>Ga0214919_10000181_pt1 | contig 107704 bp, 109 predicted proteins | sample LL1503_MetaG_FD_177994 | JGI IMG/M metagenome (GOLD analysis project Ga0214919, IMG submission 177994) | Freshwater microbial communities from Lake Lanier, Atlanta, Georgia, United States - LL-1503 | ecosystem: Environmental > Aquatic > Freshwater > Lake | place: USA: Georgia | collected...
GAAACTGGAGCAACAGGAGCTACAGGATCAACCGGAGCAACAGGAGCCACAGGAGCAACAGGATTAACTGGTGAAACCGGAGCCACAGGATTAACAGGAGCAACAGGAGCAACCGGAGCAACAGGATTAACTGGTGAAACCGGAGCAACAGGAGCAACAGGTGCCACAGGAGCAACAGGAGCTACAGGATCAACCGGATCAACAGGAGCTACAGGAGCAACAGGAGCAACAGGTGCCACAGGAGCAACAGGAGCTACAGGATCAACCGGATCAACAGGAGCTACAGGAGCAACAGGAGCAACAGGTGCCACAGGAGCAACAGGAGCTACAGGATCAACCGGATCAACAGGAGCTACAGGATCAACCGGATTAACAGGAGCTACAGGATCAACCGGAGCTACAGGATCAACAGGAGCCACCGGATCAACAGGATCAACCGGAGCTACAGGATCAACAGGAGAAACTGGAGCTACAGGATCAACCGGAGCAACAGGATCAACAGGTGCAACAGGAGCAACAGGAGCTACAGGATCAACAGGATCAACAGGTGCAACAGGAGCAACAGGAGCTACAGGATCAACAGGAGCTACAGGAGCTACAGGATCAACCGGAGCAACAGGATCAACAGGTGCCACAGGATCAACAGGAGCAACAGGATCAACAGGATCAACAGGTGCCACAGGATCAACAGGTGCCACAGGATCAACAGGAGCTACAGGAGCAACAGGTGCAACAGGATCAACCGGAGCAACTGGAGCAACTGGAGCAACAGGATCAACCGGAGCAACAGGTGCAACAGGAGAAACAGGAGCACTTGGAATATCTACAATATTTGTAAATTCTACACCATATCCTGTTAATTCAGGCACTCATGGCGAACAAAGAACATATATTCATAATTACTCGCCAATTAATTCGAATTTTTATAAATTAGGTATTACAGGTCCTAATGGAGAAGTTCGTTCTATAATAAAAAATACATCATCTTCCCCATATAAAACAATTTTAGGAGGCAATTTTACATCATATGACGGAAATGCATGCGGATTGATTTCTGAAATTGGATCAACAGGAAACTATGTAGGTAATTATAATGGGGGTTTTACGGGCACATCTGTAAGCACATCTGTAAATACAACCTTATACACAGGTGGAACTAATGATTTATATGCTGGTGGTAATTTTTCAAGAACGATATCAGGTGGCACCACATTAGATAATTTTTCTACTTATAACACAACCAATAATCGGTGGATACCTACTGGCTCAGGTAGAAATCCAGGTTTAAAAGGAGAAGTTAACACAATAGGATTTTATTCTGGAGTCACAGATTTAGTTGTAGGAGGATCATTTACACAAGATAATAATGGAAATAATTTACCATATATTAGTCAATATTCAACAACAAAAAATGTATTTAAACCATTACAAGCGGATTCAATAACACCTTATGGCGTCAATGGTCAAGTAAACGCTGTAGAAATTGATAATACTAATGGTTATATATATGTAGGTGGTCAATTTGGATTTGCAGGAGGAATAATAGCAAATAATATTGCTCGATATAGTATAACTTCAAAAAAATGGGAGTCATTAAATGGAGTAACTTTGTCAACATTATCAGGAACCACATCACCAATTATTTCAGGACGAAACCTCGGAGAGGGAACAAACGGGGAAGTAAAAGCCCTACTAATATTTAACGGTTGGTTGTATGTTGGGGGTAGTTTTAACACAGTTTGTTCTAGTTTTGTGGAGGCAACAAGTGTTGCAAGATGGAATATTACAAATGCTAGTGTGTGGGAAGCCTTAACTAGTGCTAATGGTAAAGGAATAGCGAGTGGCAATGTCAATGCGTTAGCAACCGATGGAACCAATGTATATGTTGGCGGAGAGTTTGGAAGTGTTGATGGAGGAAATATTACAGCAAATAATATAGCATACTGGGTTATATCTAGCAATTCTTGGGTGGTTTTAAGTAATCTGAGTGGTAGTGATAATGGAGTAAATGGAACAGTCTATGCTATAGCTTATCTTCGTCAACAAATTTTTGTGGGTGGTCAATTTTCAAATGTAGTTGGTGGACTAACAGCATCTAATATAGCTTTTTGGAATACCGTTACCACCACATGGAATGCATTAAATAATGGTTTGGGTGAAGGAACAGATGGCACTGTTAGAGCATTAGTAACAGATGGAACAAATGTATATATTGGTGGTTATTTTACACAAGTTGCAAACATTTTATCTTCTTTTTATATGGCATATTGGAATCCGGTGCGTAGTCAATGGTATAGTAGTGGGACCAATAATATTGCGCGTTTTGATGGTCATGTAAACAGTTTATACTATAATCCTGTTGGTAAATATTTACATGCAGGTGGAGAATTTACTAATATAACTTACGTTTCGGGCAGTTCAATAAATGCACGGTATATTGCATACTGTGATATAACAAATATAGATAGATTACCAGTCGAATGGCTAATGGCACCAACAATACCAGGACCTCAATACTATTCTCAAAATATTTACGGAAATGGTGTAAATCAACCTGTCCTGTCAATAAAAGCCGATTCTTCTAATAATATTGTAGTAGGTGGAACACACCGTGAATCTTACGAAAATCAAAGCACAATAGATACAAATAATGTGTCTTATTATATAAACGACAAAAATACATGGGATCCACTAACAAGTATTACGCCTCCATTTGGTGTCGTCGGTAACACAGTATATGCAGTAGCACATAATGGATATAAATATATTTATGTAGCGGGCGATTTTACAAGTGCTGGAGGATTATCATGTAATAATATAGCAATGTATGATATTGGTATGAAACAATGGTATCCATTAATAGACGAAAAAACATGTGAAAATGGAGTAAATGGTCAAGTTTATGCTTTATATTACGATGATTCAAACAAATATCTTTATGTTGGTGGCGATTTTAAAAGAGCTGGCGGCCAAAATGCGTTAAATGTTGCTTTCTGGGATACAGCTAATAATTTATGGTATACATTTTCAGGGAAAGGTTCAGGGCCTAATGGTCCTGTATATGCGTTAGAATATGTATCATCTATAAAATATTTATATGTAGGAGGTAATTTCGATGATACAGATACTAAAATAACTTATAATATAACATATTGGGATTCTGATAGTCTTGAATGGAAAAAATTAGGAGAAGGAATAAATGGACAAGTGAATGCGATAAAATACTCTGTAGTTAAGAATTTATTATTTGTTGGAGGCAGGTTTGATGAAGTTGATGGAAATATTCGCGCAAATAATATTGCTACGTGGGAGATTGCGTCAAATAAGTGGACTGACATAGGAGGAACAGATGATGTTGTTAGAGCATTAGAATATTGTTATAATTTTGGTTTAGGATCTGGTTATGAATGCATAATTGTCGGTGGCGATTTTACATCAGTTAATAAATCTTCATCTTCAATTAAAGCAAATTACATTGCTTCTTTTAATGTAACTACATCTACATGGTCTGAGTTAAGCACAAATGATGTTAGTGGACCAGTTTTATGTATAAGTTATCAACCTACACTTAATCCATTAATTTATTTTGGGGGTGGATTTACTCAGATGACGACACAGGCTTCAAAAAATTTGGCTAATGTATACTGTGTTGCTAGTGCTGATCCAAATAAAAATTTTGAATTTTCAGCAATGCCAGGTGATAGTGATGGGCAAAATGGAAATGGTAACTCGGGACCTGTGTATGCTGTGTCCGCAGTATGGAATGGTGGTTTAAATAAGCCTATAATAACGGTAGGAGGAAGATTTGCTATAACATATGAAAATCCTAGTGTGTCTCCTTTTTTATATAAACAAAATGCGAATTTTGTTGCTTATACTGATACTAGAAGTTCTTCTACTAGTCCTTTTTGGAATATCATGTCTTCTAATATACCTCAATTAAATGGTCAAGTTAGAACAGTTGCATATGATTCAGTCAAAAATGATGTATATGTTGGTGGCGATTTTAATCGAATAATAGATACCCTGTTTAATCGGCTTGCCCGATGGAATACTGTAACACAATTATGGTATCCAATATTATCAATAAATAATAATGGCTTAAGTGATAATGTAAATACAATGATATTTGAGCCAACAACAAACAGTTTATACATAGGTGGTAAGTTTAGTTCAACAGGTAATGGTTCTCTAAAATTAAATTTTATTACAGGATATAACACAGCAACTCAAACATTTTTACAGTATAAATACCTTTCGGATATTGGGGTTAGTGATCAAGTTTATAATGTATCATTTAATGCGAACACTTTATATATATCGGGTTCTTTCACATCTACTTACAATTCAAGTTTATCATTAAATCGTATTGCGACCGTGAATACAATTTCGAACATAATTTCTCAATTATTGACTAATCCTTTAACGGGTTTAAAAGAAGATGGTGTTGGTGACGGAAAAATAAACGCTATTTTATATGATACATCAATAACACCAAATCGATTACTTTTTGGTGGTATTTTTACTATGTCAAAACCGAATGCAACTATTGTATTAAATAATGCCGCTTATTATGCTACTACTAAACCAATAATACCGGTAACATTATCAGGAACATTTTTAGATACAGAAGATGTAACTTCCTATTCCAATATTGTTTTGCCCAACCAATTTAAATTGGTAAATTTAATATGGGATAATAATTTAAGTCAATGGATAGAAGCTTTTAGATCAAAAAATGTAACCCATTAAAATAAAAATAAAAATAAAAATATAATATATATTATATATTATATATTATATGTCTTACAAAAGTTACAATAATTATTTAGGGTCTAATCGCTGTTGTAATGTATCAGGATCGGGATCTAAAGGCGCACAAGGTGCTCAAGGGGCACCAGGACCAATTGGACCCGCTAGTTCAGGAGGAACAGGATCAGGAGCAACAGGACCTCAAGGAGCTACAGGAGCTACAGGTCCTCAAGGATTTACAGGAGCCACAGGATCAGGATCAACAGGCGCTACAGGGCGCACAGGAGCCACAGGTGCAACAGGAGCAACAGGTGCAACAGGAGCAACAGGTGCAACAGGTGTAACAGGAGCAACAGGAGCTACAGGAGCTCAAGGATTTACAGGTTCTACTGGTGCAACAGGAGCTCAAGGATTTACAGGTCCTCAAGGATTTACAGGTGCAACAGGAGCAACAGGAGCAACAGGAGCAACAGGAGCAACAGGAGCTACAGGTGCAACAGGAGCAACAGGAGGTAGCCCATGGTTTCCAACAAATTTTCAAGGTTTGACAGGTCCTGGATATACAGGAACCGGTTATACAGGAGACGTTATGATATTTGGTGCATTATATGTTAAAGATGGAATCGATCCAACTTATTTAGCATTGACACCACAAACATCTGGTCCAACAGGTTTTATTAATCCATTATGGGTAGATAATAGTAGTTTTTTACGATCAGAAAAAATTTTGTTACAAGACCCTTTAGTTTTAACAACAAGTCTTACATTAGACCCTATTTCTATTTCTTCATTAACAGACCTTACTTTAAATGCTACTATGGCAGTTATTGTTAATCCTCTTCAATTTGACTTAAATGCTGGTGGTGAAATTACTTTTGATACTGTAGGTGGTAGTATTACTTCTACTTGTATTAATAATTTTGTTGTTAATGCTGGTGGTTATATAGAATTAACGACAAACGCAAGCGGTCAAGATATTTTACTAAAAAATACTGCTAACGACAGCAGTATAAGATTATACGCCCCTAATCTTAATCAGTATCAGTCTGCCGTGCCGATTTGTTTTACGACTTCAACAATTGGAAATAATTTTACTTACAATTTAGGCGGACAAAATTTTGAAAATGTTTATAATCTTTCATTTCCAATTCCGTATGAGTTTCTCTGTTTAAATCCAACTGCTGGATATACTTCTACGGTATGGAAAATAGAGTTTGCTTTGAATTGCTATCAGTTTCCATTTCCAAACGATAAAGGGATTGGTTTATATATTGATTTTCAAGACCAAGCGACTTCTACTTATACTCCTATTACTTTCAACGCATTTACTCCATTTTCTTACGATAAAAGATTTGGATATTCAAGTGGTGTTAATCAACCTTATATGCCTTTCATTTGGACTGATTATATTGATTTTAGTGGTATGGTTAATACTGGGAGTGGTAATGTTCCATTAAATATGTCGCTATGGTTCGCTGCCGAAGCTGGTGGTTGGATGACAAATTTTAATTTGACTATCACATTAACAAAAACTAATTTGGTTTAAAATCCATCTTTTGCCCTGAAAGTGTAGATGGATGCAAACAATTATTATAAAAAGTATATTATATATATATATAATGTCATTTACAAGATTTCACGATGATCCATGCAGAATAACAAAACAGCTTCAGCAGCAAACCGATCAAGGACGTTGGGTTATCGATGTTCCAGGCAATGGCGGCGACAAACCATGTTTTGCTTTGGATCCGCAAATAATTCCGCAAAAATGGGGTGGAAATTTATGGACTCATTCGACCGATGTCCAAAGCGCACTTTTAGGAATAGATAAACGGCTGAATCGCGATATTCCGAATACCGTAAACTGTTTGAAAAACTCAAGCGAAAATCCTTATAAACGATTTCAGGTAAACGCAGCGCCAATTTCATATCCTGTTTGCGACACCTTTATAACAACAGAGCAGTCGAGAGCAATTATGCCGGCATGGACTGCGCGAGATTTGCAGCAAAACCATGCATATATTTTGCCAAATGATCCGCAGGTAAATACAGAGATGAAATTTGGCAACTATATTGACACGCGAATTTTAGAGAAGAATAATTTCAAGCGAGGATTTGAATGTGTCCCGCCGAATGATCAAACTTATACTGTTCCGATGAAGCAATTTACTACAGGGCAAAAGACACAAGGAACATATGTAGGAGGTCCTTCAACATGTGGATCCAAAGGATCTTGTGAGAAGGTATAACCGAAATACAAGGTTCTAGATAAAAATATAAATTATATAGGCACTTTTTTTAAAAGTATATATATAATATAATAATGGAATTAGCAATACCACTAATAGCACTAGGAGGAATGTATGTGATTTCAAATAAAAATAGTGAAACCTCTAAAAATATATACAATGAGTCATTTGCAAATAAGACGAGATCCAAAGAAAAAAAAGAAAATTTCGACAACATGGGTAGAAAGCCGAATTATTTACCAAATACTAATGTAGCGCCTCAAAATTATCCCATCATGAATAACCCAGAACTCATCGACACTGTTCAGGAATATCCAAATCCAAACAATGCTTCTGATAAGTATTTCAATCAAAATGTATATGAACAACGGGAGCGAGCAGGAAAACCTGTAGGAGATACTATTCAACAAGTGTATTCTTTGACTGGTGATTATATGAATTCAGATCAATTTAGACATAATAACATGGTGCCATTTAGTGGTGCCAAACCTCATGGCCAGATATACAATAACAACAATGCCGAGACAATTTTAGACAATTATGCAGGAACCGGATCACAAATTATTAAGAAGATTGAACAGGCACCACTTTTCAAACCGCAGGAAAATGTCCAATGGACCAATGGTGCGCCTAACATGAGCGATTTTTACCAGTCTCGTGTGAATCCGGCATTAAAGAACAACATGGTGAAACCATTTGAGTCTGTCCGTGTTGGTCCCGGTTTAGACAAGGGTTATTCTGCAAGCGGATCTAATGGTTACAATTCGGGAATGGAAGCGCGCGACCAATGGCTGCCAAAAACAGTCGATGAGCTGCGTGTCGCAACTAACCCCAAGGAGGAATTTTCTTTAGCAAATCATCAGGGTCCTGCTCAAGCAGCGATAACAAATATAGGTATTTTAGGAAAAGTAGAGAAGAATAGACCAGACACCTTTTTTATCAATTCACAAGATCGTTGGCTAACAACAACTGGAGCAGAAAAGGCGCAACGTGTCATTGCGGATGAGGATCTTAAGAGACAACACAGAACTGAAACGACAACACACTTAACAGGCACACCAAACTCAGTTCTTAAAACGGCCGGTTTAGCTCCTAAAAAATATGAATCATCCAAAAGAATGCAACTCGATGCCGCAAACCATATAGGACATTCTAATGCTTCGGGATCAGGACCACACACAGACGGAGAGACGTATTTAAAAAGCCACACAAATTATGCAAATAGTAGAAGCGTCAATCAACAACCGCAGACGTTTGGTTCCGGATTTTCGGGCGCCATTGGTGCTGTTATTGCGCCTCTTATGGATGTATTTAAGCCAGCAAGAAAGGAGGAATATGTCTCAAATATGCGTGTTTACGGTAATATAATTGGAGAAGTGCCGGGCAACTATGTTTTAACACAGGGAGATGTGCCAAATACTACGGTTAAGGAGACAACTTTATATCAACCAAATAGTTATATTGGAAATCAATTGAATGGCGGTGCTTATGAAGTGACCGATCAACAATCGATAACCAATCAGCGTGATACGACAACTGACTTTTGCCAATTGAATCCAAGTGGTGGCGCGGGCACAAAACATGGTGCAAAACAATACGATTCTGTTTATAGACAGACTAACAATGAAGCCAAAGAGAAGTCTGTTGTTGGCAGAACGAACCAAGGAAATATGGCCATGTTTAATTCTGACATGAATGTGTCTTATTCTAAGTTGGATTGTGATCGCGAAAATAATCGAATGTGGGCGCCGAGTGCAGTCATTCCTAGCGGACCATCGGTTAGAACTTACGGCAAAATTCACACGCCTCAGCTAAACGACCAGTGCTTATCAGGTTGTGACCGTATTGATCCTGCAATGCTCGATAATTTAAAATCTAATCCGTATGCTTTTCCGTTCAATAGTGTTGCATAACCTAACAAAATAAAATCCAAATAAAATCCAATAATATAACAAATACGTAATATTAAAATATAAAAACACTATTTTAATATTAATAAACGCATAAACAATGTCTTTACCAATTCATCAAAATATCAAATCCAAGTTGGAATACTTTCATAGCATTCATAAAATCCCCAATATTATCTTTAACGGTCCTTCTGGATCAGGTAAGAGCACAATTGTAAATGATTTTGTTAGTTTAATTTATGAAGGGAACAAGGAAATCATAAAGGATTTCGTCATGTATGTGAATTGTGCACACGGAAAAGGCATTAAATTTATTCGAGATGAGCTCAAGTTCTTTGCAAAGACACATATCAATTCAAATGGTGGTAATACTTTTAAGAGTATTATATTATTAAATGGAGACAAACTAACAATGGATGCGCAATCAGCTTTAAGAAGGTGCATAGAGCTATTTAGTCATAATACGCGTTTTTTTATTATTGTAGAAGATAAATATAAATTATTGAAACCAATTTTGTCACGATTTTGTGAGATCTATGTTCCTGAACCAGAATATAAAGGAAAGACAATAAATCTATACAAATACAATCTAGATGAGACATTTAAATTAACAAATGTAAAACAATCGAAGAACGAGTGGTTGAAAAAAGAATTACAAAAACCGATAACAGATTTGGTCGCTTTTTCAATCAAATTATACGAAAAAGGATACAGTGCATTGGATTTAATTAAGTTACTGGAAGACGCAATTAGCTTTAAAATAGACGACAAAAAAAGATATGAATTGTTAGTTGCCTTTAACAAGGTGAGAAAAGAGTTTAGAAATGAAAAACTGCTTCTGTTATTTATTATGAACTTTATCTTTTTGGATGTAGAGACGAATTTAGATAATATATCTTTTATGTAAGGGGGATAAATCCCCCTTTGACCCCCCTATTACTTATGTAAAAGAAACTGCATTTAACCCTATGCTTTGACCTATTATTTATAAAAATAATAATAATATATATTATATGCAATTAAACTATGATTCATTTTCTTCTAATGCTCATGACCCAGCTGATTTTATGATGAAAGATGATGAATCAGAAAGAAATTCATTTTCTTCTAATGCTCATGACCCAGCTGATTTTATGATGAAAGATGATGAATCAGAAAGAAATTCATTTTCTTCTAATGCTCATGACCCAGCTGATTTTATGATGAAAGATGATAAATCAGAAAGAAATTCATTTTCTTCTAATGCTCATGACCCAGCTGATTTTATGACGGATCAGATTCGCCCTATCAACCCAATGATTAGCGATGGAGGAAATATAAAACATAAAATAAAAAAGACTAAAAAGAATAAAAGAAGTAAAAAGAATAAAAGAAGTAAAAAGAATAAAAAGAGTAAAAAGAGTAAAAAAACAAGAAGTAATACAATGAAAAATCGAGGAAAAGGTAAAGAATGGAAAACAACACCAATAACAGATAAAAAAGAATTACAAAGATTAAAAGAAGCTGACCGAATTGCTGTAGAAAGAGAGAGAAATAATAATGAAATAAATCGAATAAATGCTGATTTAGATGAGAGAAGAAAGAATATAATAAGTGACTGGATAGGAACACCTATGAGTCCAAAAGATATTCAAAAACAAAAAGAAGAGGATGAACAACACAATAAACGTGTTAATAGCAAAAAGGCAAAGTCTAGAAAACTATCTATTTACGATCTTTAAAATCAAAGTAAAGTGAGTTAAAACGAACAAAAAAAAACCTCTAATTCTTACATAGCAACAATATGGATGATTTTAATGTTAGTTCGTTACATGAATCTAAAAATGAATGGGGAGCAAGATTGCTAACTATTTTGACACCACTAGTTATCGAAGGGTTTAAGTCTATTTTTGACGAGTCGGTGAAACTATGCAAAGATAACAGAGAGATGGATAAGTATTTGATGACATTTCAAAACTTAATAACTCGTATTCCAAAATGGAATCCATCTATTATAGAACAAGAAAGAAAGCGAATTATTGAGCGAAGTGGTTGCGGATATTTAGAAGAATTAGTGACATGTGTGCATATAATTCAGTTAAAGTTGTTAACTGCCATGCGAGTTGGTCAGAAACAGAAAAAGATCGATATTAATATACCTAAATTAGATGATTTTATTCATAAAGCATATATTAATGTAGCACGAAAAATATACAAAAATGTGTATCTATTTGAAATCAATGTGGCTCCTTTACAAATACAAAAACATAACAGAGAAATGGAGACAATTGTTCAGGAATGTATTTTGAATGCAGTAAGAGAGAGCATTCCAATTGAACATATTTTGAAGGCATATATGGATGAAACAGTAGAAGATGATGTAATCGAGGAGATTAAGGAGCAAGTGGTGGAAAAGAGCGAAGCATTAAATGCAAGAGGAGAGACAACTTTTGTTTCCGAGACTAAGACCGAAGGTATAAAATTTAACGATGTCGATCAAGCCGTAAATGAAAAGGGGAAAGAAGAGTTAATAAATGCACCCAAAACTCTGGAGCGATTAGAGGAAATAAGTAATTTAAGAAATATACAACGAAAGATGGAAGAAGAGGCGGATGATGATAATGAAACGCTGAAGATTTCAGATGAATTAGTGGATCTTAATAGTTTAGATGTGCATGTAATAGGTCAAAAATCGATCGATTTGGAACCTAATCTTTTGTTAGATGATATTGAAGTTTTAGGATAAATTTGTAAATCACAAGTTTTTTCACAAGTTTATCACAAGTTTATCACAAGTTTATCGCGTTAAATTGAAAAATGAATTGTAAAAATATATTGTAAATGGATAATATATTTTTAGTAGCTGGGATTATATCTGTTATATTCTTTATTGCCAAATTTTTAGAAATGCAATATATCGAAAAGGAAAGTAAACCACTTAAGCTGCTTATTAGAGACACATTAGTTGTATATATTAGTGTTGTATTTGGGAACTTTATTTTAGAACAATTGAGCCCGGTGATTAAAGAGACTTCTTCAAATATAAGCCCTGCTGCCTTTACGGATAATCCTCCATTCTAAGTAGGGAACCAAGGTTCCCCTACGACCCCTCCTTTTACAAACAGTAATATAAATTAAATAATAGTAATATAAATACATTTTATAATTTATTTATATGGCTTATCAAAAATGCGCTACTGATGTAATATATTTGTTAAAAGACAAATTTCCAAATAAAATTTGGGATAGAACAAAAGAGGAAGATCGAAAAATTATATTTTATGAATTATTATCAAATATAGGGTCTAAAAGTCTAGGGTTTGATGATGATATACTTGTAAAAGTATATAATAATGTGTATAAAGGATTAACCACTATTAACTATGATGTTCCTCGTATGGATATAGATGACGATGATGATGACTTTGAGAATAATGATGGCGATGACAATTTTTAAGGAGGGGTCGTAGGGCATATGAAATAGTAACGTAGTTCCCTACCGTCCTGTCCAGATCTTAACAAATTTAGCATATGCCTTTTTATTTTTAAAATCATTTGAATACTGATTATAATTATAATTAAATGCTTTATAATGCTTATGAATATTCCCAAAAAGCGAGCCTATGTTTTTTAGATTAGGATATTCAAGGAAAAAAAGTAATCCTAATATTCTTTCTAGACCGCATCTATCTTTTCGACAGTTAATACAGTTGATTAAATTACTTAAATTATATTTATTTTCTATTTTTTTTAGAAAATTTATATTGATGTATGTCATTGCTCCAAAGCATAAGTCAAATTTATCATCTGATGGAATTCCTAATATATTTATTCCAGGTCCTTGTAATTTTTGTTTAAGATAAAAATTATTTTTTAAATAGTTGCTTATTCTTAATAAGTTGTCCAAATATTCTTGATCATAATTATGATGCCATAAAGGCATAACAGGAAATTTTATTTTTTCAAATGGTATTCTTTGGTGAATAAAAACACTGTCATGCAAAATAACTGCATTATCAAACCATTCATTTCTTAAAAAATATATATAAGGCAATAGCTCGCCACGTTTAGGATATTCTGATTGAATAATTTCCGTATTAATATAATCATGATCTGCTTTTACAAAAGCATAATTACTATTATCATCTATAATAACTATTTTTCTCAAAGGGTAGTGTGTTCTTATTAATTTAACACATTGATTCCAATATTTATTTGTTTCTTGAGAATTAACATGTCTTGTAATAATAAATCCGTATGTCATTATAATACATATTTATAATTTATTTTATATTTTGCATAATTATAAAATAAATTATTCAAAATAGTTCAGAATATTTCAACCTAACAATATGAAGGTAGCTCATCAATATTCATAACAACTTCTCCTTTTGAAACACCATTTTTAAGAATAGCAAATTTGCTAAACTCAGGTCTCTCTAATTGTGCGTTAGGTGTATGATTATGAACACATCTTGCAATCATTTTGTATAATTTGAAATCTGGATATCGTTCTGCTCCATTATTTTTATAAAGCACATTAATGCCATTATCGTCAGAGCACCATTCGACAATTAATTTTATAATAGGTTCACAGCTGTTTATATTTTTAATGCTATCCATATCATCTATAATATAATCAAAAATAGAACATGCTAGGCGACACAAATCGAAACTGAAATTGGGTTCTAATCGCGGCTTTTTATCATTAAAGTAGGGTTCAGTGTTGTATTGTGTAACCGCATCACCTCCTGTTTGAAAACTATCGCTGCAGAATAATTTATTATCAAATTTATAGATGGCTCGTCCAAAATCAATGATTTTAAATATTTTCCCAAAGGTTGGAACCTTGTAATACTTCTTTTTATATAAATAATACAAGTATTTTTTGTTAGTTGGTATGCACATAATATTATTTGTATGTAGATCATTATGAGTGAATGAAAATAATTTTTGATATGCAATAAGTGTCATTATTATTTGCATCAGTAAAGACATCCACTCATCTTGAGATAAATCTGTATTAATAATTAGTTCATCTAATGTGCTTTCGCATTGTTCCATGCAAATAACTTGCACAGGGAATTTTTGAAGAGTCAAAAATAATTTCTCTTCTTCCAAGTCAGATTCATAAGAACTTTCTGAATTAGATTCCGAATCAGATCCGGATCCCGATCCAGACCCACAACTTACTGATCTACTAGATTTAGAAGCCGATTTGGAACAATCTAGATCTTCTAGGTCTTCTAGATCTTCTACATGATTTTTATTTGAATCAGAATGTAAATCATCATTATCATTTGTATGAGAGGTTCTAGATGAACACGATGATCCCGATTTAAGGCTTGCTGATTTTTTTTGATCTGTAATATCAATCGAATTTGTAATATCAACAAGATCAATATTTAACATCTTTACGTCATCTAAAGTCAATTGGTTATTTGCGACCTTATTTGTCTCTTTATTTGTGTCAAATATATTTTCAAAAATAGAATCATCAATTGATTTCACTGATAAGTTCGATTTTTGCGAAATATTCATAATATTTAATGGTTTTAAGCTAACATTTTCATTTAAAGCATTTATCATTAAATGCGAATAGTCTTCTACCGTAAACAGTGTATTCTTCTGCTTATTGAAAAACTCAGATTGAACTAAATAGTCGATATCGTCAATCACATTTATTTTATAATTGTTTTTAATAGCTAAAAAAGAGCCATAATAATCTAATCCGTGAACAAAATTATGTCTATGAAGAACCTGACTAGTTAGGAATGAAAAAAACCCGTCAATGTAGGAAGAATTGTTAGGATCTTCAAGTTTTGGATGCACTTTTTTGTTTTTATCAATAGATGGTAAATTAAATAAATTGGAATCTGTGTGATTATATTTGCCTACTAAATATTTGAATGGGTCTAACAATGGTGCCATTTTAATGAATACCTTTTGGGTCATTGTGAAATCTTCGTCGTCCGAAATGTTTTTCAGTTTGCATGTATAAATATGCTCATGTTCAAAAGATACTTCCTTATCACCTTTGTTTTTTAGGTCCTTAATATCTGATATGCTCCACATATGATTTAAATTAATAGAGTTGAAATTGGTTGTGTTTAATGAAAAAAAATTATCATAAATTGGTATGTAGTTTTGCACATTGGATAAAGCAATATTAGGATTAGATTGAAATTTGTTAAAGAGATTAATATTCTTCCTCTTTTGATAGTTTACTGTAACTGCCATTAGCTAATAAAAATAAAATTATAAGTTGTATTTAACTTATTATAAAGTTTTATTGTTAATTCTATTTATTGTTTAAACTAACAAATTTTAAAATGCCTAAATAAAATGACCGAAATAAAATGACCGAAATAAAATGATTAAGTCGCGTAAATAAATATTCTTTTTTTAAAATATGTTATAGTATAATAATGAATTTAGAGCTAAAACGTTTTGATATGAAATCGATCAGTTTTAAGCCTAATGAGTCAAAAGGCCCTGTCGTAGTTTTAATTGGACGCCGTGACACAGGCAAATCATTTTTGGTAAGAGATTTATTATATTACCATCAAGATATTCCAATCGGCACCGTTATTTCTGGAACTGAAGAAGGAAACGGATTTTACGGAAAATTGGTGCCAAAATTATTCATCCACAATGAATACAACACAGCTATTATCGAGAACATTTTGAAGCGACAGCGGCAGGTTTTGAAGCAGATCAAAAAGGAAATGGAACAGTTTAAAAGATCAACGATTGACCCTCGAACTTTTGTGATCTTAGATGACTGCTTATATGATAACACTTGGGCGCGCGACAAGATGATGAGGCTACTTTTCATGAATGGGCGACATTGGAAGGTAATGTTGATCATAACGATGCAATACCCTCTAGGAATTCCACCAACCCTAAGAACAAATATAGATTATGTATTTATTTTAAGAGAGCCATATATAGCTAATAGAAAGCGAATTTACGAGAATTATGCAGGCATGTTCCCTACATTAGAGTCATTTTGCCAAGTAATGGATCAATGCACAGAGAATTACGAGTGTTTAGTGATCAATAACAATGCCAAATCAAATAAGCTGCAAGATCAGGTGTTCTGGTATAAGGCAGATGCACACAATGACTTCAGATTGGGATCAAAAGAGTTCTGGGAACTATCTAAACAGATAAATGACGAAGACGAAGAGGAACAATATGATCCAAATAATGTGAAGAAACGCGGTGCGGGACCTAAAATTGCGGTAAAAAAGAGTAAATGGTAGAAACCGCTTACTTATTAGGTTGAGCGGTTTAGTTTTATTCAGCTAAATAATACAGCATTAATTTCTCTTAATACATTTGATAAATCAAACCCATTTTCATTAGGATTATATCTTATTATTTTATTTCCAAATGACATAATATACATTTCTCTTATTTTTTCATTTTCAGGGTCGCGATCATCGTGGTTATTTTCATCACATTCAATAACTAATTTATAATCAATAAAATATAAATCTGCTCTATACTTACCTATAGTAAATTGGCGTTTGACATTTAACATATTACTGTATGTATTTGAAATAAATCCAATTGTTTGATTTTCAATACACATTCCGATATTTATTTGTTTTACACTTTCACTTACATCTACAATATATCTATTTCTTAAATTGAAAGAATTTTTTAATATTTCAAATGCATCTTCTGTAAGAAGATAAGTTATTTTATTATGCCCACCATGTTGTTTAATTAGTTTATTTTTATTTCGTTCAATAATAAAATGAATATTTTCTTTGTAATTTTTAGTTAAATGATGGACTAAATGAATTTTTTGACTTGCTAAATGTAACAAATCTTCTAAATTTCTTACGAATTCACACATTGTTTATATAATACATTAACTATAATATGATAATTAAATTCAATTTTAAATATCATAAAAAACAATAATTAAATAAATTATAAATCAAATTAAACCCATTTAAAAAATCCACATGGTTCGCATTTATAAAATTTTTTACCTTTATTTGGTCCTTCTTTTTTAACAACTAATATTTTAACACTCAATGAACATTTTTCACAAGTGCCTTTGGTTTTCAAAAAACAACTACTGCAAGATTTTCTCCATTCTTTATCTGTTTCAGAAATTAACACATCATCACTGCACTCGATACATTCGATATAAATATGTTTTTGAGATTGTTTATTTTGTTTAAAACAATCTGCGCATCTTGTTTTGTAAGTTTCTGAAGACATTATATAATCATCGCAATCAAGACAGTTTCTAACTTTAGAAATACAATCATTACAAAATTTTGGATCAGTATTTATAGGTGCCGTAAAATCAATCTTACATTTTAAACAAACATCTATTTTTTTAATTTCAATGCATATAGAACATAATTTATTATTTTTAAGTTTTCTAGTCTCTTGTTTACAATTTAAACAAGAAATTGTCTGTATTTCTTTTAAAATTTGTTTATTCAGTTTTTTAGACTTCTTTTTAATCTTATTTGGAACACAAGAACAAATACCATTGATGCTACTGCTATTAGTAGGACTATATATAATTTTATCTTTTTGACACATAATACATCTGTTATTAATAGTATAATTAATTGATTCTGTTTCAGATTCCGAACTAGATCTAGATTTATTTTTTTCAGTCCTTTGTTGTTTTTTAATGGATCGTTGATTTTCTTTATATCCTTGAGGCCATCCATTTTTGATTTCATCTTTTCTATCTCTTGCTGCTCGCTGCATTAATTTATATTGTTCATCATTTTCACTAATAACACGATGCCTTTTGTTGCATACACTTCCTACATTAAAGCAAACTCCTGATAAGTTATTTTCAAATTCAAATACATTTTCAATTGGCTGACTACATATACAAGTGTGAGAATCATCATTTTCATCATCATGTCTGTAGGAAACACAAGTAAAATCAGAATTATCACTATTGTTACGATCATCATTTAATTCATTGAATGCTATTTTTAACTGTAAAAAGCTTTTTAGTTGTAAAATGTATTTTTTGGGATATGTTAATAATAATAAGAATATGAATTTATCTGGTTTTTCAGGAGTTTTTTCATAATATTTCGCCATAAATTTTGTTAGTTTAATCCAATAAATACAATAGTTTGCAGGATTGGCAAATTTTATAATAAAGTCTGGTTCATTCATGCAAGATAAAATTAATTGTTTAAACACTTCATTCCAAATTAGTGTAGTAATGGCAATCCATTTTCCATTATTTGTGTATTCTTTAATTTGTTCCATTGATAATAATTATGTTAGTTTATGTTTAATATAATTATTTAAATCTTTTCAATTTTATAGAATATCTATTCATCTTTTTCCTTCATTGAAAAAGGCCCACTAACAAGTTCAGATCGCCCATAATCTGTCTTGCCTACGACAATATTTTCGCCGTCAAATAGCTCAGAACGAATATCCGCAACAGAAATGGTATCTGCATTGGTTGTTAGCGCCTTCTCCTGACTAGTTGCACTGACGCCGATCAAATTGCCCTCCTTATCAATATCTTGCGTCAAAATGTTACCATGTTTCTCTGCATTCTTCTTGTTTTCGTCAATTGCCTTCTGCTTGGTCTCCTTGACTCGAGATTCAAACGCATTCTTGGCAGCAGATTCATTCTTCTGCTTCTCCTGAGCAAGCTGATTGAGTTCTTCCTCCATGTATTCGACGCGTCCAGTCTTGTAAGCTTCGGGATCCCAGGGCAACCAAGTGCCGACAGGTCCAACAAATACATCGAAACTAGGATCCACTTCTCGAATCAATTTAGCGCGTAATTCAGCTTCTTCTTGTGATGCAAAATGACCACGTGCCTTGAAACCGCGAACAGATGTTTGGAAATTATTCTTGATATTGAATTGCTTTTCTAGTTCATCCTCTTCCTTGTCCATGAAGGTCTTGTAGTCGTCTTCAATAGAAGACGAAATAATATTATCACGCTCTTCCTTGACAAATCCCTCATAATCCTTCATGACATCCTCAAATGACAACTTGTATTTGTAAGACATAAAATTAATAAATTGATGAAACTTTTCCATGGATTTAGAGAATTCCCATCTCTTTAGGAATTCCTCGAAAAAGAACATTTCCTTTTGCTTTAGGATTCTTTCTGGAGTGATAAAAGAAAAGCAACCAAATGTTTGGCCGGCAATTGGTTTATCTACCTCCAATAAATCAACATATTTAGGATTATCAGATCCATCTTTAGCCAATTTGCGATCAAATGCCAACTTTTTGGCAATATTAGATTTTGATTTTCCACTCATTATATATTAATTATTATCTTCGTTTTAAGTATTAATTTATTTAATTGATATTTTTCCTTTTATTTCCTTTTATTTCTTTTTATTTTCTTATATTTTATATATAGGATGTTTAACACGAACGAACTTATTAAGCGAGTGATCAAGTATATTGTGGAGGGTTTGATGATAGCAGTAGCTGCATATATAATTCCTAAGAAATCCATGAATATGGAAGAAATTGCATGCCTTGCTTTAACAGCTGCAGCAACATTCGCTATTTTGGATACATACATTCCTAGTATGGGAGTGAGTTCTAGAACCGGAGCTGGATTTGGAATTGGCGCCAATTTAGTGGGATTCCCTGGTGGACTCTAAATTGCACATTTTCTCATTTTGCTGTAGGTTTTTTCAAGCTAAAACCAAACTAACATAAAAAATTGAAATATAATAAGGAGATAATATTTTCTTTATTATACAAATTATATAAATTATACAAGAATGCAAACATATGCTATTTATGAAAAAGAATATATTGAAAAAAATGTTTCTACCGGTGTATTTTATAAATCTATTGCAAAGGCTTATTCGTTTTTAAAAAAACAAAAAAATAACGGAATAGAACTTAGAGATGAATATGAAACATTATTTAGTTCAATGCTTAACATAACTGAAGAATGTTTAGACTGTAACTGCAATTATTTTCACTGTTACGATTCTTGTGGAATAGAAGAAGGACGCGGAGAAATTGATGGATGGAAATGCGACGAATGTTTAAAAAAATATAAAGAAAATAACTTATTTGCGTTTCAGAGTGAACGTCAAGAATCGAGAGAATTTAAAAAAACTGAATTACAAATTTCAGAGACAAATGAAGAAGAAAAATGTTGCATATGTTTAGATGAATTAAAAATATGTGAAATTGATGGTTGCTATGGTGAGAATGAAAAAAATGTTTCATTAAACCCTTGCGGACATATATTGTGTGCTAAATGTAATTTTGACTTGGTAAATAGTAGCAATGAAGCTATAATATGTCCTCTTTGTCGAACTCAAATTATTTAAAATAATGTGATATTTGTTTGGTCTAATTTTGGCTCCACATTTGTAATGCCTCGCAGAGGCATTGGTAAAGGTGGAAACTAGACAGTCGCAATAAATTCCCAATCTAATTCGACACACATTTTTTTCCATGTTTCATCCTGTTCGATCAGTTTTTCGCGATCTTTTAGCAAAGGAATAGAATCCAGATACTGATCTTCTCCAAGAAGTTCGCAGAACTTAAAAAGAACATAATAGTAGTTTAAAAAATTGACACGATAATCAGGACAAGTTTTCGCATAAGGTGATTGTGTTTCCATAAATAGGTTACACAATGTTTCTTCTAGTTCCGGGCTAAATACAGGCGGTTTAATGCCTAATTTATTTTTAATAAATGCAATGTGTTCATAATATTTATTAAATCCCAGCTTCTTCAAAATCTCCTTGGTCTTATAATGTGTTAGTTGTTCCAAACAAATTCGCTCTTTTTTAATCTGCAAATGTATTTGATCGATAACATCATCAGGAATCTGTGTTGTTTCTTTGCCTTGAAATTGTGCCAGAATTTCCTTGAAATGGTTGATTTTCTTGTAAGCATAGAAGCACACCTCTTTGGGTGGCTCTTTATAAGAAGGCTTTTCATTTTCAATAAGATACGGAATATTAACAGCACATGCATTGCAAATAAGAACACCTTCATCATCAAGTGGAATCAATTCGCCTTTAAAACAATGCTGACATATATCAGTAGATCTAACAAAAGAGTTCATATCGATAAAGGTCTCATCAATATTGCTGAGATATTTTTGAACAATATTTTTGTTTCTATTTTCAGTAATATTAGCATTTGAATCTTGATTATCATTTTGAATTTTAAAGAAATTGAAAAGCAATTGATTTTTAGATGTGGTAGGTTTGTTAGAACTTGTGTTATTGTTATTGTTAGTATTATTGTTAGCATTGGAGTCAATATTGGTAATGTTTTTTTTGTTTTCAAAATATTCAAAAATAAATTTAGAATTATCTAGAAAATAATTGTTTTTCTTGTCTTTAAGTTCTTTAATTAATTCATTAATTTCCTTGACGCGATCTTTCATGTCCATGATTTGCTCTATATTAGCAGTTTTATCAAGAGATCCAATTTTTGTATTTAAATCCGCTTTTTCTTGTTTTAATTTAGGTATAGTATCAAATTCATTCTTGTCAAATTCATTGACAAACTCTTTATGCTTTCCATCTAAGGTAGTTGTATATTTTTTGCAAACACGGATTTTTTTGTTAGATTTAGGCTTGAAACTTGGCATTACGATATTAATATATTAAAGAGTAATTTATTATTTAATTAGAAATAATTAGAAATATATAAATAATCAAAAAAGATTATTTTATTCATTGGTTTAAAGACAAATAAAAGATTCAGTTAATACTTTAATAGAACAATGAATATTAAAAATGATTTAGATGCAGGACAAGTAGAAATAGATCAAGTGAAATTTAAGAAGATGGTGTTTCTATACAATGCTTTAGATAATGGTTGGTCAATTAAGAAAAAACAGAATTCTTATATTTTTACAAAAAATCATGAAGGGAAAAAAGAGATTTTCGATGAATCATATTTGTCCATATTTATGAAGGACAACATGAACATTAATAATATATTATCATAGTATGTAGGTAGTGAATTAAATTAATAAAAACAATTAATTTAATTTTAGGAATATTTTTTTCTTTAGCAATATTATAAAATGGGAGGTGGTTTAATGCAACTCGTGGCTTACGGCGCTTAACAGCTTGGGTGCCAACAGTGAGCTGCTATCATGGGTCGTATATCTCCATGATGGGAAAAACAGTGTAAATATACGGATTGATTATTTATCAATCATATAACTCGCTAGTAATTCCTTCCACATTTTCCCTTCGGGTAAGGTGGAGCCAAAATATAAATTTTATGAAACTATTAAACAAATTTGGCTCCACCTTACCCGAAGGGAAAAGGTGGAAGGAATTGCAAGATTGTCAAATTGCGGGAACTTTCTTAGAGCTTTAACTACTTCTTATTTATGGTGACATAAATAATACCATAGGGTAATGACCAATGGCATAGTAAAAACGTTAAAGATTGGATGATCCGCAGCCAAGTATCTTATATCGTCCACCTTTGAAAAGGTGGAGGCAAACTATTTTCAATTGTAACAAAATAAATCCATTTTTCCACCTTTTAGAAAGGTGGAGTCAAATAATTAACAATAACTAAATTTAATTATACTGTTTGGCTCCACCTTTTCAAAGGTGGAAAAGGTGGAAGCAGATATAAGATAAAGGTTCAGAGAGTAGACGGCAGTCGGGAATTAATGATGGTTTTAGCAAAACCTGAAATTTCTTAAGGTGTATTCCGCCCCTAGTAGAAATACTAGGGATTATCGCAAGATGTTTACCTTAAAAGCCTGTAGGGTAGAAAAACATCAGGGAATATCGAAAAAATAAGATATTCATAAAGCCTTTTGTGGACTTTTCTTTAAAAAGAAGAACCACCGATGTTAATCAGGGATTTGCATATGATCATAATCATAAGTAAAAGAATAACCCTGGTAAGAAAATCAAACTGCTTGAAACCCCTAAAGCTTATTCTACTAAACAATTATTGTGAAGTAATTGTGGCCAAGACAAAGACCTTGGGTATAGTAAAAATGAATAAGATAGTTTGAACTAACAAGTTCAATAAAATGGGCAATGAGCATCCAAGCCTCTTTAAATTAAAAAATAAATACTATTAAAAACAATATAAATATAAAATACAAATATAGCATATAAATAAATGTCTTGCAACGAAGAAATAATATTAGACATTAAATGCGACAAATGTGATCTTAGTTATTCAATTGATAATTATAGAAAATACAGTGAAACCAAATTCGGAAAAACATGTAAAAAGTGTTTAAACGAATTAGATAAGGCAAGAAAGAAAAATCTCAGACAACAAAAAGCTGAAAATACTATTGCAAAATGTGAAAAATGTCAAGAAGAAAAGGCGTTAAAATGTTTTGCAAAGTTAAAAAAGTTTTATAAAAAAAAGATCTGTCTCTCTTGTTATCCTAAATTTTTAACAGAACAAAAAACAGCGTGGTGCAAAAATGAACATAACACAAATATGAATTATAGAATAAAAAAATCATTAGCAGCACGATTAAGAACAGTTTTAGTTAAGAATGATTCAACCATGAATTATATTGGATGTAATATTCAATATTTAAGAGAGTGGTTCGAATACAATTTCACAAGTGAAATGAATTGGGATAATTATGGTTCTTACTGGTCAATTGATCACATTATACCTGTTTGTAAATTTGATTTAACTTTAGAAGATGAAAAATTAAAATGCTGTAATTGGACAAATTTAATGCCTGTTACAGTTAAATATAATTCATCAAAAAAAGAAATAGATATGGATCAAATAGATTATATTGTAGAAAAAATAAAAAAATTTAAAGAGGAAGGTTCAACGACTAAATGGTTTTCGTGTGAATTTATATTAAATAAAGAACTTGCTTTAATGAAATAAAAATAAAAGCAAATATGAATTCACTTTAAGATATAGTCTACTCCTTATCGAAAGATAAGGTAGAGGAATTGTACAGGAAATCCTCAGATCACCTTTTGGAAGGTGACTTACAGACGTTACACTAACTTTGCTATTGAATCAATCGAGCAAACTTTCAATGGACAAGCCGATTTCGGTCGTCGTGTTCAGTGCGTGATCAGCCGCAACGGTGATCTCGCTTACCGCACTTATCTTCAGGTTACTCTTCCCGAGATTAATCAGCTCATGGGCATTGCCTCCTTCGCCGTTGGCGTTGGCTCTGGCGTGTATGCTCGTTGGTTGGATTTCCCCGGTGAGCAACTTATCGCTCAAGTTGAGGTCGAGATTGGTGGTCAAAGAATTGATCGCCAATATGGTGACTGGATGCATATCTGGAATCAGCTCACCATGACTGCTGAGCAACAGCGCGGATATTTCAAGATGATTGGTAACACCACACAGCTTACCTTCATCACGGATCCCTCTTTCTCTGAAGTGGATGGTCCTTGCGACTCCTTGGCTCCTCGTCAAGTGTGCGCCCCCCGTAATGCTCTTCCTGAGACCACACTTTACGTGCCTCTCCAATTCTGGTTTTGCACTAACCCAGGACTTGCGTTACCCCTTATCGCCTTAAAATCTGCAGGGCAGAAAAGCACCCAGCCTAAAACAGCAAAATTATGTTTTGGGGAAAATCTGTTTGAGAATTTGCATAAATCTCAGGTGCTAGTTGCGTGTTTTCCTGGATTGATAAATCACCGATTATTCAGTGACTTATCAATCCAATAAACATGCAGCAACAAGACCAAATTGCGGGAAGTTCCCAAAGATGTAAAAATAAATGTTAATATTAAAAGAACTTAAAAATAACAGTGTTATTAATGGAAATGAAAATATGTTGTAAATGTAAAAATGAAAAAGATCTAGATTGTTTTGGTAAATTGAAAAATTCACCCGATGGTTTAAGATATAACTGTAAAGATTGTCGAAAAGAATATAATATCAAAAATAAAGAAACAATACAAATAAAGAATAAAGAATATTATGCTCTTAATAAACCAAATCTGCTGATAAAAAATTCAGAATATAGAATTTTAAATAAACAACAAATATCAGAACAGAGACAAGAATACAGAAATAAAGAAGAAATAAAATTACATATAAAACAAAAAAATAAAAGAATATTTAGCTATTAGAAAATTAAAAATAAAAGAAAGAAGAAAAAATGATAGTTTTTTCAGAGTTTCTGAAATTTTAAGAAGTAAATTTAATAGAGCAATAAAAAGAAATAAATATTCTGATTTTTTAGGATGTGATTTACAATTTTTTAGATGTTGGATCGAATACAGATTTAAAAGTGACATGAATTGGGATAATTTAGGAAAAATATGGCAAATTGATCATATTCTCCCAATTAATCGCTTTGATTTCACAATTAATACAGACATCAAAATATGTTTTCACTGGACTAATTTACAACCATTATACACAATCGAAAATATTTCAAAATCTGATAATATATATTTTCACCATTATTTTAATAATTTTATATCAGTTTTTAGATATAATTCTTTTAATACAAAATTTATGGGCTACCAAGCTGTAAATGAAAGTTTGCAGTGGCTGAGAAAAAAAACCTCAGGTATGGTAAAAACGCCACATATGAAGATTTGTTCTGATAATCAGGATAAATTTGAAATGGATAATCCGCAGCCAAGCTACTAACTCCGCCGTCAAATAAGGTTGACATTAGGATATGTAGAAGGTTCAACGACTAAACGGTTTTGGGTCTGAAAGAATTAAAAACTCTTGATGATGGCTTAAGATATAGTCTACTCCCTATAACAAAAAATACACCGAAAGGTGGGGTAAACCGTGATGTGCAGTATCACGAAGTAAAAATTAATTTAGATATCCGTCCTATTGACGAGTGCTTGTGGGCTGTTACCACTTTGAGCTGCAACACTGGTGCCCAGACTACCGGCCCTGTGACTCCTGCTAACCAATATACTCCTGGTCGCCCGGTCCCTGCTGCGATCGCTTACAACCAGTCTTTGGTTGCTGCCTCTTTGTATGTGGACTATGTGTTCTTGGACACGGATGAGCGCAGACGCTTCGCCCAAAATCCTCATGAGTATTTGATCACTCAGCTCCAATTCACTGGTGATGAGTCTGTTGGTTCTTCCAGTAATAAAATCAAGCTCAACTTCAATCACCCCGTGAAGGAGCTTATCTGGGTTGTGCAACCCGATCAAAACGTGGATTATTGCTCATCTTTGGTGTGCGATGCCCTTTTGTTCAAGGTTCTTGGTGCTCAGCCCTTCAACTACACGGATGCCATTGATGCTCTTCCTAATGCTATCCATGCTTTCGGTGGCCCTGCTTCCGTTGCGGCTGATAGCCGAGCTTTCATTGATGCTCGTGGTCTTTTCGAGGATGCTGGTGCTCTTGACTACGATATCCCTACCGGATTCACAGGATACTGGCATGGACCCAACAACCCTTACAATGAGGCTAACATGGGTGGAGTCGCGGTTCCTATTTCCACCAACACAAGCGGTGTGGATGCCGGTCTTCTTCAACAACTCCAGGCCTTGCAGTCTACCACTAATCACATGGAGAGCTCCACTGTCTCTGATGCCGGCACTTTCGTGATGACTGAGACCTCTTTGGACTTGCATTGTTGGGGCCAAAACCCCGTCGTGACTGCCAAGTTGCAGCTCAATGGTCAGGATCGATTCTCTGAGCGTGAAGGAACTTACTTCAGCTTGGTGCAGCCCTTCCAGGCGCACACTCGATGCCCTGATGAGGGTATTAACGTTTACAGCTTTGCATTGAGACCAGAAGAACATCAACCCAGCGGTACGTGCAACTTCTCTCGTATAGATAACGCGACACTCCAACTTGTGCTCTCAAATGCCACAGTTGAGGGCACCAAGACTGCTAAGGTGCGTGTTTATGCTACAAATTACAACGTGTTAAGAATTATGTCTGGCATACAGTTAGCCTGTGCCAAACAGTTGGCTGCCATATTAGATATTTGCTTACTAATATGGATAAACAGTGTAAAGCAAATATACATTCAAAAAGAACAGAATGTATTATATAACCAGCTAGTCTCTTTGTGACTGTTAAGTCATTTTGAGGCAACATTTCTAAATTGCAGGAACATCCTTAGAGCCTTTTCTACTACTTTGTTGATCGAAAGTTTAACAAATATCCAGGGTAATGACCTCGGACATAGTAATAACGAAAAGGATTGGACAATCCGCAGCCAAGCTCCTAAGTGCACTATCGCAAGCATATGGAGAAGGTTCAGAGACTATAATGGAATGGGTCTGAGAAAGTTAGCAACTTTTGATGAAGACTTAAGGGATAGTCCATGCTCAAATAGAAATATTTGGGTTTGATATATGCTGCTCGGGGCGGGTTAGCGTACTCAAATTAAGTAAACTGAAATACAAATTTTTAATAAAAAATAACTTAAATAATCATTTAATATTAATAATATTAATATTAAACAACTTAAAGACAAGAGTATATAATACTATATACAACGATGAACTCAATAGATCAAATTGATATAGAGTTAGATAATGAAAAGCATCTAGGTAGGTTTAAATTTGCACCACCTAGTCCATCTTATATAGCCGGATTTATAGATGGTGATGGTTGTATTTTTATAAGAAAAATAAAAAGAGGATTTCAGTCTGGAATAAATATTTCTCAGTGTAGAACAAATATACTACAAATTATTCGATATCATTTTGGAGGAAGTATAACAACAAATGCTAGTAGAAATAATAAAGTTGATAATATAATGAATGAAAATCAAGAGACTATTCATAAGCATAATATAAGAAATCAATATTCACTTACAATAAGAAGTAATGAATACGCGTCATTTTTAGAATATTTAAAATGCTCTAATATAATTAAAGAACCTCAATTTAATGCATTATATCAATTTAGTAAAATTTGCAATCAGCAAAACATGATTGAAAAAAAACAAGAATTATATGATTTATGTTTAAATAAAAAAACTACATTTGAATATGATATATCTAGATTAAATATCGAATACATTCAAGGATTATTTGATGCCGAAGGATGTATTTATATTGATAATAAAAAAATGTCTAGATTTAAAATATCAATTACACAAAAAACACATCCTCAAATTTTAATAGAAATTCAAATGTTTTTAGGTTTTGGAAAGGTAAACTCGGAAAATAAATATGTTATATATAATACATCAGATTGTTTAAAATTTTTAGAACTAATGAAACCTGGTATAATTGTAAAATATAATCAAGTTATCGCATTTGAAACTTTTTTAAATACACATGATCTGTTTACTAAACATGAAATGTATAAAATTTGCAATAAAGAAAAACACCAAGTTGAATATTTTACTAACTTAAATCAAAATAAAAAAGGAAAAAAAGAATTTTATAAATTAATAGCAATTCAATCTCCAGAAGATATAAAAGAAATAAAAAAGGAAACTAAAAATTTATCTCACTTAGAACAAGTTTATAAAGAAAAATCTGAAAAAATGACTGGATCGGGCAATCATAATTTTGGTAAAGAATTTTCAGAAGAGCATAAGAAAAAAATGTCAGATTCAATTCGTGATGCAAAAAAAGGTGTTAGTGATGAAACTATTTTAGAAGTAAGAAAGCTCATTAAAGAAGGTAAAACAAATATTGAGATACAAGAAATACTACAACTCTCAAGACATAATGTAACAAGAATTAAATGTGGAAATATTATTTGTAGAACAGAAGAAAAGGTGGTTAAAGATAAATCAACACAAGAAGAAAGAAATATTGCAAAACGAAAAATTGCTTTAGATGAAATTTTTATTGTAGTTAACAAATTGATTAAAAAAGAAAACCCTACTGTAATATTAGAGTTTTTAAATGATAGGCGACATAGTTATAAAAATTATGATTATTTAAATATTGATGTTATTAAAAATATTAAACGAAATATCAATCAAAACATAATGCCTTTTTATCAATCAGAAATGTCTGTGGAAGATTACACATATTATAAAAATGCTATTGAAGAATATAGTATTGCATTGAATAAAATATAAATATTTATTTTCTATTATAAATAATAAATGGAGAATATTAAAAAATATACCAAAGTAAATCATAATCTAATAAAATCTGAAAGAAGAGCTAACAAACGAACCGATAAACGCGCTATAACTGGAGAAGAAGTTATTTTTATTTTTGAAAAGGTTCTGGAAAGTTGGAAGACAATTAAAATTTTTAATACACTAATTCAAACTAATTCATCATCTTTAGCAGACAAAAAAACTGTAGAAACGATTTCAACTGGAAATTGTAAGGTATACCCCAATGAATTATCTAAAGAAAAATATGATTATTATTTAGAACTAAGAGCTATGGTTTATAATTTTTATAATACAAAATAAAACATTTATAAATTATAATCATTTAAATACAATAATTTAAATACTTATATAATGTCTGTAACCCCTGTTATTTTAATCTTTGGTGCAAATGGCTGGATCGGTTCCAAAGTATACAATTTGTTAGTTGCTTCTGATAAACAAATAACAGTGTATAAAGCTCAATCAAGAGCAGATGACACTGTGGCAGTAGAAAAAGAACTAAACAGCTTCCCTAATGCAATAACACATGTGATGAGTTTTATTGGCCGAACACATGGAACTTATGAAGGACAAACAATTGGCACAATTGATTACCTAGAGAAGCCTGGTAAGCTAGTCGAAAACATGCGAGACAATTTATTTTCACCATTACTGTTAGCTGAAATTTGCAAGAAACACAATATTCATTTTACTTATTTAGGAACTGGGTGTATTTTTGACTACGATGATTTGCATCCATTAGGTCAAGATGACAAAGGATTTGTTGAAAGCGACAAGCCAAATTTTTTCGGATCATCTTATTCAATAGTAAAAGGATATACAGACAGATTAATGCAAACCATATATAACACTACCGCTCTCAATGTTAGAATACGAATGCCAATTACAGATGAAATTAATCCGCGCAATTTTATAACAAAGATAACAAATTATCAAAAAATATGCTCGATTCCGAATTCAATGACTGTTTTAAATGAATTGCTGCCGGTATTAATTGAAATGGCTTTAAATGGACAAGTGGGAACAGTTAACCTAACAAATCCGGGAACAATAACTCATAATGAAATTTTAGAAATGTATAAGGAAATAGTGGACCCAAACTTTAGCTGGTCTAATTTCTCAATTGAAGAACAAGACGCAATATTGGCTTCAAAAAGATCCAATAATTGTTTAAATACAGATAAGTTGGAAGACATCGCGTCTGTTAAAGATATCAAAACGTCTGTTAAAGATATCATTAATCAGATGAAGCCAGTTGTCAAAAACCGAACTGAAGAAAATAGCTTATTTGTTAGTTTGCAAGCGTTATAAAATAATAAATATATTATATGATCTATTTATTATGAATTTGTTAGTTACAGGAGGTTGTGGGTTCATTGGATCCAATTTTGTTAATTATTATTTCAAAGAGAATCCAATTGCTACTATTGTTAATATAGATGCAATGTATTATTGTGCTTCAGAAATGAATGTTTCAGAGGATGTAAGAAAATCCGATAGATATCATTTAGTAAAAGGCAATATTAGTTCTTTTGATCTAGTTGCCAATATTCTGAATATTTATAAAATCGATACTGTCATTCATTTTGCTGCCCAATCTCATGTTCAAAATTCATTCGACAATGCGCTGCAATATACTCACGATAATGTGGTAGGAACACACACCTTGTTAGAAGCTTGTCGCAAATATGGTAAAATAAGCAGGTTCGTTCATATTTCAACTGACGAAGTTTATGGCGAATCCATGTTGTCAGAATACGAAGAGAAAAAACACGAAGGCTCTATTCTGTGTCCAACGAATCCATATGCAGCGACAAAAGCGGCAGCAGAATTGATCGCCAAATCGTATTACCATTCTTTTAAAATGCCAATAATTATTACAAGAGGTAATAACGTTTACGGTCCCAATCAATATCCTGAAAAATTAGTCCCGCTATTTATTGAATTACTTTTACAAGGTAAAAAAGTAACTATTCAAGGCGATGGATCCAATGTGCGTGCCTTTTTGCATGTAAATGATGTATGTAGTGCGTTAAAATTAGTATTAGAAAAGGGGGAAATTGGTGAAATATACAATGTTGGAAGTGATGACAGTCATGAATATACTGTAACACAAATAGCTCACATATTGATTGAAAAAATCCAAAAAACTGAGTGTCATGATGAATGGATCAAATATATTGAAGACAGACCTTTTAACGACAAACGATATTATATTAGTAATCAAAAAGTGAAAAATTTGGGTTGGACAATTGAAACAGATTTTGATAATGGATTAGATGAATTAATAGAAAAAATGAGATCTGAATAAAAAATAATATTTTAAATATTTATATTTATTTTTAAAATATTTTATAATGGTTTAATTTTTTAATTAATTTTCATCTTCGGAATAATATTCATCTTGATTATCATCTTCATATTTAAGCTCACATTCGCCATCACCTTCATCAGGAAATTCTTCGTATTCTAATCCATTCCATTTGACATTTCTCGAATTAAACAGCATATTCATATTTAACACTTCAGGCTTGGCAGTCGACTCGAATCTTGTAAATAGTGTGGTAATTTGATCATCATCTCTAAAGCGTGCACTGTATTCTTGCTGTATATTATTTCGTCCAATGCGCCCAAGAGCTTGAATAATCTTTTCCTGAGTTAATCCTAAATCCTTGCTTAAATAACCATGACAGAACTGATAATTTGTTCCATAAATATAGTCACTATCCGCAATATTCATAAATAGGCGCTGTGAATCTGCAAGTTTTTTCATAATTTCGGTATATGCTGTGCTATTATGGTTAGCAAACACACCAATACCAAGCAACAATAATACTTTCCAACTATCATCAACATTGTTTAGAGACATGATTGCATCAACATCTTCTTCATTTACGTTGCTTGTGAATGCATTAGGGGCATCTAAATTCTGAGCCCATTTTTCTTTATGGGAAGATCGATTTGGGACGAACAAATCATGAAGTGTTGCACTTTTAATCATTTGGCTAAGCATTGTAAGCTGTTCTTTCATTTTAATAATTTCCTTGTCTTTTGATTTATCAATCATGTCGCCTGCAACCTTTTCCTTCTTTTTGCCTTCTTTTTTGTTAGAGTTATCGCTACTTGCACTGCTCCCACTAGATTTTTTCCCTATTTGTTCCTGTGCGTTTTCTAACTCTGCTTCAATTGATGCAATTTTTTCAGACACTTCATTATTGAAATCTATTTTATCTTGAATGTCTTTCATAACGCTTGCTGGTATGTTGGCTTGCTGAATGCAAAACTTGGCAACTTTGGTAACGTCTTTTGCTAAGAATATTGTGGGACCATCTGTAAGCGTATATGCATCCTTAGTAGTCACATATATAGCACAGCTTCCAATAGCTGGTGTTACCGGTGGTTGTTGTAAGCTACTTATAGCAGCACCAGGTTTTACAGAGTCTAGGCTAATTGACTTGGTAATTTTATTGCCTTTAGGATCAATTGTAGTATTCGGTTTAATTTTTTGTATTTGTGTCTCTTTAAAGAAATTGAATATTTGAGGCCATCTGTCAGGAATAATGCTCTTTAAAGCCTTAAGATAATACATTTTAATAGACTGCATTGTAATATCAGATGCTGATATAAAGTTCCTACCAAATCTAGCGGCAGGTGTTGCCAACTGAAATTCCTCTACATGCATAATAAACCTAGATGCTTCTGTTAAGTCAATGTATCTGAGTAATGTTAAATTTTCTTCACAATGTTGCACGATTTCAAGGATTTTGTCGTATTCATTGCTGATGTAATGCGGCATGACAGTGTATCCATTGTTGTTCAAAATAGGAATTGTTTTGCGACAATCGTGGCTCGCAATATTGAATATTCTTGGCTGCCTTATAACTGTTTCGATTGTATCATCCTGATCAATGTAAAAGACAGAATCTGTAAACTTTTCTTTAAAATCTCTTATTGTCTCGTTAAGCTCGTGCATTTTGGGAAGAGTAGCAGAAGACAAAACCACATTTGGAATAATATTATCCTTCCAGTTTTTCTTAATGACCTTGTGCAAGTCGTGATCAACATAGTCCATTGTAATTGTCGGTTCGTCCCAGTAAGTAATAATATCTTGAGCTTTATTGAATGATAACATATAATACATTGCACACAAATAAGATCTGATATCGCAAATGATTATTTCCACTTTGTCACCCACTGAGTTATCTACTTTTCGAATTCCGCCGCTGCGTTTGTCTCTTGTGTATTCTTTAGCTGCGAAGAAATGTAATCGAATATCATCGGCCGAGGAACATCCAAATGCAAAGGCTATTTTTTTCCCTGTAGAAATGGCTGATCTTGCTAATGCGATGCCAACGTGTCTAGCAGCGCAAACAAATATGATTTTATAACTTTCCGACAGACCAAGTGGTGTAAGTGTTTTGCCTGTTCCTGTAGGTGCAATATACAGCACTAATTTTGGACATTGAATTTTGCAAACAGAGAATATTTCTTTTTGATGTCCATAAAGCTGCATATCGCTATACTTTAATAAATTTGAATTGCGCTCGATGTATTCGTAAGCATTTCTGACAATTTCTTGTAATGCAACTTCCTTTTCAATATTTTCTAAAACAGCATTTATAATTTGTTTGACATAGTAGTTGACATTGTCAATATTATTCTGCATCAGATTTACGAGCGTGTAATAGTTAAACATCCATAATTTATTATCTAAAGCCTTATAATTCAGCATGTGCTCCAAATGCTTTACAAGAATGAATTCATAAATTTCAGTTGTAATTTCGTTAATCGTATTTGATCTTTCGATTCGAATTTGATCAATGCTTCGCAACTTGACTAATGCGCAAATTTTGACTTGGCAAATGAAATTACCGTTAGAATCTTGTTTTCTGTCTTTGTCTTTTTCTTCGTCCGATGAAGAGTTGGCTGCTGCTACTTTTGCACGATATTTGTTATTGTCATTGCTGAACACAATATAAGTGATATTGTGTCTAGCAAGTAAAGCCTTTATTCTGTCAGCAAAGTGTTTATTATAAAGAAAGTCCTCCATCTGTTGGCTATATTCCATCTTCAAAAAGCTAAATAGTGATTTTGTTTTATTTGTTCTAATATTTACATCTGTATAGCCAGATGTAATTAATTTTAATATAGCTGCTTCATCCTCAGAAACAGGCATTTCAATAGAGTCCCATTCAGATTTAAATAATTTACGTTGAGTAAGATCCATTTTATCGCTTTAAAGTGTTGTATTAGTTATTAATACTATTATCTTTAAGTGAATTTAATATTTCAATTTTTTCTAAGGGAACTTTTAAGGAAACCAAGGTTTCCTTATGATCCTTCCTTTTAAGGAAACTACATTCCCCATATGACCCCTCCTTTTTAAGGGAACTACGTCTTCGCTTTAATGAAGTAAAGCAGACCTTATGATCTTTTTTTTCGATGTTTCATCAACTAAAATTAACAGTTGTGAACAAATTGCCTTGTGAAAAAAGTAAAAAGGAAGGATCATAAGGAAACCTTGGTTTCCTTAAAAAATTGAAAAATAAAAAATAATTAGAATTAAAGGTATAAATATATGATAATATAACTATTAATAGAATAAGAATGTCTCAGAATTTTAAAAATACCGTAACGCTTGTTTCATTTGACGGTGATATTGGTTCTGGAAAAAGCACTATGATGAAAAAGGCAGAGACGTATTATGCAAATCATACTAATGTCATATTTGCCGAAGAACCCATTAGAAAATGGAATCTAATAAAAGATAAAAATGGCACTGAAATGCTGAAGCTGTTTTATCAGGATCAGGAGAAGCATGCATTCAAGTTCCAAATTATGGCATTCGTTTCTAGGCTAGCCGGATTAAGAGAGATTGTGAAGGCAAATGAAGGCAAAAATATTGTGATTATTACGGAGCGCAGCTTATACACAGACAAGGAAATCTTTGCCAAGATGTTATACGATCAAGGCAAGATGTCAGACGTCGAGCATCAAATATACTTGACATTATTCGACGAATTTGCAGCGGAATTTGAAGTTAATAAGGTCGTTTATATAAGAACAGATCCATCAAAATGTTATGAGCGTATCCATTTAAGAGCCCGAGAAGGTGAAGAGCTAATACCGTTAGCGTATTTAGAGGAATGTCATAGTTATCATGAAGCATTTTTAGACAAGGATCGTGGTCTATTCAAGGAGCAGCTAGTGTTAGATGGGAATCAAGACATTTATCAGAATGTGACATTGGCGGATGATTGGATGCGACAAATAGATGGATTCATATTTTGTAATCAGAGTTAATATTCGCAAACTTAGTAAATATTAGTTTTGTAGATTGTCTTTAAGTATTTATTAAATATATTATAATATTTTTATAAATATTAATATATTTTTATTTGAATTTATAGCTCTTCTGCTTTTGCTTCTTCCTTTTCTTTAAATATTAATTCTTTATCTTTTACACATTTTCCCATAAATGCATACCTTCTTGGAGGACATGGCTCACATTGACCTGTTGTTTTATTAAAAACTAAAGGATCATCGCATTCTATTTTTTCGCTGTTTTAGATTTCGCTGTTTTAGATTTCGCTATTTTTCTCGATGATGACGTTCGTTTCGGTGAAGGAATACGATCTTCGCTTTTAAGTTCAGACGATGAGGTTGTCTTTTTAATATTCGAAACGAATTTCTTGAATTTTTTTTTTTGTTTGGATTTTGAATGATGTTCAAATTTTGAAAGTTTTACATGATGTTCAAATTCCATTATTTTCATTAATTTATCAAAATAATTTCTAACATCTTGTTCTGGGGGGTTGATGACTCTGTTGTTAGATATAGCTAAAGCATGAACTTTAGCGGATGTTATTGGTTCATCAAAAATATCGGAATAATGTTTGGCTAGCTTGTTATTTATAAAACAAGTATAGCCTCGTATGACATTTCTTAAATAATCATTTTGATTACTATATAATTCCGTTTTCTTCATTATGGCTTCATATATTTGTCTACTAGGAATTTCTGGATTTTTTAAACATAACTCGGTAAAAAACATTGACCAAGCGGAACAATATCCTTCTGGCTCTATTGCCACATTTATAGGAATCGTGCTATTCGCTTCTAACGATTGAACTCCTAATTGACGCGGACATACTTGATCAGCTCTTACTAATCTTATTGGTTGTGCTGGAATAAAATCATTTCCTTCTATATATGCATCATACTCATCTTCTTCATTATTTAATTCTATACTTATATTTACTTTTTCTACAAAAGTATCTAAAAAGTGTTTTATTTTTGAATTCACTTTTGAAGAATTATCTCCTCTAAATTTATCGCCATGTGGTTCAAAATGTTCTAATTCACTTGTATTTTTACGATATATTAATAAATTTGCATGACCTAAAGGTGGAGAATTTGCCACTTGTATTTGTAATGCTACAGGAATAATAATTATTTTACTTTTTGCTTCACATATGCATCTGACTAAATTGTGTATACTTTTTTCATTTGGGTTTATGTGGTTTTTATCGTCAATGTTTATTACAATTTCTAGGTTCATAAAAATATCAAGATCACCTCTCCAAGTGCAATGCATTCGATATTTTTTAAAAAGGTATAAATAGAAAATATTTTCAAAAAAATAATTGCCTAGAAATGGTTCTACTTTTTCATGCATTTGAAACAACTTGTTCATTTTTTTTGCAACATTTGCATTGTAGTCTATTTTATCTGGAAGTGGTTCGGGAAATTGTAATACAATTTCTTCTACTTTTTTTGGACTATTGGAATACACTTTTACAGATATATTTTCTGGTGTTGTATGTTTTGTATAGCTTTTGGATCTTGATTTAGATCTTGATTTAGAATTGTTTGAAGCATTGCTTTTAGATCTTGATTTAGATTTAGATCTAGAATTGTTTGAAGCATTACTTTTGGATCTTGATTTAGATCTAGATCTAGAAGCATTGCTTTTGGATCTTGATTTAGATCTAGATTTTGAATTGGCAAATAGATCCATTATATATTATCAAATGATTTAAATATATTTTATAATATTATAACTATAAATATTATAAATGGAAACAAATCAATCAAATAATGATCTAACAAAAGATATAGTTGTTAGATGCCCTCACTGTTTAGAACCTATTTTAATAGAAAAACTAAATTGTCGGATATTTAGACACGGAACTTTAAAAAATAATAATCAACAAATGAACCCGCATGAAACAAAAGAAGTATGTGATTATTTTTTTAATAACAATATGATATACGGTTGCGGTAAACCGTTTAGAATAGAAGAAAAAGATGGAGAGAAAGAAGAAGAAAAGGGAGAGAAAGATGGCAAAAAAGAGGAAGAAAAGAAAAATGTTATATTTGTCGCAGTCATATGTGACTATATTTAACTAAAAGGCAAATATATAACCACAGGATAACGTTCTGAGTTAATTATTTATTATATTTAAAATTGAAATATAATTATAAAGATTGATTATAATTATAACTAACAAATTATATAGCAAAATGTTAAACCAATTAATTAGAAGAAATAGTAAAAAGGAGGCTAAAATATTTCCATTAACTGAATATACATTAAATTTTGATGGTGCTAGCAAAGGAAATCCAGGATTATCAGGTGCAGGAGCAGTCATCTATAAAAATAAGGAAGAAATATGGTCATCCTGCAAATTCATCGGTTACAAAACAAACAATCAGGCTGAATATTCTGGGCTAATCCTAGGTCTCAAAGGTGCTTTAAACTTAGGAATAACTTCTTTATCTGTTTTAGGTGACAGTTTATTAGTGATCAATCAAATTGATGGCCTATATAAAGTAAAATCAGAGGCAATTATGGATTTACACAATGAAGTTATAAAACTGAAATCACAATTTGTCTTTATAGAGTTTAATCACGTCTATCGCGATTACAATAAACGAGCAGATGAACTGTCTAATCTAGCTTTAATTAATACCGAAAAACATCTTTTACAATGTGAATTTATAAAAGAATTAGAGGAGGATTGGCAAGAAGAAATTAAAATAGATAATTTTGTTCAAAAAAAACAAAAGGAGACAAAATTATTCGTCAAAATACCTTCTGCTTCAGCTAAAGCCACCACTACAGCCACAGCCACCACTACAGCTACCACAGCCACAACTACAGCCACAGCCACCACTACAGCCACAACTAAACCAAAAACTAAAAACAAGCAATTAGACATAACACAGTTTTTCAAAACTGATTCATTATTCCCCGAAATATAACTAATACTCAATCATTGAAATATTTAAAACAGGATGTGGTTTAAATCTAAGAATATCTATATTTTTTTTGCTAGTATTTAAAATATTTACCGGGAATAGTTCCTTTCCATAAATATCATGAAGAAGTAGCCATTCAAATAGGCCGCCCATATATGCATATACCTCGTTAAATCCAAGTGACAACAGCTGTTGGTATTTTTTGTCGACCAATTCGTCGTTACAATGTTTGCCGTAAACAATGATTTTGATGCTGCGGTTTTCCTTCAAATATTTGTTGATAAGCGCCTCTTCTTTGTCAACATTTACGGTAGTCGAAATCAAACAATCTTGGCTATCTAGTGGAAGCGTATTAATAAGCATATATATTTCCGGATTTTTGACGACTGTTTGCACATCTTCGTAATTTATTTTTTTCATTGAAAAAGAATTACCCATTAATTTATTTATATAAAAGTTGTGTAAAAGTATTTAAATCTTTTTTGTTAGTTTATCTAATTAAAAAATTGAAAATAAAAATTGACATATTTAATAACAGTATTAAACAATCTTTATAATCATGAATACTGAATACGAATTTGCCATGTTCTATAACAATTTTATTTCGGACTTGTTACAGAAACCTCATACTTTAGAAATGCATGAAATGCTTCTTGCTAAAAAATCTCAATCAGATAAAGAATTGCTTACTTTATATCAAATTTGCTCAAAACGCGCGTCTTTATTAAAGGATATTGTAAAAAACTCGGATCTTAATGAAGACTTAGATCAAAATTTGAATGCTAGTTTTATTCAAAATACACTTTGTGGTCAAGGCTTCCTGCTAAGTCTAATTAGCGAACTACCCGAAGAGCTTAGAAGGCTAATTGGCTCCTATTCGCATCAGGTAAAAAACCAAAAAAGCCTGATTCGCATCGAATTTTACAACAATTGGTTTAATGCAAATAAGAAACGAATAACCAATTTGCTAAAAGGGTGGTCAAAGGCAAAACTAGGATTCGTTTTAGTTCATATTCGGTCGCCAAACAATCATTTCTACAATTGCTGCAAAAAGACTTATAGGGCTTACAAACACGGAACAAAATTAGTATTTCGATCTAAAATAGAAACACTAATTGAAGAGAAGGGTAAGAGATCCAACATGGAACAGTATAGCTTATTATTAGCAATTGAAAAATATGATAAGAGGAAGTAGAAAAATAGGTGGATATAAATTATGATGAATAATGAGTTGCTCCTTTGTTAAATTTCCAATGATGATCATTAATATGAACATTTGTTAAAATTCTAGATCTTAATCCTGGTGCACTAATATTACAATTCTTTGCCGCATCTGCAATGGTTGAAAAATATGTTTTTTTTCCAGTAGAACAACATATTTTAATAACTGGTTGTTCTGAATATTGATCTTCTTTTGATATACCCGAATATCTCCATAAAAATCCTTGACAAACTGTTTTCCCTCTAACAGCAATTCCTATCGCAGTTCCTGTTGTTAATCCTAATGATCTACCTGCTGCTTCTATACTTTCATATGTTGCCATTACTTCACCAGTTTCTATGTGAATTTGATCTATAGGTCTCTTTGTTTTTTTCACTTGCGGAACTTCTGGATCTAAATTAACCAATGATTGATTTTCAATAATTTTATCATCTAATATATTTGAAATTTTATCTAAATCATCTCCGTTGTTGATAAGCATGTTTTCTAATTTTAATGTAATATCTAATATTTTTTTAACAGTTTCATACGAACCTTCAAATGTATTGCTTCCTATGCTTGTCAATGATTGCTTTAATAAAAACATCATTATTTTTTCAGAAAATGGATACATAACTTTTACTGTATAAACCATTTCACCATATGAATCATTCATTTGTAAATTATTTGTTAATGTTTCAAAATCTTTTTGTCGCACAATAGAACATTTATATCTTAATTCATCACATTTAAATGCGTATAAAAAATATCCATATTTACAAATAGCAAAATTGCTTGCGATTTTCTTTTGATATTCACTAGTAGTATCCGATTTATAATTTTGTAATTCTGTTTTTAATTTTTCTATTTCCATTTGTTTATTTTTATTATCTAATTCTAGTTGTCTAAGTTCTTCCTCTAACCTACTATTCTTTTCAACTAACAAATTATAATTTTCAATATTATATTCATTTTCTTTTATAATTTCCTTAATATATTTATCTATTTTTTCAATAGTAAATTGATCGTTATCAAGTGCCAGCATCTCTCTATAATTTTCATTAGTATAATCTGGATTATCTACTGTTAGAGTTCTAATTTGTTTCTTTAATAGTGGATGTCGTTTAATTGCATTTTCAATCTCTATTTTATTTTTTACCTTAAAAGCTGCAATTAATCTAAAATTTAAAAAGTTCTTTTTGTGACATTTAATTCGCTCTGCTAAATTATTGCTTTGACCGAATTTAATTAAATCTTCATTATGTAACCGAGGTGCCTTGCCAAGAGTTTTGTTATCTATTTTACCGTAATAAATACACTGAGTATTTAGTGGAAATTGTGAAATTAAAGTGTCTTCTAATAACTGATCTTTATCTTTTTGCGATTGAATTGTTTGTGATTCTAGTTGTTTTGTATTTGCTTCTAGTTGTTTTTTCAATTCAGAATTTTCTTCTTGAACAACTTCATGCAAAATCTCTTCTAGTTTCATAAAATAATCATGAACTTCGTTAGCCTTTTGTGTATTAGATTTTAAACAAAATGACTTAAATGCCTTAACAGTTAACATAATTATTTCTTTATTATGACCACCTTTGACATGAATTGATTGCTGTGCGCTATCGCACAACGATTTTTTATAATCAATATTTTCTGTAAAATATTTTTCTAAAATATTTTTTGCCTTTATTTTTTGTGTAAATCCAAGCCATTTCCATACATTATCTAAGTCAATTACAAAATCTTTTTTTGGATCATAATTTAAATAACAATAAAAACTAGTAACAAACAATTGTTGTTCAAATTCGGTAAAATTCTGTTGTATTTTTGTTAGCATTTTGCCATTGTAATTGCCTGAAAGTTTGGTGATTGGATTGTTCTCAATAAGGTCAACTATGTTTAGATCTTCCATTATAATTTATTATATCTATTTGTCCTTAAGTTGTTTTAATGATTAATGCTATTGATTTCTGAAATAAATAGCAATATTAAAACGACACCTAATTAAACTGAACTACAATTTCCACCTTCTCTTTCTTGATGCTCTTTGTAGCGGAAACCGATAACTCTTCGCGTTTTTTTCGCGTCTTCGAGTTGTCGCCGACTAACAAGAGCTCCTTGCGCTTCGAAGTGCTGTTACGATTATTCATGTCCTTTTCGATCGTCTCATAATTCTTTTCGATGTAATCGACAACTTTGTTTTCTAGCGCCCATTTGAAGAAATTCAGTTGGCCGATCGTTGTCTCAATGCATTTACCGTCTCTGTATGGAATACTTATTCTATCCCACCTGCAAAAAGGGTCAAAACGTCTCTTACTGTAAGCTTTCAGCTTCAACTTGTAATCATCGTAGACCTTAAATCGTCGGGCCACATTATCCATCGTTTGATCGATTACGTATAAAGTGTAATATTTCTTGGCGTAGTTAGTGGCGAACCAATCCACAATTCGTAACGAAATTTTAGACTCACCTGTAATTATTCGCAGCATATTATCCAAATTATCGTTATCCGCAGTATTATAAAAGACCATTAGGTTTTTTAATAGAAGATCATTTTGCGTAGTATATGAACTTGAACTTGTCATGACTATTATTTAAGTTTTGAAAATTTTGTTTAAGTAGTTTTAAATAAGATATATATTTAGTATTTTTAAAAGACAATTAAATAAGTAATTAAATAAAATTAAAATATCAAAATATTATATTATGGATAACATTATGGATGCATATTTCGGCCCTTTAGGTAAAGAGTATTGCGTATACTTTTACGCATTGTCTATCATTTTTGGTGTAACTTTTGTGCTTAGTGCGATTTCTATCGGATCTTTTATCGTGATGCATCATAAAAAGGTGGACGCCATGTTTATCGCCAATTCCGTTTTGATTTTATTTAATTCCTTTTTGGCTTATTTGTCAAACAGATTGTTAAATACCATGTGTGTTAAGACATTGTAAAGCTTCGCAACCATTTAGGAATCTCTTTCTTCACTATTTTTAATCTTATCTTGACTAGTATTAATCGGTTTTAAAAACATATCCCTTACAATAATATCATTGACATAACTTGACTGGGAAGCTAGAAATGGATTAGATCCACGTTGCTGCACAAGTTCCCTATCTGCAACACGATTATCCAGATCCTCTCTTTTATTAATAGGTTCAAAACCTTCTACAAAAGATTGATTAATAGCATTTTGTTGTGTATCGGTTTCTGTTATATGATTATTAGATTGTAAATCCGATTCTAGTTGTTTTTCTGGTCTAGCACTCTGATAATAAGGAATGCCTAGAGTCCATTTCCAAAAATATAAATCTTTATTTAAATTCATTATTATTATATTGTATATCAGCACAATATAATAACTTTTCAAACTAACATTATAACCCTTCTCTAGAAATAGTCAAATTCTTGGTCATAAAAAAGGCATCTTTGTTAGTTCGTCTTCTTTTTAAGTTACATTCTAAACAGGCAATAACTAAATTACCCTTATTATGACCAATATCATTATTGATCCTATCTAACGACCATTGCTTCATTTCTCTTACAAATTCGTATAGCAAATAAGTCTCACATGCACAATAATGGCATTTTAATTCGCAACTATTCAATAAATCGATAATGTAGTCAAATGTCACAAAATCGGGTTCCAAAAATATATTTTTAAGCATGTCTTGGTGTTTGTAGCTAGATAATTTGGTTTTAATATGATTAACAATAATTTTTGTTAGTTTATTTAAGCTCTTTTCAGGTTTTTGATCACATATACTTTTTAATATTTCTAATTGTGGCTCGAATGATAGTTCTTCTTCATTTAAGTCCCATGTGTTCGTTTCAACCTTCTTTTTCTTCTCTTTTTTGTCCTTGGCCGAATCAACTTTTTTCATTTGATATTTAGTAGTTGTTCCGGTAAATATTATTTTTTTTATTCCATCATCGTTTATTTCATTATTATTTATTTCATGATCATTTATTTCTTCATCATCAATATTTATATTTAAATCAGGAACATAAATTCTTTTAATAGTGTCATTCATAATATTTTTGTATTATATTTATATTACATTAAAAAATCGATATAGAAATTCATTGTTAATATAATATTAAAAAAACTGAGTTAAACTCATATCGCCATATTAATATATAAATGCAAAAAGAAATAGAAGACCAAAAAGAAACTACAAAGGAACATAGTAAAGAATGCAATGAGCTTAAAACCATTAAATACAAAACCCTTTTGATGAATGGAATCGTATGGCCTGAAACAAAATCTTCAAGCGATTTAACAAACCTAGATAAATTTCTAGAAAATGAAAAAAACTGCAATGCAAATGAGCCGTGGAGCAAATTAGATAAAACCGCTAAAATTAAGAAACTCTCTGTTTTTGCCGAAAATTATAAAACAGATCATAGTTTAACCGATGAGGAATATGTCAAACTAACAAATTTCTTAAAAGATTGTCTCGATAGGAAAAAACTGCAACGAGTTAAGGACGTCACATACGATAAAGTAAATGGTGAAGTAAAGGATATACCTGCACTTCATCATAATAAACAATCAAATCATTTTACGCTTAAAAATACTGACAAACATATTTCAACTACAAGAAGTTTAGCACCTAAAAAGGTTAGAGGCACTGCTAAAAATGTGGTAAATTACGACTCTGACACATCAATATGAAACAAGTCAATCATTACTTTATTCGCAATTTCAATATATTTTTCACCACACAATTTAAAAATAACACTATATAGCATGGTAAAAACAACTTGAAATTTCAACATATCATCACAAGGTCTAATATCAAATTTATTCACCATTAAATTATTATTAACAATATAATCATTTATTTCAGAAAGCGAATTAAATATATTAACCTGACTTAGATGTTTTGACACATAAAATGTATCGTTAATAAATTTTGTCAGCATTGATAAAATATTATTATAATGATTTTCCGACAAATTTGAAATGCAATCAACAGGTTCAATTAATCCCGACATCATCAATTTTTTCGCCATTTCTTCCGGCAATACACTATACATATTTGCAAAAATATAATAAAACGTGTTTTTCATTTTATCAATTTCATAAATTATTCCGAAGTCCAAAACACCTATTTTATACTTGTATTTTTTATCAGATTCATCTTTAATAAATAATATATTTCCAACATGCAGATCACCGTGACATAGACCATTCATCAAGATGGTTACCAGAACAAACTTAATTAATTGTTTTGAATATTCACCATAATCTGCAGGATCCACTATTTGAAGAGAATCGCCTTTTATGTATTCCATCATAATTATATTCGAAAACTTATTATCAAAAACCTGTGGAATTTTAATATATTTTAAATTCTTGCAATTATTTTTCATTGTTTTCATATTTTCTACCTCTTTTACGAAGTCAGTTTGTTGATTTATTAGATGTATATTTTTATGCATTATATCAGATATATTAGAATTATCAATAATAGGAATAAAAGACAACAAGCGAATACAGAATAGCATTTTTTGTATCCCATCGTCTAAAATCGCATCAATATTATTTCTTTTCATTTTTATAATGATGTATTCTTTATCCGCTTTATCCGCTTCACAGTGTTTGACCCTTGTGCCTTTAAATACAAGCGATATCATTCCTGAATTAATCGGTATGTAATCATTTAAAATTTGAATATTATATTCCTTTTCTAAACTAATAAGAGAAGTCATATCAATATCTTTACTAGTCCAAGGAACATTATCAGTAAATTTTAATAAACTATTGTGGGTTTGTTCGTCAATTATATTATTATTTAATGCAAAAGCTTGAAATATTTTAACACACAATATGTTTTTTTTGGAAAGCCTGTGGATCAAATTTTGAATACATTTGTCGTAGTTTTTAAATATATAATATAAACATAGTTCATCAACCATAATCCAGCATACACAAATAACAAACCAACAATTACTTAAAAAATCCTTTATCACTTTAAAAAATGACATTGTTGTTTAATAATATATTAAAAGGATACTTTCTCTATAAATTGTTTTAATCTGTTAAATATATTATAAATAATATTTCCAATCATTTTTTCAGAAAAAGAAGGAATATTATGTTTATCTATTAAATAAATATCACAGTTTATTTTAACACTATGATTATTTACTATGGTGCAACAAATATCTATGTTTTGTATTGGCATTAATTCGACATCCTCGGGATAAAAATCTAGTTTAATGCCTGTTTTAATTGATTCACAATTAAATATTATTTTGTTAGTATCTACATTATTTTTGTTTATATTTAATGCTAAATAGTATTGCGGTAATCCTAAATCTGAAAATAGATCTTTTAATAAAAAGTGCATAATTTTTCTTTCATCTTCTTTTTCATTTTCACCTTCGTTTTCATTTTCCGCAATTGAAGCTACATTCTCAAATACATTTGGATTCAATGTATTAATTAATTGGATTAATTTAAAATTAATAACAGATGGAAGTAATATATTATTATTATTGACATCAAATGTCAAGTTAAACTTATTCGGTGTTAATTTAATAAATATAAGACCATTCTTTTCTATTATTTTTTCATGTATTTGCATTATTAATATATAACAAATTAATAACGTATTTATAACTAATAATATTAATATAAAAACATTCTATTATATATTAATATACACATCTTTAATAATGAATCTAAATACAGAAGATCTGGTAAATATTATTGATCTAATTGTCCCTGATGAACAACCTGTTTTTAACGAAGATGAATCAGTCGAATTATATGAAACCTGTTTACATATAATGGAAGAATTTATTCAAAATAATCCTACTATTATTTCAGAACCCGATTTTGATGACATTTTTGACGATAATATAAAAGAATTAATAGATGCTTTGTTTGAAACAGATGTTTTTTATTTGGAAGAGGCACAAGAAGAAGAGTTAGAAGAAATTATCGAACAAGCTAAAACCGATTTCTTTAAAGATTTTATGCCTATACGCTCATATCCCGATTCTGTCATCCTAGTGGAACCGGATTATGGATATGTTGAAGAACAAATTGTAATTCTTAAAAATAAACCTCAACCTGCTCAGCGAACAAAAGAATGGTATAACTTCAGACATAATTTGATTACCGCAAGTAATGCATACAAGGCATTCGAAAGTCAATGCACAAAGAATCAGCTAATATATGAAAAATGCCAACCAAACCCTAATTCTAATTTAGAGAATGATCTTGATACTAAGGTTATACAAGTGCAGATGGTCAATGTAAATTCAAGTTTGCATCATGGGCAAAAATACGAACCATTATCTGTTATGATTTATGAAGACACATATAAAACAAAAGTAGACGATTTCGGCTGCATTCAACATGAAAAATATGCATTTTTAGGAGCGTCTCCCGATGGAATAAATGTGGATCCAAATTCATTAAGATATGGACGAATGTTAGAAATAAAAAATATTGTGAATCGCGAGATTGATGGCATCCCAAAAAAGGAATATTGGATCCAAATGCAGCTACAAATGGAAGTATGTGACCTTGATGAGTGTGACTTTTTAGAAACCAAATTTACCGAATATGAAAATGCGGATGCATATTGGGCAGATACTACACCTGATAAAAGAAAAGGAGTGATCATGTATTTTCATACAAAGGATGGCAAGCCATTTTACAAATACATGCCTTTTTCATTTGTTAGCTTCAATGAAGTAAATGATTGGCAAGAAAAAATGATTGATTTATATCAATCGAGTCAATATAATTATCTTTGGATGAAGGATTATTATTGGAAACTGGATATTGTTAGTTGTGTTTTAGTTTGCAGAAATAAACAATGGTTTAAGTCTAGTATTAATGAATTGGCGGAGATTTGGGAAACCATTCTTGTAGAGCGTATTTCTGGATTCGATCATCGAGCACCTAATCGTAAACCCAAGGTGGTAACAGATCTTAGTAGTAATAGCAGCAATACAAGTTCAAGTTCAGGCTGTTTATTGAATTTCAATAAAGAAAGCGGCAAAATAACAGTTGTTAAATCTGGTGCTACGACAAACCCTGCGCCTAGTATTAGCCCTATTACTAACCTTAATATACATCCATTTTTCCACCTTATCCACCTTTCCCACCTTTAAAAAAGGTGGAGCCAAATTTTGTCAACAAATTAGAAAAACCTATAATATTATTTGGCTCCACCTTTGCTTTGGATAAGGCTTTGCCTTATCTGGAGAAAAAGGTGGAAGATTTAGTAAAGTATATTCTCATTCGTCGGGATAGAAAAGAATAAATCATTCGGTTCACTTCGATAATATCCAACACGAGCCCCCGCCCCTTCTTCAGCTGGAGGAAGTGTAACAATTTTATTCGGTAAATGTTTTACATCGTGATATAATGCCCCGCAAAACTCCGCTCTAGAGCATTTGCCGTCATCCGGATTGCGATTGTAGCGAATATTATTGGTAATTTGTTCAAATGATCCTACGCCAAAGACAGGATAATCTTTCCATATATCACTAGCATTATTTGCAGAAACCCCTTTTGAACCTATTAAAGGAAAATCATCTAATATAGGTTTATCAACAGACCTAGGATAATCACCAGGAACTGATAATACGTCACTTTTATATCTTTTGTATCCCTTAAACCCTTCAACTGCTTTGCGATAAAATGGAGCTAAATATATTCCTGCAACTAGTATAAATAATAAAAATAAAATACTTTTAATAGTTGTGTCCTTCATTATATTATATATTATATAAATATTAAATGCTTTATTGATTTGTTTAAAATTTATTTGTATAAATTTTAAAATAACGGCTTAAAAATAAAGGAAGATATAATATATAACAATGTTTTCTAACAATAACAATAATAATGCTGAGATGCGTGTTCAAAAAAGAAACGGTTTGTTAGAGGAAATATCATTTGACAAGATTTTAAACCGTATTAAAAAACTAGGACACGAAGCAAATATTCAAATTAATTATTCATCGCTAATCATGAAAGTGATTGATCAATTATATGACAAAATACCTACTACTAAAATCGACGAATTAGCCGCAGAACAGTGTGCATCATTATCTACATTGCATCCTGATTACGGGACATTAGCTGCTAGAATTGTTGTTTCAAATCATCATAAAAATACAGAGCCGAAATTTTCAGATATAGTAAACACATTATATAATTTCACAGACATCCATGGTTTAAATTATCCTCTAATTTCCAAAAGTTTGAACGATTTTGTTAGTTTATATTGTGAAGAAATAAACGACATGATTGTTCATGATCGCGATTATTTGATCGACTATTTTGGTTTCAAAACATTGGAACGCGCTTATCTGTTCAAATATAACGGCCAAATTATAGAAAGACCTCAGCATATGTGGATGCGCGTAGCAATTGGAATCCATGGCTCAAATGTAAAAGGTGACGCCCTGGCTCTTGTTAAAGAGTCATACGAACTAATGTCTCAAAAATATTTTACACATGCAACACCGACTCTTTTTAATGCAGGCACTCCTCGGCCTCAATTATCCAGCTGTTATTTAATTGCCATGGAAGAAGATAGTATCGATGGCATTTATAACACTCTTAAAGATTGTGCTTCTATATCTAAATATTCTGGTGGAATTGGTCTACATATACACAATATTAGAGCAAAAGATTCACATATTAAAGGCACTAATGGAAAAACAGATGGCATTGTTCCAATGCTAAGGGTTTTCAATAATACGGCTCGCTACGTAAATCAATCAGGGAAACGCAACGGATCATTTGCCATCTATTTGGAGCCATGGCATCCCGATATTTATGATTTCTTAGAAATGAAAAAGAATCACGGCGATGAAGAACAAAAAGGACGTGATCTATTTTATGCTCTTTGGATTAGCGACCTATTTATGGAGCGCGTCAAAGAAAAGAATGGAAAATGGTCACTATTTTGCCCTCACGAGTGTCCGGGGCTATCCGACGTTTACGGTTCAGAATTCGTCACCCTTTATACGAAATATGAGACAGAAGGGCGATCTAGAAAGGTAGTAGAGGCGCGTGATTTATGGTTTAAGATTTTGGATGCGCAGATGGAAACCGGCACACCATATATTTTATATAAGGACGCTGCAAATGCAAAATCAAATCAGAAAAATCTTGGCACCATTAAGAGTTCAAATTTATGCGTAGCTCCGGAAACATTAATTTTAACAGATAAAGGTCATTTACAAATTAGTTTGTTAGAAGCACAAAAAGTAAATATTTGGAATGGAGAAGAATTTTCAGAAGTTACAATTATGAAAACAGGAATAGATCAAGATTTATTAGATGTTTATACAGATGATGGTTCTAAAATAACATGCACACCATATCATAAATTCTATATTCAAAATAGTTATTCTACCACATCCATCGAAGTAGTTGAAGCAAGGGATTTAAAGGCAAATGATAGAATTATTAAATGTGATTTTCCTGTAATTGATGGTCCAGCAAAAATGTTATATCCTTATACACATGGATTTTTTTGTGGAGACGGAACATATAGTAATGTAAGTGAAAATATTGAACACTCATGTAAATTTAAATCATTAGATGGGCACAATTTTTGTAAAAGACATATTGATTTTGAAACTGAAAATTATTTAAAAAATAATAATATTTGCAAAAATGATAATAATAATATGTGTGCTGCTATATCATATTTAAAAAAACCAATGTCATATTTATATGATGAAAAGAAGAATTTATTACCACATATGATATATCGCTCTTATAGTGAAAATAATAATAGATATGTATTACAATTACCATTAGATATAAATGAAAAATTTGATGTGCCGTCAAATGAATGTTGTTTAAAAGATAAATTAGATTGGTTTGCAGGATATTGTGACGCAGACGGAACTATTTCAAGAAATGGAGATAATGAACAATTACAAATTGCTTCAATAAATTATATATTTTTACAAAATATTAAATTATTATTACAAACTTGTGGAATAAATCCTAAAGTAAAATTATCACAAAATAGAACTCAATGTTATTTACCCGATGGCAAAGGTGGTAATAAATTTTTTAATGTTAAACCTATTTATCGTTTACTAATAACATCTTGTGAACTATATAAATTAACTGAATTAGGATTTAGTCCTAAACGATTAATTATTAATAATAATAAGCCAGCAAGAAATGCAAAACAATTTATTAAAATATTAAAAATAGAATATAATAATCGAATTGATGATACATATTGTTTTACAGAACCTAAAAAACACATGGGTGTTTTTAATGGTATTTTAACCGGTCAATGCACCGAAATCATAGAATATTCAGACGATAAAGAGACAGCTGTCTGTAATTTAGCATCTATCGCGCTTCCAACCTTTGTCAACAAAGAAACCAAGAAATTCGATTATAACAAATTGCACATGGTAACCAAAGTAGTAACTAACAATTTAAATAAGGTGATTGATGTTAATTTTTATCCTACTGAAAAGACCAAGACGAGTAATTTAAGACACCGACCAATTGGTATTGGTGTTCAAGGTCTAGCCGATGCATTTATTTTATTAGACATCGCATTTCATTCGGATCAGGCAAAAGAAGTCAACAAGCTTATTTTTGAAACCATGTATCATGCAGCTTTAGAAAAAAGCAATGAGCTTGCTTACGAACGAACATGTAAAGGGAAGAAGGATTTCGGCTTTTTGAAAACACAATCAGAAAAGAATGCTCTTGGCTTTTGTGATCTAAAGGATTATGATTTCATCAAAGAAGAGATTGAAAAACTAGATGAAGACAGATGTGGTTCATATAGTTCATTTATTGGTAGCCCTGCGTCACAGGGTATTCTACAGTATGACATGTGGCAAAATTTTGCCGGCTTATCTGAGCGATATGATTGGTCCAAATTAAAGAAATCCATTATAAAGCATGGTCTGCGCAATTCGCTTCTAATTGCTCCTATGCCAACCGCATCTACGTCGCAAATTTTGGGATTCAATGAATGCTTCGAACCGCTAACAAGCAATTTATATTCTAGACGCACTTTAGCTGGCGAATTTGTGGTTGTAAATAAATATTTGATGAATGAGCTAATTAATGTAGGGCAATGGAATGAACAAATTAAAAACAATATTATTGCAAACAAGGGTTCTATTCAACAACTAACAAATCTGTCCGAACACTTGCGAAATAAATACAAAATTGTTTGGGAGATGCCCATGAAACATTTGATAGACATGTCGGCTGACAGAGGTGCATTCATTTGTCAGAGTCAGAGTCTTAATTTGTGGATGGAAGATCCCGTTTATAATAAATTAACATCAATGCACTTTTATGCGTGGTCTCAAGGGTTAAAAACCGGAATCTATTATTTGCGCAGAAAGGCGAAACATCAAGCACAGCAGTTCACGATTGAACCGGAGAAAAACAATCAAGTTGTAGAACAAGAAGATGAAATCTGCGAGATGTGTTCTGCATAAAGCATTATTATTTATATTATAGATTCAAACAGCAATTATTGCAAGAACTGGGTTCGATTCCCAGCACCGGAAAGAACCGATTTGGGTGTAGCACTACGGTAGTGTGTGTAAATGAAACTAGTGTATTTTTCTTGTTTTTTTACCCCTTGTTTTTCCTTTATTTTTTTTTATAGTTTTATTATTATTCATGCACAAAGGTGAAATCTTTTTTATATAACTTGTGATCGTTTTGTTAGTATGATTAACATCAAAAGGATCTGTTTTAAGACTAATGCAATAAACACGTAATGTAATGATCGCATCTATTAGCGCATCATGTAGCATGTCTAATTTAGGAATGCAGCCAAAAAAATGCTTATATGCTTCAATTAATTTGGGTGTTTTATATTGACGGCATTCTTTTGAATGCATAATTTTCAATTTACATAAGGGTTTTGTAATTTCTTGTGTGCATTTAAATTTCTTATCATTCATCATGATTGCCAAATTTTCATCGTCCAAACCTGTTTTTTTTGTTAGTCTTAGCAACTCGGCAACAATCATTTTCCTATCAAACGCAACATTGTGTCCTACAATTACATCAGCCTCTTTTACATCCTTTAAGAATTCTTTTAGTGCATCTTGAATTTTGCTACGATTTTTAGAATCCATTTTTTCAATTTTGTCTTTGCTGATATGATGTATAGATAAGCTTTCTGCCGATATTACAATATTATCTTCAATATCAATATATTTATTGAAGATTTTTGTTTCTGTTTCTGGATGATCAGTATCATAAAGTATGTAAGCTAGCTGAATTATGTGAGGCCACTTGTTTAACAATGTGCTCCACATAGAATTCTTTTTTTTCAAATCTTTTATACTTAATAGTTTTTTGCTATGTATCCATGTAGTTGTTCCTGGAATATAAGGTGCTCTATCATTTGTTTCCGTATCAAATGCAAGTATTTTAACCATTTATATAATGAGATAAAAATAAATTATTATATAAATTTACACATTGATAGTTTACACTATTTAAAGAAGAATATAGTATTTAAACATATGTTTTACATATTCCGAAGGTTCTACGATGCCATTTGGTAATACCATATGTTTTTATGCCATCCATATGTGTTTTCGATCCATAGCCTTTATTGGAATCAATGCCATATCGTTCAATTAATTCCGGGTTTTCTTTGCATAGATCATCTATGTATTTATCTCGTTCTGTTTTAGCTAGAATAGACGCAGCCGCAATGGCTGTAAATTTGTTGTCACCGCCTTCAACTGTTTCATAGTTTACGGTAACTAACTTGGTCTTGGTCTCATTTAAAATGGTCAGTTGCTTAAAGTAGTTGCCATCAATTAAAAGTAATAAATTGCTATAATTCGGTTCCAAAATATTTGTTTTTTTTATCAATTGCCCAATAACGCTTTTGATTGCCTTGTGCATCGCTGACTGAGTTGCCTGCAGAATATTGATCTCGTCAATAACTCTTTCATCCTCGTATTCAACCGCCCAACAGATTGCGTGTTCTTTAATATATTCTGCCACTTCTTGAATCTTTTTCGGATTTTTAGATGTGAATTTTTTACTGTCTTTCATTTTGAAATGATCAAAACTGTCATCTTTAGGTAAAATGACCGCACCGCTATACACTCTTCCTAACATTGGACCTCGACCTGCTTCATCTGCGCCAATTTCTATTGTGCATTGCTCATGCATATACTTTTTAAGAAGGCAAGTAGGCGCTTTGATTATAATAGGTGGTTCGATTATATCTTCCTCCACTAATATCTCTTTTGCCTTTTTCGCTCTAGGTTTTCTAGCTTTCTTTGGTATTTCAATAACGATTTCTTCTACTTTTTCTTCTTTTGATTCTGCTTCGCTATCAGAATCATCGATAATTTGGACATAGTTGTATTGTTGAGACATTGTTAGTATATTATATTATTAATACTAATATTTATATCTTTAAACAAATCAATTTTTTTATAAATAACTTTTTTCACTATATAAATTATACAATGAACGGAGAAATCTTATTCCTTTTTGTCATATTATTATTAGCATTAATATTATGCACTTATTTAGGAGGTGATGATTGTGTTAATAAGCGAATTGAAGGTATGACATCTTATTCTGGATCAACTGCGAATGCTAGTTCTACTGTATATGTAGCCGATAATGGTGCAACCGCTAGAATTACAACTGGTCCTAATGGAACAAATGCCCTTACTGTGACTAAATCCGATGGAACAAGAAATACATATACTACATCTTCCGGTGCGGATATAAACACATATTATGCTTCCAACGGCAACGGCGGCACTGCTGTTTTAACAACGGATTCCAATGGCTCAGCGATACTAACGGTTACGGAATCGGATGGAACCAAAACCGTATTTACTGTTCAAAATGGCAATACTAATAGTTACTCTACCAATAGTTATGACAATTACAATCACTATACTGGAAATTCTCATGCATCCATTTATTATGGTCCGGATGGCGGCACTGCTAAAATAATTGACAATGGATCCGATGGCACCATTGTGATCACTAAAAAAGATGGCACTACAGAAATCTATTATATTGATAATAATTCAAATACAAATAATTCAAATACTACTACTTACATTGGACCCAATGGCGGCACTGCAAAGATGATAACGGATTCAAACGGCAAGTCCGCGGTCGAGATTACGGGACCAAATGGATCCAAGATTGTTTACACGGAAGACAATACTTATACTTACAATAACAACACAGGTGAAACAAATCAGTATTCACATTATAATGGATATAATTACAACAATGTTGACTCGAATACATATTATGGCCCGGCTGGTGGTGAAGTTAATACGGTTACGGGGCCAAACGGGAACACTGCGGGTGCATACACGAGCCCTGATGGCACCACATATACCGGAAATACATACAATGGAAACACAAGCGCTTACTATAATTCTTTGCCTGCTGGCATTTCTAGAAACCAAATCCCTGCAGGACAAGAGGACTTGTATATTTTGAAGTCGCAGGTTGTGCCCCCTGTTTGTCCTGCAGCACCGGCTGTAAATTGTAATTGCGATAAAACAGATGTCAGCAAGTGTCCCCCTTGTCCTGGTCCGATGCGTTGCCCTGAGCCTGCATTCGAATGCGCAAAAATTCCTAACTACAAGGCATTCAACCAAGATTACATGCCAGTCCCTGTTCTAAACAATTTTAGTTCATTTGGGATGTAAATATAATAACTATTTAAATATAATTTTTAATATAATATATAATAAAAATTATAATGGAAGAAATAGAAGAAGAACTATGGAAACCAGTTACAGATTTTTCAAATTATGAAGTCAGCTCTAAAGGACGAGTAAAAAGTAATTATAAGAATATAATAATGGCTTTGCAAAAAACATATGCTGGATATTTAAAAATATGTTTAAAAAATAATGAAGATAAATATGTTAGTTGTAAAGTTCATCGTTTAGTTGCAAAAGAATTTATAGATAATACAGAAAATAAACCAACCGTAGATCACATAGATAAAAATAAACAAAATAATTGCGTTAGTAACTTAAGATGGGCTTCTTATAAAGAACAAACTATACATGTGCATGAAAATATGACATTTTTGAAACCAATAAATTACAGACCAGTTTATAGAATAAATTATGACACAAATGAAATAATTTATTTGCATGAATCAATATCTCATGCTGCATTATGGATTATAGACAATAAATTAACCAGTATTAAAGATAAAGATAAAAATAATATAAGTATTATTAGTAGTAAAATATCGGCAGTTGGAAATAATAAAAGAAATACAGCTTATGGATTTAAATGGAAATATTTTTACAAAAAAGAAGATGAAAATGAAATATGGAAAGAAATTCCATTTGAAATTATAGGTAAAAATAACTATTACATATCATCAAAAGGTAGTTTTAAAAATGATAAAAATGTTATAAAAAATGATCATAAATATTTTTCAGGATACAAAAGAGTTTCTGTAAATAGTAAAAATTATTTAATTCATCGATTAGTAGCTCTAACCTTTTTAGAAAATACTGAAAACAAAGAAACTGTTAATCATATTGATGGCAATAAATTAAATAATCAACTAACAAATTTAGAATGGACTACATGTTTAGAAAATAATATGCATAAAATACAAACAGGTTTATCAAATTCTACTAAAACAGTAATACAATATGATAAAAATATGAATAAACTTAATGAATTTAATTCTATAGTTGAATGTTCTGATTTTTTAAATATTAGTGCCAGTTGTGTATCGGACAATTGTAGAGGTAAAACGCAAATTACTAAATGCGGTTTTTTATTTAGATATGCAGAATAAATAAAAAATTGATTTAAATATTATTAAGTATTTAATATTACTAATAATATTTAACAAAATGGTATTCATATACATATTAAAATTACAACAAGGCAAATACTATGTTGGTAAGACTACCAGCCCTTCGTTTCGGTTAGAAAGTCATTTTAATGCAAATGGATCTGCATGGACAAAAAAATATGCGCCTATAAAATTATTAGAACTTATTCCGGACTGCGATGACTATGATGAAGACAAACATACTAAAATCTACATGGACAGATATGGGATAGATAATGTTCGCGGTGGATCATTTGTTCAAGTAAAATTAGATGAAGCTACAATAAATCATTTGAGTCAGATGAGCAACGGGACAAATGATAAGTGTTTTACTTGTGGAAAATTCGGACATTTTGCTCGAGATTGCAACAAAGAAGTTCAAAAAGTTATTTGGTGTTGCCCTCATTGTGATAGAGAATTTGAAAGCAAACGCAATGCTTTAGATCATGAAAGTAGATGTAAAAAACAAATGATAGAAGAAAGTGATGATGACGATGAAAGCGAAGACAATGATGACAATAACGATGATAGTGAAGAAGAAAGTGAAGATGAAATGCAATGTTGCTACAGATGTGGTAGACAAGGTCATTATGCAAATACATGTTATGCTTCAAAACATATAAAAGGTTATTATTTAAAATAAAATTATATTATTCCTTATCTTCACCTCTACTTTTAATACATTTCTTATCGATCTGCATCGTCTGCTCTTTAGTATCCTGTGGCACAATTTTGATAATACATTTGGATTTTTTACCATAAAGCGGTTCCGTGCAACCCTTCTCCTTCCCTTTATTCTTCTTTGTTTTTGTATATTTGAAAATAACAGGCTTCTCTTCTGTGCATCTAGCTCGAAAATGCTCATAACGCTCTCGAACATCACAATAAGTCAGATTCGACTTCTTTTTAAGCATCCGATTAACAAGCTCATGCAGTTCATACATGTATTTGGAAAAGGTCTCGCGGCTCTTCATTTCAGCCATAGTTAAAGGTAATGACTTAAAATTAGTTTTCAAATTTTGTCGACAATATTTGCATGGTAGCACGTGCTCTAGAGACAAGACAAAATCGCGATAATGAACCTTGTCTTCTTGTGTCGGATTTATGGGATAATTAAAGCTCATTGTATGCAGGAAGTGCCACATGGGCGGGCCCCACAAACTTACCATCATGCCGTCACCACTAATAAAATCTTTTTTTATAAATACTCTCTTTTTTGTTTTGTTGTGTGCATTTCTATTTTTACGCGTTTGTGTCATTATATATATACTTTTAAAAAGTATATAAAAAATAAAATTAACTAAATCTAAAAATATATTTATCTTTCCTTGTAAATTTAGTTTTTTCTGAACAACAATTAGATATTGTTGCAACATGTAAATTTAACTGGTTTGAAGCATCAACAATAGAATAAAATTCATTTAATTTATTCATATTCATATCATATTGTATAACTTTTTTTGTAGTATTGCTTAATCCATTTTTTATTTTATGTAAATTATTTTCTAAACAAGTAGCCCATTCTAAATTATTTAATTTATTATTACTTTTATTTCCATCGATATGATTTACAATTTCTTTATTATTTAAGTTTGGTAAAAATACTAAAGCAACTAATCTATGGACACTTAGTAAAATTTTATTTATTTGAAGTTTAACGTATCCATGTCTATTAGGAAATAAATTTAATATTTCTCCTTTATTATTTTTAATTCTACCATAATCTGAAATAAAATAATTGTTTATTTTAATAATTTCAAATGGTATTTCTTTCCATATTTCGTTATCAATTATATTTTGATTAATATTATATTCATATTCCCATTTAAACCCATATGCAGTATTATTTTTTCCATTTGAAACATTTATTAATGATTGCCTTAAAGTTAGTTCATCGCATGTCTTTGTTAAATTTTGTTCTTTAATCCATTTAACAGCTTGAGTAGTAGATTCATATTTTTCTATTTTTTCTAGAGTATCGCAATTTAATCTCCATATACTTTTAATATTACTTTTTTTTTTAAATTTTGTATTTGTTTTATATTTATGTGCATTTTGTTCTTTCATAGTGCTCCATTCTAAATTGCATACTCTATTATCTAAAGGATCATTATTAATATGATTTACAGTAGGTTTGTTTTCAATATTTTCTATAAATTCTTGTGCTACTAGTCGTTGAATATAAAATTTTTTTCTTTTTACTGTATCATTATACAAAGATATTCTTAAATAACCTGCTTCATTTTTAAAAGGTTTCATAATATATTTATTTGAATTTCTAATATTACCTAAATTACTGATTTCATAATTTGAAAAATTTGTTATAGTTTTCCAGATCTCAGTTTCCATTATATATTACTTACTTTTAAATATTTAAGTATTAATTCGCATTAAGTATTAATAGTTGTTCTCTTTAAATAAGAATTTCTGTTATATTCTTTTCTTTTTTCACTTGATACAGGCTTTTGTTTTGCGATTATTTCTTCTTTATGTAAATTATAATATTTTTTATTTCTTTCTGGTGCAGTATATTTTTTTAATTTTTCTTTTGCATCATTTAATTCTTTTTGTAATTTTTCAATTTCTATTTTTAATAATTTATTTTCTTCTTCAAAATTCATTATATTAAGTATCAACATTTTTTTATATTATTTAATTAAAATATTAATATTAGATATAACCTGTTTTCTTTGTGCGATTCTTACGCGTGTAAGTCATAGTATAATATATTATTATATTATTATATTAATATATTTTATAAATGTCTGATCAGTCATCCATAATCACCGAATATGCAAAAACAACACAGAATGTATGCTTGTGTATCAGTATATCCGCTTTTTTGATCATTTTGTTTGTAATGACACCGCTTAATTCATTTCTTTTATCATCTATTTTTGGAAAAGTGATTATTCTCTCACTTTTAGGATACACTATTTTCTATAATGTAACTAAAACAAATAAATTCGCCCAAAATTTTAATGTAGATTTAACCTCAGGCGGATGGGATCCGATAAAAACAAACATTGCAAGTAGTTATATTTTCACGGGCTTTTTGTTAGTTTTAATGATGGCTGTGTTGCAGCAGTTATTCTAATTACAGACTTGTAATGTTGCACATATTCGCCTCTAATTTTAACCAATTTCTGATAATAATCTGAATCATTTTTGCATTCCTTTCTACTAACAATATGCAGTCTGCCGCTAATATCTCTTGTTAACATGAAATCTGGGTTGTTTTAATTTAATATATTATCGAAAATTGTATTTAAATTCGTTTAAAAGATATTGTAATTTATTCTTATTTAATATATATAATGCAAGCAAATACAGGAAATTCTTCTATGAATGGTGGAAATATGCAAGCGATGGCCCAAAGAGCGATTCAAGTTGTAATGGACTATAAATTCATTATATTAGCAGTAATTGGATTCTCTATTTTAGGATATTTGATTTATAATCAGTTTTTAAATAAGGACGCCGGATTCAATGCAAATAGAGAGCATGCGGCTACTGATCCGAATTCAAATAAAACCGCAGAAATGATGTTGTTTTATGTTGATTGGTGTCCTCATTGCAAAACAGCCAAGCCTGAATGGGAGAATTTAAAATCGGAATATGAGGGCAAACAAATTAACGGTTACAATATTAAGTTCACTGAACACAATTGCACTGCAGAGAGTGCTGAAAATGACGAACTCATGAATAAATACAAGATTGAAGGATATCCGACAATTAAATTATTGAAAGGAGATCAGGTTATTGAGTATGATGCGAAGCCAACAAAGAGCACTATGGAACAGTTTTTACACACTGTTCTTTAAGTAGGTTTCAATAATATATTATTTGATTCCTTATCTTTTTCTTTTGTTTTTTCCAAGAATATCGCGCCATCATTCATTCCTTTGTTTATCCATTCTCTGCGCATATCCATGCTATTTAAAGACTTTTGTATAACATCCATCGTCAAAAAATTGTCATCATTTATGCATTCAATCTGGTTTTTAATGGAAACCGTTGGTAAGTTTTTATATATGTAGTTCATTGCATTTATAAAAAACCCAATAGATAAATCAATTACAGAAGAATCTTCTGTTACAACATTGTTTTTATAAGCATCAGGCTTTAAACAATCTCGAAAAAAGGTTACACCGAGAATTTCATCATGGTTTTCGTGGTCTTTCAAGCAATATGAAAGAGGATAATTTGCCATTACTCCGCCATCTATATAACATCCTGCGTCTAAAATAGTTGGCATAAAAACACCTGGTAATGCACTCGACATAAAAATAGCTTGCACTAACAAAAGATCAGGATGGGTTTTATATGATATATCGGCAACTTCGAACTTATTAAGCTCAAAGACGTATAAATGGAATTCTATTTTTGAATATTCATAGAATTCTTTTAAGGTAATATTTAACGACAAATCCTTTGCTTCTAATAGCGGTTTAAATGCTATTTCAATGATTTTCTTATCAAATAATCCCTTGTTATAAAACGCGTCAAAAATCTGTTTGCCATTCAGCTTAAATGCATCATGCCATGGCCTTTCAATGATATATGTATTTAAAGTAGGCCAATCATAATTAAGACAAATAAATGCACCAATTAATGTTCCAATAGATGTAGCATAAATGCTTTCAAGATCTTCGAATTTCCAAAAGTTTTGTTCGTTTAAATGTTCTAGTGCACCTAAAAATTGTAGCCCAATAGGACCTCCACCTGCAATAACCAAATGTTTTATCGGCATAATAATTGTATTTATTATGTAATATTATTTAAATTATTTTATTTAACTGTATTTTATTGTATTTTATATTTATTGTATTTTTATAAATATAAAATATAAACGACAAATTATTTTATTCATTTGTATTAAATGGCTAACATATTTACTCTAGAAAATTTCTCAGATTTTTCCGAGAAAATTAATATAGACGAACTTTACGAAAAAAAACGACAATTAGACGTAAGTAAATTAGAATTATTCAAGAAAATATTAAACCGAATACACGTCAGAATTAAAACAACTGCGCGGCAAAATATAGAAGATAAATTTTGCTGGTTTGTTGTTCCTGAAGTGATTATAGGCATTCCGAAATATGATCAATCTGCATGCATTGCATATATTATGGACACTTTGCAAACCAATGGATTTCAAGTTCGTTATTTTCATCCAAATACGATTTTTATTTCATGGAATCACTGGGTTCCATCTTATGTGAGAACTGAAATTAAGAAAAAAACAGGAATTGTCATCAATGAATATGGTGAAAAAATAAAGGACGAAAATGCCAAAGAAGAGGACAATGATTTAGAAGAGCTAGGAAATCCAGATATTCAACAAATTAAAAACAGCAAAAAATATACACCGATTAATTCATATAAGCCATCGGGTAAATTGGTATACAGTGAAGATCTATTAAATAAAATAGAAAACAAAATAGAAAATAAATAATTAATAATTAATATTCATTTAATATATAAATACAAGTATGAATACAAAACGACATAAACAAACAAATGCGAAAACTAAAAAATCCAGACCCACTCAGCGGCAATTGCAAGTTTATTGTAGAGAACCTGCTAACACATTTAACCAATTTGAGAACTCTTTTAATAAAATAGAATCAGGGAATTTTGAACGTGAATTAGTAAAAATGTTTAAAACGCCATTTACTCCATCTAAATATACACCTAAAAATGATTATTATACTTATATTAATTATCGATGGATAGCTGAAAAGTCAGAAGAGATTAAAAAGGAAGAGAAATATTATGTCCAAGTTGACAGTTTTCGAATTGGACAAGAAAAAGTATATTATGAATTGATTGACATTGTAAAAGACTATATTAAAAATAACGACACATCTAGATCCAGGGCTGTTAAAAATGTCTACAACTCATTGCTTAATTTAGACGATGCTGCAACAGAATCCTATGTTGGTTGGGCAATAAATCGTATAGATCAAATTTTCGCTTCTAATTCAGTCTATAGAATGCTTGCTGAAATAAATCAAAATGAGATTATTGCATGGGGATCGCCCATTGTTTGGTCAGTTATGCCTGACGATAAAAATTCAAAAATATATCGTAGTTATATTTCTGCACCTCAACTCACTGCATATGATTATACAATTTACATTGAAGACACTAAAGAAGACCAAGAAGCCAAAAAATACAAGAAATTATTTAAATATAAGTATTTAAAATTTATCGAGGACATGTTTGATGCATGTCTAGGCGCGAATCACGGTCTCAAAGCATCCGATGTGTGGGATGTAGAATACGATATTTTAGGGGCATTAGGATGCTATAAAATAAAAAGGATGATGAAAATGGATATAACCCCGTTACTAAAGCCGAATCTATTAAAAAATGCGGCTTAGATTGGTCGGAGTTAGCGATCCAAATTGGTTATAAACCGGAAGATGTTCCCAACGAATTTATTTGCAGCAGCTTGAATTATGTTACTTGCATGATGGAAACTTTAGTAAAAGACGATACATGGAAAAGTAAAAAATGGAAAACCTATTATTATTACATCGTCTTTAGGCAATTAATGCGATTTCACAGTAAATGGCGAATGATATATTACGAATTTCACGGTAAGTTTGTAAAGGGTCAACCTGTTCCTTGGCCTAAAGAAATTTACCCAATCTTTGGCCTGTCGCTCTGTTTTAATAATCTTTTATCTAAAGAATATATTGAGCGAAATAAAAAGCAGGAACATATTAATTATGTTAAAAATTTGTCGGAAGATTTGCTTACTGTTTATAAGCGAATCATTAGACGCAATACATGGTTATCGCCTAAAACAAAGAAATATGCGCTGCAGAAGTTAGATCACATTCATTTAATTGTAGGCAGTCCTGATATTTTAAGAGAGGATCCATTGTTAAGTTATGAAAGCAAGGGTGCATATCAAAATCTGAAAAAGATTGCGGTTTGGCGCACGAAGAAGCTAATAGAATTGGACGGAAAATCTTCCGATGTAGATATTCCTATTATAGATTGGTGCGAATTTAAGCTAGTTGGAAAGCAACCATATGTAGTTAATGCGTATTATACCCCCTCAGAAAATTCGATTTATATTCCTTTAGCGTATTTGCAAAAGCCATTTATCGATTTGAATGAGCGAGGAATAGAATATAATTTGGCACATGTTGGGTTTACTTTAGGGCATGAAATGTCACATTGCTTGGATGATTTAGGAAGTCAATATGATTACAAGGGTAATCGGCATAATTGGTGGACAAAAGAGGATCGCAAGAAGTTTGACCGAAAGGTTAAGGATGTTATTAAGCAATATGAAACATTTTCGGGTTACGATGGAATTAAAATGGATGCTTCGTTAAGCACTGGGGAGAATTTAGCAGATATTTCTGGTTTAGCCATTTGCCAAGAATATTTAAGAGATTTTCAGTTAAAAAATAGTGACGAGATTCCTATTTGCGCGTTGTCATTTCATGCATTCTTTACTTATGTTGCTATACAATCGCGTCAAAAAATATTTGATGAAGCTATTAAGGCACAATTAAAAACAAATCCCCATCCGATGGATAAATATAGAACAAATTGTCCATTGGCCCGACTAGAATTATTTAGGAGTTTGTATAATATTAAAAAGGGGGATAAAATGTATTGGCCTTCGACGGATACTATATGGTAAGTGAAACAACTTTACCAAAATATATATTTTAGGCATATTTTTAAGTCAAAATATTTATAATTAATTAATTCATATTTTAGCAAATTTTTATTTTTTTTTGTTAAGATAATATATAAAATGGCAAGTAAATCAAGATCTGCATCTAGAGGAAGAGCAAGAGGAAAAAGTGCTGCCGCGCGCCGAAGTCGCCAACAACAACAACGAAGAGCTAAGACAATGAAGCGTGCTGCGTCTCGCGGGGCTTCTCAGGCTGCTCAACAGGCTAAGTCTGCTGCCCAACAAGCCTCCAAGGCGGCCCAACGCGCGGCATCTGCTTCACGAGGATCCCAAGCTGGCCGCAGTGCATCTGCTGCCAAGCAAGCGCAAAGAGCGGCTCAACGTGCTGCCCAAGCTGCCCGCGGTGCTTCTCAAGCTGCTCAACAAGCGGCTCAAGCTCAACGCATGTAAATGCAACTATAAACGCATGTAAATGCAACTATAAACGCATGTAAATGCAACTATAAACGCATGTAAATGCAACTATAAACGCATGTAAATGCAACTATATTATTGAATTATACTATTTAGATAATAATTTATTTAATAAATTATTATTGATTTATCTTTTTACCCTTCTAGTTTTACATTTAGCTTTACCTTTTCGTTTATATTTTCTGCTACCTGCTGATTGCATTAAGGGTTCTTCTTCTCCTTTCGCTTCGTTTAACCCTTGGACATTTATGTTAACTTTAACCTGAGGATTTTCTATTTTAACCTGAGGATTTTCTATTTTAACCTGAGGATTTTCTATTTTAACCTGAGGATTTTCTATTTTAACCTGAGGATTTTCTATAACAGTATTTTCTCGAATAACCGGCTCCACTAGTGCTATTTTTTCTTGTTCCTTCTGAATTACAGCCTCTTGGTTAATAATCTTTTCCCTTTGTCTTTGAATTTTCCTATCTGCTATTTCTTTTAATTCTCTTAATTCAGCTGGCTTAGGAATTTCTTCATCAGTAATTAATTTTTCTATATTATTTTCTGCCGTTTGTATTTGACTTCTAGCCGTTTCTATTATCTTCTTATCAACAATTGCCTCATATATTTTTATTCCATTTGCAAAATCGGTCTCGCATGTCAAATATAAGTTGATTACAATCGCTCTGGTTTCAACAATCACTTCTTGTAATAATTCTTCTGATAACTCTGGATTAATTCTTATTATTTTTTTATTTGTCTGAGGATCCGTCATGTAAACAAATAATTTATTCAAAACATTTAATAATAATTCTTGATTAGAATTTGCCTTCTTTAACATCTGTTTCAAGTTTTCTGCATATTGTTTGAATAAATCATCCTCTAATGTCCCTCTTACTCTACTGTCATAAGGCGCATTTTTCCCATAACATTTACCCTTTTTATTGTAATCTTTTAGTTTAATGTCGCTAAATTTTCTAATATTTTCAGGCATCGGCTTACCATGTGTATCTGCAAAAACATTATAAAAGTTTTGCAAATTCTCATTAAATATCGACTGAGTTTCAGGTTTCATGCCTTTGAATTTACCCGTTTCATAATCATAATCATCGTCATAATATAATTCCATTAATTCAGGAATTCCCGGCTCATCGTCTAGATCTTTTAAATCGGTGTAATCATCATAATCCTTTTTGGCCTTTAAATTAAATGAGCACATCTTGGGGTGTATTTTGATTTCAGTATCATTTTCTAAATCATCTGAAAATTTCACATTGGCATTTTTTTGCAAAGCATCAATGCGATTATCGCAAATATTTAGCTTCAATATTTCTACATCTGCGCCTTTAGGTATTTTATTTCTGTTGTAAATATCCGCCTTTATAGTGTTACCATCATCGTCTTTATATATGTAAACAGGATTTATTGTTGTCAAAATAGTGGCAAATACATGCGCAATCTTTATGTAAAATTTTGCAATACCTAAACAAACTTGTTTTTTTTTTGCTGGATTTTTGATGTCTAACTTTGATATGTCATCCTTTTCAAAAAATATTATTTTATCCTTTTTATAAACATCTTCTTTGTTTTCGGGTCCTTGACCCTTTATATTTTCTGCTAAATAACTAATTTGTATATCTGTAAAATATCTTTCAATGATATCTGAAGTCAAAATAACTAGTTTATCACAATATTCTATATCATACAATTTTCTTAAGCTTTGGAAATCCATGGTTAAAATATAATAGGTCGCAATATAATCTATTATTTGCCTTACAGATGCCGGTTTTAATTTTGTTGTATCTGTTTCTTCATTTGTATTGGTAAATAAATTAGATATCTGGTTTCCCATTTAATTATATAATATAACTATTTTTAAAACTATTTTTAAAACTATTTTTAAACATATTTAAAAAAATAGTTAATAAAATTGATTTAAAAATTTCTTTTCTTATAAGATGAATAAAGAAAGACAATGTCAATAACTATCGATAAATCTAATGTATCCAATGAAAATAAATTAATAAATTCTGGAATAGGCACGGGAATAGGCACGGGAATAAGTCTAAATGCAAGCACAGGTATAAAAAGTAAAAAAAATAAAACTGTAATAACAGGTTCAAATAAAGCGGACTTGTGGAATATATTTGAATCTGAGGTCACTAATCCCGATAAGCAAAAAGATCCATTAGAATGTTTGTATCGCACTATTGGTGGCAGAGAGAACTGCGAGATGTGTCAGGCGTCTTTAGCATATGCGGATGAAGGATTCTTGACTTGCACAAATGCAAAATGCGGCATCATATACAAAGACATGCTAGATCATTCACCTGAGTGGCGCTACTATGGAGCCGACGATAATCAAAATTCTGATCCTACTCGCTGCGGAATGCCGATTAATCCGCTTTTAGAAGAATCATCGTTTGGTTGCAAAGTTTTGTGCATGGGCAAATCATCCTATGAAATGCGCAAAATACGACGCTACACCGAGTGGCAATCAATGCCCTATAGAGAAAAGGCGCGCTACGAAGAATTTCAGCGCATCACGTTGATGGCAGCAAATGCAGGCATTCCAAAGCTTATTATTGATCAAGCCATTCTATACCATAAAAAAATATCAGATCACGAGCAGACATTTCGAGGCGACAACAAAGATGGCCTCATTGCTGCATCCATTTACATCTCATGTAGGATCAATAATTACCCGAGAACAGCTAAAGAGCTTGCAACCATATTTCTTTTGGATGTGACTAGTGCGACCCAAGGCTGTAAAAATGCACAGGTTATTATTAATCATTTAGAAAAAGATATGAATAATAATGAGAAAACCGCGTTCTGCAAGACGAAGCCCGAAGCCTTTATTGAGCGTTATTGCAGTAAGCTGAATATTAACACAGAGCTTACTAAACTGTGTCAGTTTATTGCAATCAAAATAGAAAGTAAAGACATGATGCCGGAAAATACACCGCATTCGATCGCAGCAGGCGTCGTTTACTTCATCTCGCAACTATGCAAATTAAATGTCAGTAAAAAGGATGTGAAAACGATCAGCGAGATCAGTGAGGTTACTATCAATAAGATCCATAAGAAGCTGGAAATCTTGCAGGATGAATTAGTTCCGGCGGTTATTTTGGCAAAATATAAATAACTTTGTTTTACATACTTGTTACTTAATTTATTGATTAAATTATATTTTTTTATTTTTATTTGGATAATATATGACCACTAACATGATAAATAATTATCCACCTTCAGATTGGGATAGAAATATAGATGAAAAAATTCAAAAAGAAAATGCAGAAAAGGATAAAGAGTTTAAAATTAATGACACAGATTTAAATACACATCTTGAAATGGCATGGAGAGCAATAACTTTAAATAAAGCTGATGTTAAAATAGACTATTCAATACTAACAGATGTTAATTTGGGTAAAATTAAAACTATTTTAGAAAACCCTGAGTCTCATACTTTTACTGAGACAAAATGGATTATACCAGATGAACAATTTAATAATTTAATTAAAGCAATGAAAAGCAAAGGAATTATTATAAATCAAACCATAATAGACCGACACAATAATGAAAGAAGTGATTTTAAAGCTAAAAATAGCAAAATTTATTCGCCCACTTTATCAAAAACATGGAAAAGGTATAAACCATGGGGTGGAAGAAAGACTCGAAAATATAAGAAGAGTAAAAGGAGAAAGGTTAGAAAGAGTAAACCTAGTAAAAAAGAAAAAAGAAGAAATTAATATTTTCTCTTTTTATAAGTTTTACCCTTTCTTATTTTTCTTGATTTTCTTATCTTTTTATAGATTTTTATTCTTTTACAAGTTTTACCCCTTTTTGATTTTCTTTTTGCGCCACCTACTTCTATTCCTTGATTAAGTCCTTGTTCTAATGCAAGAGGGATTGTTTCTTTACCATAATTTTCAGTAATTACTTCTTCCATTGATACGTCTATACTTGGATCAGAAATAGATGCTTTTTTTGTTTTTGCATCTTGTATTATCCTTTGTAATTGTGACATTGATAAATATCCTTGATTCATAGTAACAAATGCGTCCGCAATTGAATTCAGTTGTTTACTTATATCTTTATCGTCGGAGTCAATATACATCTCACTCTCTAAAGGTCCAAATAATCCACAACATACCATTATATGGGTTAAAATAGTAAATGGGGTTTGTTCTTGATAATATGCATTCCTTTCTTTAATATCAGGATTTATATATATATTATATATTGTGTTGCGCCAATCCTGAAATGTTTCATTAATTTCTTGGTTTATTTTTATTTTTGGCAATTGTTCTACTTCTTGTCGTATTATCTGTAACGATTTTTGTTGATTTGATACTGCGCCACCTTCGATTATCTTATCTTGTTCTAACAAACTTTCTTTTAACAAACTTTGTTCTCTTGCTAGTAATTTTGCTAATTTCATATTTTCAATTGCCTTTTTTAATCTTGCTTTTCTTCTTTTAGATATTTCTGCGTTCCTTTTCATTCCCGCAATTAAACTATTTACAAACTTTATAGATAGGTTATTTTTTACAATTTTTTTTTTTTTAAATGGAAAATTATTTTCAACAAGTGAGATAATTACACTTTGTGTAATTTGATTTTTGTGTTGTTCTGATCGACATATGTCTAATAATTCTGGTAGAACTAAACGTAATATTGTTTCATCATTAAACCAACTATAAAAAACTACAATATCTTGTTCTCTTAAACCTTGAAAAATTGGTGAATTAAACCTATATATTAACTCTGTAAGTTGTTTTAAATTATTGATTTCTCGAGTATTAATAAATATATTAAAAAGTTCAGAAATATGTCTTGCATGAGTTTCATTAATCTCTTCACTTCTTCCGAAATCGATCAAACTCATTTGAGTTCCATCATTATTTGATAAAATATTATTAGTATGATAATCTCCATGAACATATCCGACTATACCAAGCTGGATTAATTTATATATATAAAAAGCTATATATTTTTTTTTTAGCTTATCACTCTCAAACGCAGGTGGTAGACGATGACTATTAAACGGTTCACTACATTTTAATAATTTATACACTGGAGACATATTATCCATACTTTCCATTGCAATAAGCCCAAATCGTTTTCTAATTTCAGGAAGCACATTTGTTAGGTCTTTTATAAAAAGATCTATTATGGTATTTTCAACCAAATTCGCATATACAATAGATGGTGCTATTGGATTTAAATAATTTATTGTTTTATTTACAATATCTTGTTGAATTTTTATTTCTCTCTCAAAATCTTCTATTATCATTGTATTTATTGTATTACCACCCAAATTATATTGGTATGGTTGTCTTTCAGTTAAAACCGATATTTTTATAATTAATGCAGTAACTGGTTGGGTCAATTTATCACAATTAAATGAGACATAAGGAGACTCTATACCAGCATTTAACGTTAAATTTAATATTATTCCAGAACCACCAATTGATAAAAGGGTATTTGTGGATCTATGAATGTAATAATTAAATGCTTCTTCAGGGTTTAAGTTTAACAAAGGATTTATTGTAATTCCACCTCCTTTCATTATACTATTAATATAATAAGATATAATATCTCCATTCGTATTTGTAAAAGAATAATAATACGTCTGTATTTTATGTCTTCAAAGGTTACTTCCGTTATACCAAAGGTTACTTCCGTTATACCAAAGGTTACTTCCGTTATACCTAAAGTCATATTTATTGTGCCATACAGAAATCGACCTCAGCACAAATTCTTTTTCTCGACCTACCTAACTTCGGTTCTAAAAGGCACCGATATTGAATCTAGTTATGAAATCTATTTTTCCCACCAATGTGATGCAAGAGCATTTAATCGTGGTGCTACTAAAAATATCGGTTTTCTCGCAATCAAGGAAAAATATCCCAATGATTATCAAAATATGACATTTGTCTTTAATGATATTGATACTATTCCATTTAGCAATATCTTTGATTATCGCACTACATCAGGAATAGTAAAGCACTTTTACGGCTTCAAGTATGCTCTCGGTGGTATTGTTTCAATTGTAGGAAAAGACTTTGATAAAACAAATGGATATCCGAATTTCTGGGGTTGGGGGATGGAAGACAATGTCTTACAAAAACGCTGCGAGGCAGCTGGGCTAATAATAGACAGGGATCAATTCTACCCCATTGGTAGTCCGGACATTTTGCAGCTATTTGACGGCGTCTCTCGGTTAATTAATAAGAAGGATCCTTGGCGAGCAACTAATGACAATGGTATTGATGGTCTTCAAACAATTCATAAGCTTTTATTAACCATTGACGCTGAATCGAAAAATCCATTAGACAATATTCATATCGTTAATTCAGATAGCATATTTGTTATTAATATTGATACATTTATGACTGGATCTAGATTTGAACATGATAATTATTTTCAATACGATTTGCGTGAGCCGCCTAGAAAGATTATACATCCTGATCGAGTAAAGACAACTAAAATGTCAAACTCGATTGATGATTGGTCGCAGATCCCATTTTATCCTACCGCTGCAAAGAAAAAGGAGATGATACAAGAATATGGACAGGCAAAGGCGGAAGAAATAATAGAATATAGTTACACGAATTCAGTAGATCCTACCGTAGCCGTTATGCCGCCTCAAAGACAACAACAACAGGTTAAAATAGTTCCGAATAGTGCCTCTTTGGCTCAGATACAGCAATACAATCAGTTGATGCAGCAATTTAATTCTAAAACACGCATTATACCTCCGAATATTAATAAATTTTCCCCAGCTTATTCGCGCATTATTGCGGCAAAACCAAGGGCGTCTGCGTCTGCCAATATTCGATTGGGGGGCGTTTACTAATTCCACCTTTTCCACCTTTAGGAAAGGTGGAGCCAAATATAACCTTTTGTTACACCTTTAGGAAAGGTGGAGCCAAATATAACCTTTTGTTACACCTTTAGGAAAGGTGGAGCCAAATATAACCTTTTGTTACACCTTTAGGAAAGGTGGAGCCAAATATAACCTTTTGTTCCACCTTTAGGAAAGGTGGAGCCAAATACACATTTAGGAAAGGTGGAGCCAAATACACCTTTAGGAAAGGTGGAGCCAAACGAATATAATTTAATAAATATAAATAATATAAAAATATATCATTTATATTTAATATTATGAATTCTATCGCATGTTTAAAAGACATAACTAACATATTTTATATCAATTTGGAGCATCGTCGGGATCGAAAAGAGCATGTAGAAGACCAACTCACTTTATTAGGTCTACAAGGACAAAGATTCAATGCAATCAAAATGGAAAATGGCGCCGTTGGTTGCAGCATGAGTCATCTCAAGATTCTTCAACAATCGCTAAAAGATAGGTTGGATCATGTTTTAATAGTAGAAGATGACATTGAGTTTTTGGATCCCGATTTATTCAAGACACAATTAGATACGTTTTTAAATAACCGGGATTCCAAGAGTTGGGATGTCGTCTTACTTGCAGGCAATAATATGCCACCTTATGAGACAATCGACGACACATGTATAAAAGTATCTCGTTGTCAAACAACCACAGGCTACTTAGTAAATGGTCATTATATTGGAAAACTCATGAATAATGTAAAAATGGGACTAACAAATTTACTAAGAGAGCCTGAAAAACACGTACAATATGCAATAGACAAGCATTGGTTTTCTCTACAAGCATTCGACAATTGGTTTCTAATTACGCCGCTATCGGTAGTTCAAAAGGAGGGCTACAGTGATATTGAAAAAAAGGTTATTAATTATCAAAGTGTTATGACTGATTTAGATAAGAAAGAATTGTTTGAAAAGGTTAGAGTATACAGAGAACAACAAAGGTATCGGGAGATGATGTCTAAGTTTAGAAATCGCATGAATTTGGTTTAGTTTAAACAAAATCTACAAGGTATTTGTTAGTATCTAGAGGTAACATATTCGGTTTATAAGAGTCGGGTAAATGATAACCAATTGCATAGTCTTCCAAATACTCAGATTCTACCTCTAATCTTTTTTCTTCGACCAGGAACGTTACGGCATCCTTGGATAAAAAATAAAACCGACCACTACAATATTTGGTCGCTTTTACTAACAAATCCCTTGGTAGTTCTTCATGTATGCGATAATATTGGCTTTGATATGTTTGTTTTACGTCGACTATATGGCCACCATAGTGCAGTCTTGCTTGAGGATCGTGCCATTTTTTATCTAGTAGTGACATTATTGTCTCAAAGAATTTAATGTTAGTTACTTGTTGATCATCATCGGTTTTAAAAATGTATTTGAAATCATATGTTTTAAGGACGGCTAAAAAGGCTCTTATTACTTTTTTCGGCAATGAGTTGTAATCATCTTCGACCTTAACTAACAAAATATTCTCATTTGGTAAAAACTGATAATCTGTTTCTAAATTAGGATCACCTAAAACATGGAAATATACAATATTTGTAGGAATTTTTGGCAACCAACTTGTTTTTTGTTGTAGCGCCTTATCACGATATTTGTAGCAATTGAAGATCAGAAGGATTGCAAACATTATAAAAGGGCAATATATTAGTCTTCCGGCGAAGTCTTTAAGTTCAAAATTGTTAATATATATTATTCGGCGAATATATATTAATGAATAATTCGGAATCAAAGTCGCTAACGCTTTCAAGGTCGCTAACGCTTTCAAAGTCGCTAACGCTTTCAAGGTCGCTAACGCTTTCAAGGTCGCTAACGCTTTCAACCTGTTACTACAATATAAAATCCAAATTTTCTCCAACAAAATATCTGATTTGGGCTAACAATTTGTTATCAATTGTTAATAACTTCAATTTAGTCATTTATACCGATCGCGCCAGTTTTTCTATTTTGAAAACATTGTTTATAAGTAATCCAACAATAACTAACAAAATTGGCTCCGAAATCAAGATCATTATCAAGCCACTAGAAGACTTTGTTGGTTACAAATACAAGGAAAATTGGATAAAAAATCATAAGACAAGTGGCTTAGATTTGCACCAAAAATTGGATTGGGCATTGATCATGTTATGGTGCGAAAAAGTGCATTTTGTCAATGAAACTGTTCAAAACAAGTATTTTATTACACCATTTTACGGCTGGTGTGATATTGGCTATTTCAGAAATAATAGCGATAATATTAATACAAGCAGTTTATTAAGATGGCCTAATCCTTTAAAACTATTGAAGCTAACAAAAGGCATCCATTATGCATGTGTAGAAAATAACCCAGAGATATTTAATGGTCTGAAGCAAGATATACAAAATCATTATAAAAATGGAAACCATAGTTCTAGTCCTTTACCAACTAACAAAATATTAAATACATGTTTCGCCGGTGGATTCTTTATTGTTAGACCAGGGCTAATACAAGCCTATTCAGCCATATTCGATAATAAATTACAATACTATTTTGACAACAATTATGTCGTTAAAGATGATCAGACTATTTTGTTAGATTGCATTGTTACCAATCCCGGGCTATTTTGTTTACATTGGGAACAGAATTCACAATACGATAAATGGTTCATGTTTCAACGAATATTGCTTTAAGCGTAAACATCTGCGGAGGGCAGAGAAGTAGGGACAGGTTATATTTTTATCCAGCTCTCAGGATATAGATCCTTTAAATCATGGCTCAGCTGCAACTTGGGACCAAACCACGCTAAAGGAGCGACTACCATTTTCTGCCGACTTGTATTCAAGTAGGCGCCCCACCAGCTAAAGGTGCTATTTGCAATAATATTGTGCCTACATAAACTCATCAATATCAATTGCTCCCAATCTTCTAACTCGGTGTCTGTTCTTGTAAAAATAATTGCAGGGAAGTCGGCTTTTAAAACCGTAATTATGGCATCCACTTCTTCTAAATCATGGTCTTCGCAAAAATACAAAACCTTGTTGTTAGGACTGTTATTTGTTCCTAAAAGGCTATTTAATGCCGCTCTATAATAATCTACTGATAATATTACATAATGATCGGGCAGTTTTTTGTAGTCACCTATCCTAAAGTGCATTGAAATTGGCTGATCTTCATTAATTAGTTTCAAATATTTGTTAGTTAGTTTGACTTTTAAGGAATCTATTTTTAGTATCCTATTTATTGATTGAAAATAACTGTCAAAATATTTGTAGCTTTGAAAGTAGCCGTATAGCATCTTAATCTTTTTGTCAGGTATAGGTAAAGATATAGGTAAAGGTAATGGCAATGCATTGTAGGTGAACCCCTTTTCTTTAATAACTACTAAATTAGATTTATTTGTATTTAATAATGCAGGATCTAACAAAAAAGGACCCAGTCTCGATAAAAATGTGTCCCAATAGGTATGTCTGTCTGTAACCGAGCTTTTCAATTCTTTTATATTTGAAAAAAAGAAGCTAGATCTGACCTCATATGAGTAAGCAATTGTGGTGTAAATTTGGAACAATTGGTTGCCGAGGCCACCCATTAATGTGCATGTAATCATATTATATCTTAAATATAATATTTTGTGTTATATTTAAGTATTTATTTTGCTTAATAATCTAAGATACTTGTGTTTATTTAGATCCTTTAATGGATGAAATATATGGCTTTCTAATCGTTTCTCATGTTCTTCTTTTATATTATTTAAATCTTCAAAAAATACATCTCTATGAGTGACTGTTGTTAGTTCAACAGGATTCACATAAGACAAATTAAAATGGCTAGTAATTGTCGGGAATAATGCCTCTAAAAAGAAAAGTGTTTTATATTTTGTTGCATACCATCTGATGCAGTATAGCAGTGTTTTTGACATTCTAGTTATACACATCATTCCTGCAAACCATGGTTTTGGAACCTGAATATCTATTTTTGACCATAGCCAATCAATATTCATTGATTTGTTAGTTGTAACCTTTGTTTTATCAAAATCACAATTGGCAATTAGATCTTGATTCGGATATTGTGCATCTAAATTGGTTAGCAGTTGTTCTGTTAAAAAAAACACATCATCTTCGATGAACCATACATGCTCATATTTTAAAGGTATGATGACAGAGAAAAACATTAACGCTTTATCCCAGCCACTAATCAGCTTTTTGATGCCTATAAAATTCACATTTTTGAAACCGTGGTTTAAACAATACTGGTTGGACAATTGGATAAAATTCAGTTTTTTGTATTTTTCTAATCCTGTAATTAATTTTAGATCCTTGTCGGAATCTATAATGATATAAATATCGTAATTAGTGTTTGTTGCTAAAAAGTCAAGGTATATTTCTTTCGGCTCTTTTACTATTAAAGCAATAGCCTTTTTCATTATTTATTTTATAATTATATAATTATATAATTTTATAATTTTATATCTATATATAAAATGAAATCTATTAGTTTTCCAACCAGATATGTTCCAAAAAAAATAACAAAAAAGGATAAACAAAAACAAGTGAATATGTTGATAAAATCAAAAAAGTTATATAAAAAGCAAAAATATTACACGCGTAAAGCGGTTGCATCTTACAAAAGTAAAAAATCTAACCATCTATTAAATGCCTATAAAATATATAAGATTGATAATATATCACCTAACAAAGTGTTGGCGCAAAAAACAGGCTGCAAAATATCAGCCCTAAAGCAAATCGTTAAAAAAGGAGAAGGTGCGTATTATTCGTCCGGTTCAAGACCAAATCAAACAGCACAATCATGGGGATTAGCGCGATTAGCTAGTTCATTAACTTCAGGCAAGGCCGCTGCGGTTGATTATGATATAATTGAAAAAGGATGTGATCATAAAAAGAAGGCATTTCTTTTAGCAAAGAAATCAAGACAAAAATATAATTATGGACATTCAAAAACTAAAAAATCCGCGTTCAAAATATAAATAATTAGATATGGTATTGTAATAATATTATATACATATATATAAATATAAATATAAATATGACATTTGCATTCAATACAAGTGGTAATTCTCAAACAACTGGAAGAACAAAATATGCAGTTAGTTTGGGAAAATTGCGCAATACTATTGCATCTACCACTCGCACATTTAATTATGCTAATAGGACCTCACCGAATTTAAATACAACATTTAATTATTTATTTAATATGCCTAATGCGGATCCTATCATCTTCAATAATTATTTAACTATATCTCCATTTTACGAAAAAAATATTATAACGCCTAATGCAATCACGCCTAATTATGTATCATCTGGACCATATACACCTAGTCAAATTAAAGGAGCTTATTCTGTTACTAATGTTACACCTATATCAGGAAAACGAGCTGCAATTATTACAATTATTGTGGCATATTATAATCCATATTTAGTAGGAGATGTCGTAAAATTTGGAAAATTATTTAATTTACCGCCGTGTAATCTTAAACTATACAGATTTACAAATCAGTTTAACTCAAATTGGGCAACTGAGGGCACATTAGATGTTCAGTGGTCATATTCTATAAATCCTTATGCTGAAATTAGAGTAATTTTTGCGGCATCTGCTTCATCTACTGATTTATTTAATGCAATTAAATTTGCTAATAATAAGAATAATTTTTCACCTCCTGTTAACACTGATGTTCTTAGTATGTCTTGGGGAACACCCGATACAGGAATATTTTCGCAATCTATATACAATTATTTTACATGCCCAAATACAATATATATTGCATCTAGCGGAGATTATAATTATGTAAGTTTTCCTTCATCAAGTATAAATGTGGTCGCTGTTGGCGGCACATCATTAAAATTAAACTCAGATAATAGCAGAAATTTAGAAACGGTTTGGTCTAAAGATGGATGTGGATATTCAAAATCCTTTTCTAAGCCAAGTTGGCAACCAAATATTGCAAATAATGGTTTAAGAATGACAGCAGATCTTGCTTGTGTAGCAGATCCTTTAACACCTGCAATTGTTGTTTTAAATGGCAAATTATATACTATTGGTGGAACGTCTTTATCTGCGCCTATTTTTGCAGGTATGATGTCATTACTCCAGCAAAATAAAATAAATCTTGGTATTCAGACATATACTTCTGTTCAAAACTTATCTAATACGATTCAACCAAAATTATATAAAAATCCTACTTGTTTTTATGATGTTACTTCGGGTTCCAGTAGTGGTTATCGCGCAACTACAGGTTATGATATACCATGTGGGTTAGGGGTTCCTATTTGTAACAAACTAGCATCTAGTGTCTAGTTTATAAATTGTAAAAAATTGAAATATAAATACTCTATATAATTTTAAGTATTTATATTAAATCATCGATATAATCCTTTATCAAACCTTTTATCAAAATGTATAAAAATCCCTTACATTATCCTGCGCTCTCTTATGTAGAGAAAGAGAAAGAGAAACAGAAAAAACATATAGATCGAAAAATGAAATTATTAAAAGAAGAACAAGAGATTTTGGAGGAAAAACAGTTGCTAACTCGGATCAATCGCCTGCCTGAAGACGTTCAGCGATATATTGGCAACTTTTCGCCCGTGATCATGAAGTTAAAGCGCCAAGTCAAATATGAATTCTTTGATGCATGGGTCACTCAAAATGTGGAGCGCATTATAAGTATTCTAGAAACCTGGACAAAGAAGCATGTCGGATTCATATTAAATCGTATTTTGCAATTAAAAGATCCGGATACAGAAATGTATATTCAAGGCGATCATTTATATAAACACTGGTCTGCGGGACATATGCGATGTTTAATCATCCTCGAAATTAGCAATCGATGTAGAAAACCATTTCAAGATAGATATCAATTATTGCCCAAGTATTCTTATGCATATATGCACAAATATATTCCGTATTCACAGAATACATCATTCGATGATATATCGGTAATTCGCGTATGGGCGGCATATAAGGCGATTGAAGAATATGATGCGCGTTTAAAGGCAAAGGCAAAGACAAAGGCGAAGAAATCGAAGACAAAGAAATAGGCTTAGTGTAACCTTTATGTTTAAATGTTGTAAATATATATTATTTTTTGTTTCCTTTAAAAATCTTCATTTAGATCAAAAGCAATATCCGCATTACTTTTATTTGCAAGAGCATATTCACCTAGGCGTTTTTCAAAGAAATTGCATTTGGATTCTAGACTGATTGTTTCCATCCAAGGGAAACAATTGGTAACATTATATATTTTTTCATAGCCTAATTGCACACAAAGTCGATCCGCTACAAACTGAATATATTGTGTCATCATCTGACTATTCATGCCTATTAGACGGCATGGTAATGCCTCACAAATAAACTCAGATTCTATTTCCACTGCATCTTTAATAAGCTCATATATTTTATTTTTATTGAGCTTTTTGACCAATTTACTATAAAGTAAAACAGCAAATTCGCAATGCAATGCTTCGTCTCGCGAAATTAGCTCATTTGAAAATGTGAGACCCGGCATTAGACCGCGCTTCTTTAGCCAGAAAATGCTGCAAAAGGCGCCGCTAAAAAAGATGCCCTCTACGCACGCAAATGCAACAAGACGGGTTGCAAAACTACTGCGGTTATCATGAATCCATTTTTGCGCCCAATCCGATTTCTTTTTGATGCATGGAAAATGATCAATCGCTTTAAATAGCTTATCCTTTTCTAAACTGTCTTTGATATAAGTCTCAATTAATATGCTGTAGGATTCGTTATGGATATTTTCCATTGCAATCTGAAACCCATAAAATGCACGCACTTCCGACACCTGCACGTCGCTCATAAATCTTTGCGCCAAATTCTCTAAAACAATACCATCTGATGCCGCAAAAAATGCCAAGATCATCGAAATATAATAGCGTTCATCAGAACTGAGAGCTTCCCAATGTGCCAAATCTTTTGTTAAGTCGATTTCTTCAGGACGCCAAAAACAATCTACTTGCTTTTTATACATTTGCCATATATCATCGTAACGAATTGGAAACATTACAAAGCGATTATCGTCTGGTGCAAGTAAAGATTCAGTTATATTCTTAGACATCCTAAATAATATATATCATAGATTTTAATATTTTTTAATATAATCTTTTAATATTTTAATTATTAAAAAGAATGTATTAAATTTTAATGTCTCGATAAAATAAGAATAATGGGTTTAGATAAGCATAACAAGGAGTCAAAAAGTAGTATCGCGGACAGAGATCTTAAACTTATACAATTGAAGGAAGAAATTAAAAAGAAAAAGGAGTTTCTTCTAGAGAAAAAGGCTGAACTAGAAAAAAAGGAAGGTTTAAATCAATATTTAGGACCTGTTAAGGATTTCTATGATGGTTTTTACGACGAAGAAGTTAATAAGAAAAAGAAGGAATTGCAAGCGATGACTATCTTGAATGATTATCTTTATTTTTTAGAAGACGAAAAACATTTAGTGAATAGTCAATTGATAACCGCGAAACATGATAAAAAAGAGATTTTGCATGAAATGAACAAAATCAAGAAGGAACTGAATAAGATTACAAAGTCGTAGCCCATAAATTTAGTATCCCATAAATTTAGTATCCCATAAATTTAGTATCCCATAAATTTAGTATCCCATAAATTTAGTATCCCATAAATTTTATATATTATTATTATAACATGAACTCAATAAAAAAAATGTTTGGAGGCTGGATATATGATGACTCGAAAACAAAAATGGATTTAACACTGACAAATAGTGATTCTAGGTCTAAATCTAGATCTAGGTCTAGGTCTAGAAGAACAAGTTCATCTATAACACCTTCTAGTAATACATATAGTAATATTAAAAGAAAAACCAAAGGTAAAGGAACGAATAAAGGAACGAATAAAGGAGTAAACAGAATTAGAAGAAAAAGAAATAATAAAACAATGAAATCTAGATATTAAGACATGTTACAACTTTATTATAATTGCAAATTGGATAACATTCCTTTTATCTCAGGCAAATAAAGACAATGATTTGGCCATTTACCAGTTACTTGTCTAGTAGCAATAGATGTCGGACTTGATCTGCACATTATCATATGCTGTCTTGTAGCATAAATTTTCTTCCATTTTCGCTGAATAATTTTAATCCACATTGTTTTAATTATGACAATGTGTTCGCCTGTAGGCAACTCGATGCATTCAGCAATCTCAGGTTTAATATAATTAGGCTCTCTAATTATGTTATGATAATTTCGTATTAATCTGTGTCTTTTTTCATCGCGTCTTCTTGCAATAAAAGCAGCATATTCATTTTTATATAACTGCATTAGATCATTTATGTGTATCACATTCTCGTCATCCTCTTCATAATCACTATCTTCCACATCATCCAATAAAATTTTACTCGGTCCATCAAAACGATCAATTAACATATAATGGCCTTCAATCTGCTGATTACTAGTAGCCGTTTTCCCATGAATTGGTGTATAATGTAGCTCACAAAGAACTAAGTTGAACTGTCTTGTATTAGCATTGATTGGTGCAATATTTGTTGTATTTATTAATGGCATAATAGAAATATAATGTAATATAATGTAATATAATTATCCTTTATTAATATCTATTTAATTCAATTTTTTTTAAAGATAATATATATAATGAACTTTGCAAATGAATCCTCCAAAATATTGCATAACAAGTATTTTCTGTATTTTATTGTATTTCTAGCCGCAAGCAATGTATTAGGATATCTTGTTTCTAACAAAGTAAATGCTGTTATCTTTTTTGCATTGGTAGCCTTTTTGGCGTCTAACTTTAGTAAAAACATGGTTGTCATTTTGTTAGTTGCTATTGTTGCAACTAATCTATTGATGGCAAATAGATCTATGAGAGAGGGTCTTGAGAATGCCACTATGCCGACAGATGAACAGAAAGCGACTGCGCAAGATAAAAAGGCATCTGCGCAAGCGACAGTTGATCCTGATAAATTAGCAAGTGTGGATCATCAATTAGGATCTGGATTATCGACATTGAAGGCTGCTAAAAATTCAGATGAAGCAAATGCTATGATGAAAACAAATGCGCAAGCTAAAAAGTCGTCTGTAATGGAAGAAGAAGATATGGGTGATTTTGAAGATATGGAAACCAAAAATATTGTGGATCCTAACAATCGAGGAACTAAAAGAATCACTGAACCCGAGACTTTTAAAGTTAAAGCTCATGCAGCTACTTCTAATAAGAAAAAAGCAGGGTTTGGTAATCCAAAGGGTGGTTCCTCTTTAAGAAATGCGGCTCCGGTTAATGGAAACACACGCATTGACTATGCAACCACTTTAGAAGATGCCTATACTAATTTAGATGGTATATTAGGAAGTGATGGTATTGGTAAGCTAACAAATGACACACAAAGATTGATGTCTCAGCAACAAAAATTATTCGATACCATGAGTAACATGGTGCCAATGATTGAAACAGCGAAAACAATGATGGATTCACTTGACATGAAAGAATTAGGAGGTTTGACAGAGATGGTAAAAGGTATTAAAAAATAGATATTTGATATTTGATTTTTTGATAAAAGGGAATAGTTTATTATATTATTGAAGAGTAAATAATATAACAATATATTAATATATTAATGAAGAAGTGTCCTCCTGGTGTTATTTGTATTGAAAATTTTACCATATTTATTTTTATAATTTTGTTAGTTGCTGCGGTTTATTTCTTTTCTAAAAGTCAGAATCAGAATCAGAATCAGAATACAAATCCAAATCTTAGGCAAAATATAAATATTTATGACAATGAACGATCCGGATCTGAATCCAGTTTTGGATTCTTGCCCAGCTATCCTTATAACAATTTGCCCATCAATGATGTTTTAATGAATCCTTATGCAGCCCCCCTAAGAGATGAGCGTTATTTCGTTCCTCAGACAAGAAATGTGGTCCCAATAAATGTCTCTACTACAGCTGTAGAGACTGCTTATAGGCAACTCGGCATTCTAACACCTCTTAATGGATCCAGTAAAGATAATATTTTGCCTTTAATGGGTCGACCTCTTTATACTAGACGCAGCTTATGGCAATACTATACCATATCCAATCAGCACAATAATGTAAAACTACCTGTTTCAGTCAAGGGGAAATCAGGGTTAAATGATAATGGAGTCGATGAAATATATTCGGATGATACTGTCTATGTAGAAGGCTATAATGAACCATTTAAAGTTACCAAATATGAAAATGATACGATTAAATATTTGCCTTTTCTATAAGCGATAAGCGATAAGCGATAAGCGATAAGTGATAAGCGATAAGCGATAAGCGATAAGCGATAAGCGATAAGCGATAAGGAACGACAATATCTAAATACTATGATTCTTTATCGTATTATGTCTTAAATTGAATTGTTTATTGTGATTTTTTATTGAATTGGTATGCAACAGTTTTCTTTTTTTATAATTAAACCTTTTTCTAGTCTGATTATTAGTTTTAAAAGCCTTGTATAAACGAGCTTTAGTCATATTCATTTTATTTTTCATTATATCATTCTTTATATCATTCTTTATATCTTGCATATATCTTTATTAAATGTTTGGCAAAGCAATTTTTAAAAATAACGCATTCATTTCATTTTATTTTAAATATATATTATAAATGAGTTGTCCAAATGCTACCGCACCTATAGATATTGGCAAAGATAATATTGCCGGTAAATGCGACCTTAAATGCGAATTTAGTTTTAAATATAATAATAGTTCATGTATTGCAACTAACAGAGGCGACTATATTTCATTAGCCTATGATTCTTCGTCATCGCCGCCAGTATTATACAATTCGTCTTCCTATGATGTCAAAGAAGTCAGAATATATTCGCCTTCACTGCATTCTTTTAATGGATCAAAAGCGGACGGTGAGTTCATCATTGTTCACAATACATCTTCAGGCGCAAAACCGTTGTTAGTGTGTATCCCTGTAAAATCTAGCAATAGTAGCGATGAAAGCAGTAAAAATCTAACTACTATTATCCAAACTGTTTCATCTAATGCACCCGCCAACTCAGAAAAAACAACTGTTTCCATTTCTAGGTTTAATTTGAATGCGTTTGTTCCCCGGAAACCGTTTTTCTCGTATACGGCGTCCGAGCCATATCAACCTTGTTCTACAGGATCAGTAGAATATATCGTATATCCTGCCGATTCTGCCATTGGTTTAGCTGAAATGGTATTAAGATCTTTGCAAAAAGTTATTACCGAAAATAAGTATGATATCAAACCAAGTCCAGGTCTATTTTTCAATCCTAAGGGACCTACTAGTGGTGCCGGTTCCGGTGAAATTTATATCGATTGTCAGCCCGTCGGTGAATCGGAAGAAGAGAAAATCATTGTTACCGATAGCGGATCATCCTCAGGTAGCATGACTACAGAAGAATTAATGCAAAACAAGTATTTCCAAATGTTTCTAGGGTGTCTCATTTTTTTGGTTATAATTTATGTTGTTAAATTGCTTGTGGGGTCGTATAATCCGCCTAAAAATTTAATTAAGGGTGGCTCGGTTTTTAGATCTGTTTTAGAAAGTAAATAATATATTATTTTGAAAAGGGCTTAAAGAAAGTAAATAATATATTATTTTGAAAAGGGCTTAAAGAAAGTAAATAATATATTATTTTGAAAAGGGCTTAAAGAAAGTAAATAATATATTATTTTGAAAAGGGCTTAAAGAAAGTAAATAATATAGTATTTTGAAAAGGGCTTAAAGAAGGTAAATAAATAATATATTATATTATATTTAATGAAACTGCCTGGAGTTTCAGTTTCTTATGAGTATAAAAATAATCGACGTGAAAAACAATTTGTAAATGGAAATCTACTAGTTGTTGTTGTTTTTATTATGTCTATAATGATTTTCAGGATGTTTGCATTGCCACCAAATTAAAGCGCCGATGCATCGTGTGTGTCGTCCAACATCGGTCTATAAGGCGCCTTAATGTAGTTCGCGTTGAACTTTTGTGACGCCATTTGCTTCACTACTTCCTGTTCTAATGTATACGGGAACTGATGCATTGGTGTAAAAGGGCTCCACTTCTTTTCCTCTGTAGGATAAAACTTCTCAAGAGCAGCCATTCCTGTCTTTTCTGACGACGATTTAATTAAATGGAACGCAACCATTATACCTAAAACACCTAAAATCGGATTGGAATATCCGAAAAGCAAAAGAGCGATAAGGGCAACCACTATCTTTCCAGCAGGGCTATCAATTATGTTTGCGAGTGGATCCGGCATCTTTAATCCCATTACCAAATAAATAATGAATAGGATCACGAGAATTAATTGCGACATGTTTCTTTTTTCAAGCAAGTTATCAATATATTGCATCTTATATATTATATATTATATATTTTTTAAATATAAGGATAATATTCCACTTTTAAGAAAAGTTTTGCAAAGCTAAAGCAAAAGTTTCGGAGGCTTGTGCCAAAATGCAAAAATATATTAAATAAATCAAACTGATATAAATACTTCACTCTAAATACTATAGATGCGACCTTTAAATAATAAACCAAACCAAGTAGTAGAAGAAATGCCTAAAAATCTGACCACCTACCTCGGCCAAAAAGGCTACACTCTTCTTAAATCTGAACTAACAATTAAACAACAAACGTATATCAAAGAGCAATTAACTGTAAAACCATATGTCCCTGGTTCTCCAGTTCAACTAGAAAAATCTTTTCCGGCTTATCGTGAATCCGACAAGAAGCTCTATATTCCTCGCTATTATGGTGACGAAACGTTTGGTCCTGCAGCACAATATAAACTGACTGAAGGAGTCGACATTGATCTGCAATTTAATGGCTCATTACGCGATTATCAGGTGCCGGTTATTAACAAATTTCTGGAACATGTTCAAGCAAATGATAAACAAAGTGGTGGTGGGGGTCTTCTTGAGCTTTTTTGTGCGTGGGGCAAATGTTTAAAATATGATACCCCTGTAATAATGTTTGATGGTTTAATTAAAAAAGTGCAAGATATTGTTATTGGAGATATTTTAATGGGTGATGATTCTACTCCTCGTAATGTTTTATCGTTGGCAAAAGGAAAAGAACAAATGTATAAAATAACAAATATACGAGGTGATACATATACTGTTAATGAAAGTCATATTTTATCTTTAAAATCTTCTTCAAATTATGGATATAAATATAAAAAAGGTGAAATTGTTGATATATCCATTAAAGACTACTTAAATTTACCTAAAACTTTTCATGGAAAAGGAGGTGCATTATTAGGATATAAAGTCGGTATTGAATTTAAAGAAACTATAGTAGAATTTGATCCGTATTTATTTGGCTTTTGGTTAGGAGATGGTTCGTGCGAATCACCTTCAATTACGACACAAGACTCTGTTATCTTAAAATATATTATAGATCTTTTTAAAACTAAATATACGGATTTATATTTAAGATATCATTCTAAATATGATTATAGAGTATGTGGAATAGGATCTAAACCTAATAGGAACAGATTTCTAAATTTTTTAAAAAATAACAATTTACTAAATAACAAACATATCCCTCATGATTATAAATGCAATGATAGACAAAAGCGTCTTAAATTATTAGCAGGTCTTATCGATTCTGATGGGTATAATAAAGGAAATTGTTATGAAATAGTGCAAAAAAATAGTATACTTGCCGATGATATCGTCTATTTGTGTAGATCTTTAGGATTTGCTTGTTATTCGAAAAAATGTAAAAAAACATGCACTAATTCAAAACATGGTCCAAAAGAGGGAGAGTATAATAGAATATCTATATATGGTTCAGGATTAGAACACATTCCCGTACTATGTAGAAGAAAAAAATGTTCAGAAAGAAAACAAATCAAGGATGCTTTAGTAAGTAGAATACATATTGAAAAATTAGAGGTAGATGATTATTATGGATTTTCTATTGATGGTAACAGAAGATTTTTATTGGGAGATTTTACAGTAACACATAATACTTCAGGTTCACTTTACATATTATCTAAATTAAAAAAAAAGACAATTGTTATTGTTCATAAAGAATTTTTAATGAATCAATGGATTGAACGTATTCAACAGTTTCTACCTACTGCTAAAATTGGAAAAATTCAAGGTCAAATAATCGATATAGATGGAAAAGATATTGTTTTATGTATGTTACAAAGTTTAGTTCTAAAGGAATATCCATCATCTATTTTTGACAGCTTCGGACTAACAATTATCGATGAAGTTCATCATATTTCCAGTGAAACATTTTCAAATGCATTATTTAAAGTTGTAACAAAATATATGTTAGGATTATCTGCTACTATGAATAGAAAAGATGGGACTACTAAAGTATTTAAAATGTTTTTAGGCCCTGTTGTGCATAAAGCTGAAAAAAAAGCTGATAATAATGTTCAAATTAGAGCCGTAACATATAAAACAACAGATGATGATTTTAATGAAACCGTATTAGATTTTAAAGGGCAACCACAAATAAGCTCTATGATTTCAAAATTATGCACCTATAATCGACGAACAGAATTTATTATAAAACTATTAACAGATTTTATTGAAGTTGATACTGTAGAGAAAAATGTAATTGAAGCACATAAAATAGAAATGGATTTAAATAATCCTTGTTGTGAATTATGTAAAAAAAAGGAAAATTATTTGCTTAAAAATACATGTTGTTCAGTAATTAAATATTGTTTGCCTTGTTTACAAAAAATAGAAGAATTTGCTGAGCAAAATATAACTTACTTTATTGGTTCTGATGGACAAAAAAAAGCATCTAAAGAGCGACCAAAATGTCCTACTTGTAAAAAGGTATTAAAATATGAACAGAATTATATTGAAAATCCTTATGTAAAACCTCTAGAACAAACGCATACGATTGTTTTATCTCATAATTTAAATGTATTGCATTATATTTATAAAAAAATGGTGTGTAAAAATTTGGCATCTGTTGGATATTATGTTGGCGGAATGAGTGAAAAAGAATTAAAAAATTCAGAAAAAAAACAGGTTATACTAGCAAGTTTTTCTATGGCGAATGAAGGGCTTGATATTCCTACATTGAATGCCGAGTTTTTAATAACGCCTAAAACAGATATTGTTCAAACTATTGGAAGAGTATTGCGTGCTAAGCACGCTTTTAATGATCCTATTATTTATGATATAATTGATATTCATGATTGTTTTCAAAGACAATGGTTAAAAAGGAAAGCATATTATAAAAAAAATGATTATAATATAATTAGTTGCGATAGTAATAATTATAATTTAAAAAAATGGAAAAGTATTACTAGTCTTAAATGTAATAATAATATTTTAGATGAAGACAATGAATGTATCAAAGATTCATTAGCTCAGGGAATATGTTTTTTAAAAAAATAATTATTTTTGAATATCTAATATTTTGCCTTTTCTATCGTATACCCAAATTTCATAATTATATCCTAAGTTCTTAGCAGCATTTTGTTTTTGTATAATTTTTTCATAATTTACCGTAATTGTATATTCTGATTTTATTTCAATGCATAAATTTTTACTTGGAACAAAAATATCTACAAAATGTCGTCGTTTTTTATTATTTTTATCAAAATAAAATATTGTAGGGACTTTTGTTCTACAATTTATTATATCATTTTCTAAATGATTATCATGTAATAAATCATCAATAGCATAATTTTCAAAACCTTGATAATTTAATATATTACCTGAAGGTAATATATATTTTTTTATTTTATAACCACTTAGTAATTGCTTATTTGATATTTCGGCATTTTGTATAGGATATTATGTTCCGTATTTTTTTAAATTAGTTTGTATTGTTTTTTCTTTTATAGAAAGAGACTGTAAAGGATATTCTACTCCATAATTTTTAAATGTGGTTTCCTTCATTTTATTTTGAATATTAATATTTTGAGCAACATTTTCTACGCCATATTTTTCTAAAATTGTTGCATTATTTTTGTTCTAATATCTTTATTTCCTAAGGGATTTTTTACACCATATCTTTCTAAATTTGTTTTAATCATTTTTTCTTTCATTTCTGGATCATGAACTAAATATTCTACACCATATCTTTCTAAATTTGTTTGTTTCATTTTGTTTTTTACTGCTATTGTTTTTGATGGATTATCTACTCCATATTTTTCAATAAATCCTTTCTTAATTTTTATTTTAATTTCTTCTGATTGTGACGGATGTTCTACACCATATTTTTTTAGCTTTGTTTCTTTTTGTTTAGATAAAGAATTCTTTGTGATACATATTTTACACAAACTACACTTTGTTTTGATCATATATGCAATACATTTTTCGGTTTTTAAACGACATTGTTTACATTCTAATATAATTTTTGATGAATAATTAAACGTCGCTTTACTATAATCTGCTAATAATTTTACATTATTCTCTAAACAAAAATCATTCAGTAAGTTATAATTATATTTAACCATTATAATTATAATACTTATACTTTTAAATAGTAATAATATAAATTAAAATGCCTTCTAAAATTCAAGAAATAAATTGCAAGAATTTTTCCAACGGGGACCGTAGGAGCCAAGTTTGTCTCAAATTATGCTGTAAATTAGAATTTCTGTGGTCAGACCATGGATGCTCTCATTTTTTATTGTCATTTTTAGGGTCGTTTTTATAGTAACAAGTATTTTCCATATTCTACTTTTGGTTTTTCATTTTGGACATTTATAAATGTCCAAAACAGAAAACTGAAAGGAGCTTTTGAAAATGACCCTCTAGAAATCGACTTGTGAGCATAATGCTCTATTTTTTGAAAAAACTTGAAAAAAAGTGTGAGCATAATTTTTTCACTTTTTTGCCGAAAATCCTTAGGCGCTTTTTTCTCTCACTACTCTATGGATACATTTAGCGAGAAAAACGAGAAAAACGAGCAGCTTAAATTTTATTGTGAAATATGTGACTATAAATGCTCATCTAAGTATAATTTTACAAGACATTTGTCAACCGATAAACACAAAATGATACATAATGATACCGAGCAACAAAGCAACTTTGTATGTCTTTGTGGCAATAAATATAAATTTAGTCAAGGATTATCAAAACATAAACTAAAATGTATAAAACAACAACTGCAACCACAACAACCGCAACAACCGCAACAACCACAATTGCAACCAATAATAGATACAAACTTTGTCATTGAGCTTCTTAAACAAAATCAAGAGCTTCAGAAATCACTAATAGAGTTATCTAAGGAAAAAACAGTAACTAACAACAATAATAACATCATTAATAATAACAATAATAAAACATTCAATATTCAAGTCTATTTAAACGAAGATTGTAAGAACGCCTTGAATCTTAGTGAATTTGTTAGTTCCATTCAGTTACAATTACATGATTTAGAAGAAACAGGGAGATTAGGATATGTCGATGGTATTTCTCAAATAATAAATACGAAACTGAATGATCTAGATGCAACCATGCGTCCGATCCAATGCTCCGATGTCAAAAGGGAAACCCTGTATATCAAAGAAGAAAATAAGTGGTTCAAAGAGGATGATAAAAAGGAAAAGATCAAAAACGCAATAAAACAAATAACTAGAAAAAATATCCAACAGATTCCGAGCTGGGTGAATGCAAATCCGGGATGCACTGATCCACAATCAAAAGATAATGACACATACCTACATATTGTTTTTAATGCCATGTCAGGTGATTCAACTGAAGAGCAAACTAGCAATGTAAATAAAATAGTAACAAAGGTCTCTAAAAGCGCTGTTATAGACAAGATTATATAAGATTTTTATAAATTCAAAAATTCAAAAATTCAAAAATATATTATATTTTTATAACAATGTAATATATTATTAAGATGTCTTATACAATCACAAATTATACTTATAAGCAGGCAAAAAAAATAGGCGTCACAGTGAAGCCATCAACTAACAAAACCAAGAAGATCGATGTCTATAAAAAGGGCAAGAAGGTCGCTAGCGTCGGCGCCGCGGGCATGGGTGATTTCCCCACTTTTATGAAAAAAAGAGGAAAAAAATACGCACAAACCCGCCGCAAATTATATAAAATGAGGCATGAAAGGGACCGACATGTAAAGGGTTCAAATGGTTACTATGCCGATGTTCTTTTGTGGTAAAAAATTGAAATAGTTTTTTACAAAATTATAAAAGGTATTAAAGTCAAAAAGTAACCTTTTAAAATGAGCAACCAACAAATTATCATCCAAAATTATAATAAAAATATGTCAGGTCTAACGATTGAAGAAGCACAAGAACATGTTGAAGCTTTAAAAGAATGCAGAGAAATTGAAGAAGAGATTGACTATTACAAAACAGAAATTGCATTGGCTTTACAGAATGCAGATCAAGATAAAAAGTGGGAAGATTATCAAAAATATTTAAATGAATGTGAACAAAATGCTGAAGAAGCAGAAAATGAAAGACAAATTAGATTTGGCCAGTCTTATGGACCTGACTCAAACTACGATTTTTGGGAAAATTACGACGAACGCGAAGATTATAACAGTAAAAGTGAAGAAGAAGTAAGCGAAGAAGAAGATGATTCAGATGCAGACGAACATGCAGAAGAAAGAGTTGATAATGGAATAACATACCAACTTTTGCAGAGCATGTTTGATTATAAAAATGCTGAACCAGAAGATTGTTGTATCAGTAAAAGCAATGAAGAAGAAATTTGGATTCTAAAGGAACAAGTTGAAATGTTACGACAGCAAGTTTTAAAGTTAGAGGAAACAAATACTTTGTTGATTCGTGCGATCAAAGAACAAATAGGACTAAACTTTTAAATATTTAGTAACTAACAAGTAACTAACAAGTAGCAATTAATAAAATAAATAAATTAAAAAACTTTTTTATTTTAATATAAAAATTTTTATAAGTTTTTCAAATACTTATAAAATTGAAATTTATTTTTCATACATTAGAGTAGATATATTTATAATATTTAAAAGTTTTAAACAATACATACGATAATACGATAATAATGGATCAATATGAATATGAACGATACATTGCTACTCCCGATAATGTCATGGAGACAATCGAAAGATACGGTGTAGCAATAATACCGAATTTATTAGACGATAAAGAATGCGATAAAATGGCTAAAGGAATGTGGGACACACTAGAAGACATTACTCAGACATGGCCAACACAAATACATCGAGATAATCCAGCATCTTGGCGCAACATAAGAGACTTGTTTCCGCTGCACTCGATGTTGCTTCAGCATTGGACAATAGGTCATGCGCAATTCATCTGGGACTTGCGGCAGAATCCGAAGTGTGTCGACGTATTTGCGAAGATTTGGGATACAGCGCCAGAAGATCTATTATCGAGCTTTGACGCGGCTTCATTCCACATGCCATCCGAGATAACGGGTATTGGTTGGCATAGGTCGACTTGGTATCATTCGGATCAGAGCTTCGTAACAAGGGGGTTTAAATGTGTTCAAAGTTGGGTCACAGGATTTGATGTGAATCGCGGCGATGCAACACTCGCCTTCTACGAAGGCAGTAACAATTATCACAGCGAATTTGGTGACGCATTCGGTGTAACCGATAATACAAATTGGTATCGGATGGATACGGATGATAAGATAAAATTTTATACAGATAAAGGTTGCTTACAACGGCGGATAATGTGTCCGAAAGGATCAATTGTGTTATGGGATAGTAGGACAATACATTGCGGAACAGAGCCGATAAAAGGCAGAGAGAAGCCGAACTTCAGGTGCGTAGCTTATCTGTGCTATATGCCGAGACACATGGCGACAAAAAAAAAGCTAGAGAAGAAGATAAAAGCATTCGAAGAGATGCGGATGACAACTCATTGGCCGTGTGAAGTGAAGCTGTTTGCAAAGACACCGAGGACTTATGGACAGGAACTGTCGGAGATATTATCTTTAGAGCGGCCGGAAATATATGCACTAGGAAGGCGATTAGTAGGATATGAAATATAAATTAGAAATAAATAGTAAAATAAATATTCTTTTATTTATTATTTATTATTTATTATTTGTTAGTATAAATATCATATATCATAGATGGTTTATCATTTAATAATTATTTTCATTTTTTTACAGTTTGTATCCATCCATGGCTAAGACCGGATTCTAATAACAATATAGTCGATCTAATTTTAGCACCTTTACAACCCGATAAAGCATATTTTGGGAGCCAACTTTTTGACCAATCAATTTTTTTATATATGATAAGTTGATAAGTTATACGATAATACAAGCTATATAATATTATTTAAGAATACTATAATGCCTATACATAAAAACTATTTCAGAAATTTTAAACCGAATATGACATCAGATTCAGTAACAAAATCATCATTATATAATGTTACACAATTAGCATCAATATATCAATTTCCTACACCAAATAAGGCATTAAACAAAGTAGTAGCTGTAGTGTCTTTTGGAGGAGGTATTTATGGAACAATAGATGCAAATGGATTTTTAACTAATGGAGATGTGCAAAAAAACTGGGAATATGAAGGTATTAATGTAGCCAATATGCCACAAGTTATAGTGCATCTAGTAAGTGATGCAACAAATGATCTAACCGATTGTGTAAGCACTCGTGAAAATACATTAGATGTTAGTGTAATCGGATCGTGCTGTCCTAGCCCTAACCTAACAATAATTCTTTTTATATTTCCAACAACATATACTTTTTCAAAGGTATTTCAAACTATACTAACAGATCTAACTATTGCAAATAAAAAATATAATCCCACGATTATATCTGTTTCTTGGGGGTGTCCTGAAATTTTATATTTAAATGATGGAAATGATTTTACAGGCGAACTAAAAAGTATTTCTACTATATTAGAAACTGCTACTCAAAATGGTGTCAATATATGTGTGGCAACTGGAGATACAGGATCAACTGATAATAATGGGACAGATCGGCTTTCTATTGATTTTCCATCAGGATGTCCTTATGTAACCGCTGTAGGAGGCACATCATTAAAATGTCCTAGTGGAATATATGATGCAAATACAATAGAAACTGTATGGAATGATGGAGTTAATAATGGATCATTTTGCGCAACAGGTGGAGGTATAAGTGAATTTTATGAAAAACCAGCATACCAAAGCGTAGCGAATGGTAACTTCAGATGTGTTCCTGATATTGCATTAAATTCGGCATCCGAATCAGGAATTGAATTATATATAAATGGAATTCTACAACAAAGTATAGGAGGAACAAGTTTGGCTGCACCAATGTTCGCAGGATTTTTAGCTTCATTAAATCAAATAACTATACCGTTTGTAAATAATATTCTTTATAATTCGGCTAATATAACAACCTGTTTTCATGATATAGTTTCCGGATGTAATTATAACACTTCGAGTAATACCGCAATTAAGTCATATACAGCAAAATCCGGATATGATTGTTGTTGTGGATTAGGTTCTATTATTGGAAATAATTTATCAAGAGCAATAATAGAAGCCTCGATTGAACCTAAGTCCAATACTAATTAATAAAATAAATTTAAATAATTATAACATCATTTACAGATTGTTTCAAATAGTTCAATAGTATATGTAATAAAAATAATATTTAGCCGATCATTTAATTAATTATTTTATTTTTTAGTCCCGATAAAAATTGCAACATATGCGCTAATTTATGCTGATGCATACCTGGATCGCCTGGAAAATGATGAATAATTTTGTCACTGTGAATATTAAGATCATTATTTACTACAAATTGTTTCAACACTTGGTTATCATATAGCCCATATTTGAATGCATTATAGACAATATATGGCTGATCCTGGCAGTAAAATTTAAACGGTCTTGAAATCATGTCTCGTTTAACAGCTGAGAAAAAGTCTTTCATTTTGTCAGAATTATTAAACAACATTATGCCGCTACTAAACGCAGTTTTGTTAGTATATAGTTCTAAATCTCCTGAACTAACAAACAGTCTCTTTCCCCAAAAATCACTATCTGAATCAATAGAACCTTCTTCTAAAACATATAATTGATCTTGAATACATAGATCAAATACAGCTTTAAGATCTCCTTTAACAATAATATCGGTGTCTAAATAAAGTATCTTCTGATAAAGATTCTTCTGACAATTGGATTTACCAGTAACTAACAAATCAAAAAGATCGAGGCGAGCCTTGCAAGCCTTTTCTACAGATACATAGGTATCATTGATTTCGAAGCGACATACACCTTCTTTATAAAAAGGCGATCGTTTTATCATGTTCATGAATCGAGACGATGTATAAATTAGGATCTCGAAATACATACGGTTTACTAAATTTTTGCTATCGTTATTGCTATAGATACTATCTAACAAAAGATACAACATATTGACATAATTTGGGTTGTTAAAAATGCAGATAAAGATGCAATTCATTTATATATATTATAAAATAAGTATTTAAAGAGTTTATAACATATTAATATTTAATGCCAACCTCTGCTTGGAAACCCCGAATTGGTAAAATGATTATAATTATCTGGTTCATTTCCTAGCTTCTGGTAAGGCACTGGACTCGCTAAAGCGCTTAAAGATGGGTTTAAATAACCTCCGGTTGAATAATTCGAAGATATCGGCCTATTATTATCAAACTGAGCATAACCGCCCTTCTGACCTCTACTAGCACTTCGTTTATTACTATAACTGCGCTTTTTACTATGACTTCTCTTATGACTGCGCTTACCAAATCGGCTTCTAACTCGGCTTTTAATTCGTCGAATAACACGTCTTCTTGAACCTTTCATCTTATACTTTCTAGAGATTTTATTTATTTTTTTACGATTAATTGCACCACCAACTATTTTAGAGGCAGCCGCTGCCTGGACATTGTTAGATATCGCAGGTAAAACAGCGGGATTTACAGTTCTAGGATCTACTGTGCTAGTAAACCCAAATCCTGAATTATGGGACGCTGTCACATTTACTAAATCCTTATTAAATGACATTATCTATACATATACTTTAGATTTTATAAGATTTTATAAAAGACTAAAAGAAATAACACGACTGTCTCTTGGCGCCAAAGACACAGGCACCCATTTTTTAAATTTATGATTATATTGACAATTCATCTTAAATGCCTTATCTAAAAACACATATTTGTCCTCTTTTTCGTTTTCAAATTCAGCTTCATCATCGCTTTCTTCTAACGCATCCAAGTTGCGATTTTCCTTTATATTTCTAAATAATTTATTCATCAAAACGCTCGTATTATAATCAGGAATGAGTGCAATTGAAAAGAATTCCTCTTTACCATCTTTGTAAACAAATAAATTATAAATGTCCGTTTGAATCTGAGCTGAGACTCTGAACACTGCCTTTTGTATTTTATTTCCCTTTTCTAAAGAACTTTTGTTGTTACTACCATAACCGTTGTTAGGATTCGGTTTATAATATTTAACAGCTACTATTTTTTTTGAATTAAAATATCGAAACTGAATTTGATCCACTTTATAAGGTAATAAAGCAATCTCTTGCAGCAATACGCCAAAATTGGTGTTAAAAATAGGTAGTCCAAATATGGTAAATTTGTTAGTTAGTGCATTACAACAAAGTTCTTTTTCTAAACACTCTCTAACTAACTTCAGTTTTTTAATATAAGAGTAATCTGTTATTGCAGATCCTTTATAATAATAAATGTCTTGTATGCAGAAACAATTAACCTCATTATATTTGAATACAGTGCCGTATAAAATGGTTCCTTGCCCATAAACTAGAGCATCATTGAAAGAAGTTACAGCTAACACCATTTTAACATCGGAAGCCTTTTTTTTAATATCAGCATCAAAAATAAAACAGACATTTTCATCCTTAAACACAGTAAACCAAGCGAAACATTTATCGCCCTCAGGACAAGCACACATTATGTCAGAATCATGAACTTTATTATGCACAATTGTTTCATAAGAAAGTTCAAATTTAGGAAACTCAGATAAGAGCTCGTTTGCATTATCAAAATTGGTTTTTAACATTTATTATAATATGTAAATTTGTCTTTATATCTTTATAATTTATAATTTAAAAAGCGGATCCTATACCAAATTCTTCATCAGAAGCATTTAATTGCTTTTTGAGAAAAGACTTTAATTCATCTTTCATATCAGTTCCTGATGAATTTGAATTCTCAGTAGGTAATAAATTAATGTCCGTATAATCCGCTTCTACATGAAGTCCTACATCAGATGTAGGTAAATATCTATTTTTATTTCTATTATAAATTGTATTTGTATTTGTATTACCATTAACATTAGAAATTGTGTCAAATATATCCTGATATTTTCTTACCGGCGAATTCACTAAATCTTTCATTTTTGGAACTGTAAGCGTAGTTTTAAAGAAGCATAATAGGTGATGCACCAAAAAAATAAATATGATTGAAATGATTGAAATTTGTATAATCCAACTTAACATATTATATTGAAATATTAGTTAAGCTTTAATAAAAACACATTAATTTCTTCTAATAAATTATCATCGACTAGATCAAAAGAATTAGAAGAAGAATTAAAGGTAAAATAAAAATTAATAGGAATCATTTCCTTATCCAATAGTTCATTACTTTCTTCAAGACATTCCACAACTAGTTTTAAACCATTCTTTTTATTAGACCCGATTATATATTCAAAACATGTCATTTTTGTTAAAATATAATCAACAGGAAACTGAGAAATAACTGGAATGTGAACATATTTTGTCTTATCAACTAACAAAGAGTAGCCATTAAAATTATTAATCAAATGCAGATCCATATTTAAAGTAGGCTCAATTCTATACATCTTTTCTTTTTCGATTATATGTGTGCCAAATTCTTCAGACACTAATTCATATTTTTTGTAACCATCTTTAGATAACAAAAATTTATCGATTGTTGCAAGTTTAATAGTTGATGGTGGGATATTTGTAACATAAACTTTCATTAGATTTGACATATTGTTTATTATAATATTTATAGAAACTATTTAAACCTATTGCATATATATATTTTATATAAATTATTATGACACAAACACAAACACAAGCACATTCATTATTAATAGTTATTGTTGATAAATCGGGAATTTTAAAATCATTAAACGTAAAAGAATACAAAGAGGAAGAATTATTTAAAAAATGTGGGTTCAAAAAAGCTGATGGGTTTGTAAAGCATACAATTTGGCCTGTGAAAATAGATGGTCAAAAATACAATGTCGCCATGTATGGAAAGCTAGATGGTAAGGCCAATATGGAAAATAAATACGATTTTCCGCCACCAGTTGATACCAAATTGTTTTTTGGTGCATGCGCTTTAGTAGCGTTTACTTCAGACAAAGATAAGGGAAAAGAACCAACATTTTGCAATTTATCTGTAGAACTGTGGGAAAAAATGTATGAAAAACTGTTTGGCGGATTCGAAAATTTAGCCATAACCGCAGTAGAAGATGAAGAGGAAGAGGATGAATTGGCGGCCGTTCCTTTGGCAAAAAAGACCAAAAAAGGTGGCTATTTAAAAGATGGATTTGTAGTCGATACAGAGTCATCTTCAGAACATTCAGGATCTGGATCATCTAGTGGATCTGATGACGATGATTCAGAAGACGATTTGGTTAATAGCGAAGAAACATCGGACTCAGATACGCCACTTTTGCTAGAAGATATAGGATCAGAATTGTCAGAGGAAGCATATGATTATAGCAGTTCAGAAGACGAAACTGATAAAAAAGCAAAATAAATAAATTATATAATATAATATAATATAATATAATATAATGGCTCAACCAAGTCCAGATGCTCCTTCGGTTGCGTATTTATATACAAAGAAAATTTCTCCTGAACAAATTGAAGAGTTAAACTTAACAGCTGCTGACAAAAACTTCATTAAACGATCATTTGTGAATAAAGATTATAAATTAGGAACAGAAATATCAGTTTTTAATGAAACAGGTGTAAATAAAAACATGGTATATGCAGAAACTATTGGTGAAAAACCAAAGTCAGTATTTTTACCTAAAAGAGTTTTAGAAACCAACTTTAAAAAAGAAAGTGGTCATACAACAGAAAAAAGAGGAACAGCTTTAGGTAAAAGAAAAAATAAAACAAGACGTAGAAAGCATAGAAAATCTAGAAAGCATCGTAAGTCGCGAAGACGAAATTAAAAAAGCACTTCGTAATAGGTTCATAAGGCATATGAAATAGTAACGTAGTTCCCTTAGAAAAAATTGAATTATAATTATCATAATTACTTAAACATATTAATATAATATATTTAAGAATGCCAGTTAAAACTATCGAAAATCCTGAAGAATTCAGAGCCAATATTGCGACCAAGTTGTGTCCATTCTTTATTAACAAAGGTGGATCCGAAAAACATGCAGCCAATTTAGAAAAAGGTATACATAATTGGGCTTTAAAAGAGGCGACTAATAGAAAAGTAGTGAAAAAGTGGGACAATCCATTCTTCGTCCAAATTTATTTAGATCATTTGCGCAGCATTTATATAAATCTAAAAAACGACAAATTGATTGAACAAGTGGTAAGTGGTGAAATTAAATCGCATACAATTGCATTCATGTCACATCACGAAATGCTGCCTGAAAAATGGGCAGAGATGATTAGAATCAAAAGCATCCGAGATAAGAGCAAATTTGAAGTAAATTTGGAGGCATGCACAGACACTTTTACTTGCAGAAAATGCAAGTCAAAAAAATGCAGCTATTACCAAATGCAGACTAGATCAGCAGATGAAAGCATGACGGTTTATGTTTCATGTTTAGACTGTGGTTCCAGATGGAAAACATCTTAATTAATCATAAAATTCAACTATTTCTCCTTTTGTATTATAAATCCAAATTTCATAGTTATATCCTAATTTTTTTGCTGCTTCCTGCTTTAAAAATATAGTGTGATTATTTAGTTTAGCAGTCCATGTAGATTTAACTTCAATACATCGATTTTGAGAAGGTATAAATATATCAACATAATGTCTATGTTTTTCCCCATATAGATCATCATACCATATAGTTGGCACATTTTTGCAACCGGTAATAATATCATTTTCTAATACATTTTTCTTTAGTAATAATTCATCTAAAGCAAAATGTTCATATCCTTGTAATTTTAAAATATTTCCAGAAGGAGTAATATATTCCTTATATTTATACATATTAGTAGTCATTTTTTCCATAATATCCGCATTTTGCGATACATGTTCAACTCCGTATCTTTCTAAATTAGTTTGCTTAGCGTTTTCTCGTATTTGCTTATTTTGCATAGCATTTTCTACACCATATCTTTCCAAATTAGTCAATCTTCGTTTTGCTTTAATGTCTTCATTGTGTATTCCATATTTGTCTAATTTTGTTTCTTTCATTTTATCTTTAATATCATTATGTTGTGTAGCATATTCAACACCATACTTTTCAAAAGTAGTTACCTTCATTTTATCTCTAAATACTTCTGATTTTGCTGCATATTCAACACCATATTTTTGTAACATAGTTCCTTTTATGCGTTCAAATTTTAAAATCTTAGCACAAATTTCACACCCAAAATTTCTTTGTTTATGTAACTTATTTAAACTTTTGTTAAAACTATTTTCACATAAAATACACTTACCAATAATTCTAGTGTCTCTTGTTATAAACATATCTTTGTAATCTACTAATAATGTAACAACTTCTTCATCGCAAATGCTTTTTAATAATGTATAATCATATCTAAGTTTTGGCATATTATTTGTTATTATATTATATTATATACAATATAATATCAAATTGTCTTTAATACATTTAATTATAACCCAAAGCATAATGTGATATTTGCTAGATTTGAAAATATATATAAAACACACTAGAAAAAAAGAATAAATAAATAAATATATTTATTAGATTGTTATCTTTAAAACCAATATCAATAATATCAATATTTTCATTACCATATAAATCTAAAATGACCTGATCTGGGAACACACGATCCACCTTTCGCAAAAACATGGCTTGCGGATTTTCTTTAAGTAGGTTTGAAATAATATTAATATTCTCCGGGGTCGCCTCTTTAAAAAGATAGGGACTTGTTGGACTAGACATCCGTGACCAATCAGTAATGGTGCTGACGGAATTAATCAACGAACCCTGATTTGTTAGTTGATCAAATGTTTGAAGCATAATGGCGAAAATACTCTCATTCGCAAGTCCGCCAGCATTAACGAGTTGATAGATGTCGTTTTTAGTAGCTAAAAAAATTATACATTTATGCACATGAGCTCGACTAAGAGTGAACCAAGGGTCATTTGCGAGCCGATATTCTTTTTTAAGAAGACGCAAATTGGCACGACGATGGATATCCAAATTCCAATAAGCGGGTTTCCAACTGAATATACTAGCCCTGTAATTTTCAAAGAAAAGTTTTCTAAATTTAGCAGGGCTGATAACAGGGACACAAGAGTCAGTCAAAAGACAGAACCATTTATTATTTAGATCATGGTGAAATGCGTAAGAAAGTAATGCCATATAAGCGGGAACCACATTATAATATGTAGTTGGATGAACTAAATCAGGAGGAATTGTATGCAGCTTAATCCAAGGCGACTGAATTTTATTAAAATCCTTGTAATGAAAATAGACATTAATAATATCTTGATTTTCTTTTATCCAATTGATCCAAAGCTGTTCCTTATTTAAAATATGTTGGTAACTAATAATAAAGCACAGAGCGACTTTCATATAATATAATATATAATGAAATCTATATATTATAAACGATTTATATTTTAAATATTTATTATTACATTATTACATTATTATATTATTGTATTATTGTATAATATAAATGGGTATTAAAACAGCAACTGATTGGGGTGTATTAGCAGCGATTGTAGTTGGTGGTGGTATTATTGGATATCTAGGGTATAGAAATGAAAAAAACTCAGATGGAAAATCTGACTTCGAATCTATGGGCAAAACAGTTAAAAGTATTTATGAAGATGCTACAGAAAAAATGACATTTGCTGGTGGTTCAGCAACAAAACGACACAAAAAACACAGAAAAAGCAAAGGAAAAAGAAGAAGTTTAAAACGAAGCTAAAATAAATACCTTATCCAACCCTTTTCCTTATGAGTTTTAACAGCGGTCGATTCAATGAGCTCAAAGGATATTTCTTTATCTTTATCTTTATTCTTCTCTTCAGAAGTGATTTCAGTCAGCAACTCTTCCTCTTCCTTTTTATCTTTCTCTTCCTCTTGCATAGATTCCAAAATAGAAGAATTAATACTGTTAAGATCATGCACTTCCAGTTTGATTCTATTTATTTTTTTATCTAATTCAATTAAACGAACTAATAAAAATTGTATCTGATCACTTTGTCTTATAATTAATTTAGTGTTTGAAATATATAAAACGCGCATATGTCTAACTGCACTATAAAATATACCAATCATTAAAGCAGCTGCAGATGTATAAACAATATTATCCATTTATAATATTATAAAAAAATAACTTTAAATAACTTTAAATAATAATAAAAAATATTATTATTTAATTTTGCAAAATCTTTTTTAAAAGGGGGATTTAAAAGGATATATTTTCTAAATCTTTAATGCTCCAATATTCGCTACCGCCATTAGGTAATGGTCGGCGAATAATAAACGGAATGCGTTTCTCTATCAACTCCAATTCGGCGATTAAATAGCCGTCAATAACCTTCTCCGGAACTTTTACAAATACAGATGCACCAGAATTTATTTGCTTCGCTCGCTGACCTAGAATACGCGCCCTTTCGTATTTCGTTAGATATGGAATTGTTTTATGCAAGTCATCTATAATGATGCCATTTTTATCTCTTACAACTTTAGTCATAACCAGTATTTCGTCATAATTATGAACTGCGCTTTCCGGATGAATGTTTACTAGATAATTATCATTAATTTCTTTGTCGAATTTTTGTAAATAAACTTCTCCTGATGGGTCATCGTCGTCTTCTTCTTCATCCGCTAATATCGCCGATGCCTTTTGCTTTGTTGTTATTGGTATTTTTTTAGTCTTCTTTTTAGAAGCTACAGGTCCTGCATCATCTTCAGAATCGCTACTTAGAGAAGATACAGGTTTCCTTAATTTACCATCATCTTCGTCATATTCTTCCCCCTCATCGTAACCCATTTCATTTCCTTTTGCTTTATTATTATCGACATCATCTTCAAGATCTTGAGGATCTTCATCGTCATCATCTTCTTCAACTGCATCTTCTTCGGCTTCATCTTCTGATGCAATTTTATCATTTTCATTTTCAGAAACTTCATCTTCGGAAGATATATCACTTTTTTTTTCATCATCGGAATCATCCCCGACATTATTGTTTTCATCAAAGTAACTCATTCTTTATAATATTATAAGGATATATACTTTTAATATTATAATTTCAATTTTATTTAATAATAATAAATAATAATAAATAAAAAAATATATATTTATTATTATGTAATTTAAAATAAATCATGCTAAATTATTTATTATCTTCAGTTTTCCAGACAGTGTCGCATGTCGAACACAAATAAACATATTTCATATTGGTGTCATCATAACGGATATAAATTATTTCTCTTGGTAAATCATCCGTATTTGTTTTACAGCCTATATTTGGACATAATACGGTGTTAATTCGAGGCAGAGTCGGATCCAGCTTAGTATATTTATTAATAATATGACTAAATTCCTGCTCCGATTTCTTCAATTGAATCTTCGAGACAGTTACATTATCGACCGACAATGTTTCATCAACATTACCACAATTTCTACAATAATAGACTAGTTTATTCGCATTGTTGGGGTCAATGCTGATATAATACATGTTTTGGCATTTAGAACAGAAGTGCATTTTAGTATATAATATAATGACACTATATTTAAATTAATATTTCAATTTTATTTATCTTCTATTGGTTGTATATTTTGATCTATATCTAATAAAAGCTGGTTTGTTTCAATCAACTTGTCTTTTAATTTATTGTAATTAACGGGTGTTTGCATGCCGTATATTTGAACAGAATAAATATCAACTAAATCTTTTTTTGATTCAACAAAATCTAAAATCTTGTCGTAATTTTTATAAAAATGCTCTTTTAAAAACGGATAAAAAACCTTAAATTGTTCGGGTATTTTGTTTTTGGTTGGATTTATTAACTCGCAAATCACAAAATTAATATTACAATATTCAATTGACTTGTTGTATGCAACACAATCGCGAGATCCAATGTGCTGCCCAGGTTCATTCAAAAAGGGCATATTATTTAGAAGCGAACATAGAGTCAATAAAATACTGTTAATTGTTTGACATGCAGACCATTTATCACCAGACCATGTATTTAATATGGAAACACATACTTTCCCACATTTATACAAATTCGGATTATATCTTGTTTGCCCATCATTGGTCATATATTTCACTTTGGGTGGCGAAAATGGGTAATCGAATGGGTAAGTAAATTCGAAAAAATAATAGCCACCAAAATAAGGTGTATCTGCAGGCCCAATAATAAGAGCATAGCCTTTTAATATGTCAGTATCATCGTGAATATAATAAATGTTATTATCGGTAAGAGGATGTTTAAGAATTTGACGAACATCTTTTAATAGTCTATTGATTGCTTCCTTGGTGATTGTTTTTGACATAGTATTTATTTGTGACATTTATAATAATATCTATAGTAATTTTTATATCCATTTAAAATATAATATAAAATATAATATAAAATATAATATAAAATATAATCATGAACATAATCACCACGATAACCAATGATGTATTAATGAGAACGGCTTCAAATATAACAACATCAATAGTATCAACACACAGTTTATTTGTCTGGTTTATTGATTACAAAAATAACAATTATAATAATTATAAAAAGGAATTAAAGATCACAGATGTTCATAATAAATTGCTTATTGTTTCTGCACTAATAAAAGATATTATTAAAAAATATTATTTTAATGAAAAAGATATTGATAAATTTATATCCGACACCGAAAAAGAGATAATAAAGGATGACTTTTTACTAGTTAATTATAACATTAATAATACCTTATCAAAAGATTTTAATAAAATATTTACAGAAATACCATCTAGTATAAAACTGGCTCTAATATCGGTTCTAGAAATAATCACCATATTAAATAACGAAATCAACAAAATACATATGAAAATACATGATCATCATAAAAGATGGATTAGCTACATATATAGTATCAAAATTCAAGAAGAAATGGATATTATCATAGAACATAATATAATATTTGATAAACGATTAAGTCTACTATTACAGATTCTAACAGCTTCTAATTAAAGGTCGGGTTTCAATGAATAAGTTTTTAACATTCTTGCATCTAAGCAAAAACATGCATATATGATTTTTTATAATTATAAAATAATTATAAAAAAAAATGAAATAGAAAAATCTTATTATATTATATCAACAATGAATATAAATACAATGACAACATCATCACAAATCGGCGACCTAGGAGAATTTCTGTCAAAGCATAATGCTAAGACATTGAATAAACCGGTTACACATACCAGAATTGGTAGCCCAGAATTAAATATTTATGGCGGTAGCTATAATATAGAAAAAGAAGATTTACCACTCTATTATCGTCTCTATTATGAAAGTATATTTGTAAAAGGTAGAAAGGAATATTTGACAGAGGCGCAATTAAAAGACGGTTCAAGTCCTGTTTTAGTCGATTTTGATTTTCGTTACGATTATAGCGTAACAGATCGAATACATACTGTAGGACATATACAGGACGTTGTTCAACTGTATTTGGAAGAACTTAAGGAATTGCTGGTTTTTAAAGAAAAGACACCATTTCCAATCTTCGTTATGGAAAAACCGCATGTAAATAGAGTTGCTGATAAAAATATTACAAAGGATGGAATACATATGATTATAGGAATCCAAATGGACCATATTTTACAACAAATGTTAAGAGACAGAATAATAGCCAAGTTAAGCGATATTTGGGAGCTACCCTTAACAAATGATTGGAATGGCGTTTTAGACGAAGGTATTAGTAAAGGTACAACAAATTGGCAAATGTATGGATCACAGAAACCAGGCAATGAGGCATACAGATTAACTTATTACATGGTTGCGGAAATAGACACGACAGATAATGAGTTTATGACGGTTGCAAAATCAGTAAAGGAATTCGACTTGTCAAAAAACCTGCATCTTTTGTCGGCACAATATGATCAACATGTGAAATTCGATATTCATCCAAAGATTGCCGACCAATATAATAAATTATCGGCAAATAAAAGTTCCAAAAAAAAATCAACGAGTGCAAGCGATAAAAAAGGAAAAGTGAATCTTGTCTTAGACGAGGAAGAAGACAATATGGATATCGAGCTATCAGACATTGTAAGTCCCGAAATTTTGAAGAAGGCGGTCGATAATATTATGTCATCCTTAAAGATCAATGAACAGTTTATAAGAGAGACACATGAATATGCCCAAGTGCTACCGGAAAAATACTATGAACCCGGTTCGCATCTGTTAAACCGACAGGTTGCATTTGCGCTAAAACATACAGATGAGCGGCTATTTCTGTCATGGATTATGCTACGTAGCAAGGCATCTGACTTTGAATACGACACTATACCCGGTCTTTATAATGATTGGAAATTTAAATTTAATAAAAAGGCGGATGGCGTGACTCGCAAATCGATAATGTATTGGGCCAAGCAGGATGCCTTTGCAGAATATGAGAAGGTAAAAAGAACGACTATTAACAGCTATATTGAAGAGACTATATTTGAAGTAGGCGACTGGGATTATGCAATGGTTTTGTATCATATGTTTAAAGATAAATATGTTTGTAGCAGTTTAACAAACAAAACATGGCATGTATTCAATAATCACAGGTGGGAACAGGATGAAGGCATGACCTTGCGAATGGCTATATCCAAGGATTTATTTCAGTTGTATTCGGATAAGCAAGCCGAATATTTAGCAGATATGCAAAGCTTTAAGGAAAATGAAGATCATCATGAAATTGTGCAAAAGAAGATAAAGAAAATAGCAGAGATTTGCATAAAACTCAAAAAAACAGGTGATAAAAATAATATAATGCGAGAAGCCATGGAAATCTTCTTTGATAAAAACTTTGTAAGAAACATGGATGCCAACCCATATCTCATGTGTTTTTCAAATGGTGTAGTTGATTTTAAAGCAAAGACATTCAGACAAGGTTATCCACAGGACTACATAACAAAGACAACAGGAATCCCGTATGTGCCGTTTAATGAAGAAGCAAATGCGGATGTAGCAGGAGAACTGCATACATTTATGGAACAGTTGTTTCCACATAAAGACTTGTGTAGATACATGTGGGATCATTTGGCGGCAACTTTAATTGGCATCAAGAAGGAGCATGCATTTAATATTTATCGCGGTTCAGGGTCAAATGGCAAGTCTATATTGACAGAGCTAATGTCTCAGGCATTAGGCGATTACAAGGGAACTGTTCCAATAACACTAGTTACTGAGAAGCGAAATGCGATTGGCGGAACTTCTTCGGAAGTGATTCAATTAAAAGGCATCCGATATGCAGTCATGCAAGAGCCGTCAAAGGATGCGGTGATAAACGAAGGTATAATGAAGGAGCTAACTGGCGGTGATCCAATTCAAGCAAGAGCACTGTTTTGTTCGAGTGAAATATTTATACCGCAATTCAGTTTAGTGGTTTGCACCAATGCATTGTTTGAAGTAAGAGGTGGTGATGACGGAACATGGAGGCGAATGAAGCTGGTAGATTTTGTTTCCAAGTTTGTTTCAGAAGGTGAACATCATACGGATGATACTAAATATGTGTATACAAAAGATAAAGGATTGAAGGAGAAACTGCCATCATGGGCAATCATATTTATTAGTATGCTGGTAAAACGGGCATTTGAAACAGATGGAGAAGTAATAGATTGCGAGGAGGTGAAGGCTGCATCGAATAAATACAGACAGAGCCAGGATTGCATTGCGGGTTTTATTGCCGATAATATAGAGGTGGTTCCAGGTGGACATTTGGGTAAAAAATTATTGAATAATACATTTAAGGAGTGGTTTCAGATGAACTTTTCAGGTAGAAAAATGCCGAAATTGTTGGAACTAGAAGAAGTGATGGATAAGAAATATGAGAAAAAAATAAATAAACATAATGCCAAAGAGTGGGTCAATATAAAAATAAAGAGTGATGATCAAAATGACGATGATGCTTTAGATGATATATAAGGTCTTTACAATTAATTATTTATTTGCAGATTACAAATATAGATTACAAATAATATAACATTCACATAAATATTATATTATTATTTTTTCTTTAAGTATTTATAAATATTATATATATTTCCTTCGGTAAGCGAC
>Ga0214919_10000182_pt1:0-105000 | contig 107472 bp, 75 predicted proteins | sample LL1503_MetaG_FD_177994 | JGI IMG/M metagenome (GOLD analysis project Ga0214919, IMG submission 177994) | Freshwater microbial communities from Lake Lanier, Atlanta, Georgia, United States - LL-1503 | ecosystem: Environmental > Aquatic > Freshwater > Lake | place: USA: Georgia...
ATTAAACATTAACATATTTAATCTTTAGTGAAAAAATTAAACATTAACATATTTAATCTTTAGTGAAAAAATTAAACATTAACATATTTAATCTTTAGTGAAAAAATTAAACATTAACATATTTAATAAAAGCAAAATAAATAAATATTTTACTGTTCATTTTGTAATGGTTTTCCGAGTTTTTGTAAATATTCATCTGTTTTTAGATTATATTCATTTAGTTTATCTTGTAAATTCTTAATTTGTTCATCTACATTATGAATATTAGAATCATTTTGTGTATTTTCAGTTAGTTCTTTCTTTTTATTATTAAGTAAATCTTCAATATCTTTTTTAATATCTTCATTCTTTCTATATTCATTATATAGTTTTGCTTTTTGTTCGTTTTCTTTTTTCTTTTTCATAGTATCGTTTAATTGAGAATTTGCATATTCTGATTCACCTGCTTCAATACTATCAGGGTCTGGATTAAATGGTTGCCATTTGTATAATTCACCAACATGAACATTAAAACTATCATTTATATCACGTAAAGCAGCAGATTGTGCATCTGCTTGTTCTTCTGTATCAAAACATCCACTTACTTTAATACCTACTAAAGATTTATTTTGTTCAGTTAAGAAAGATATACAATACCAGTTTTGACCAGATATTTTTTCTTCTGTTTTTTTAACTACTCCTTCATATTTAATAGGAATATTTTGATTAAAATTATCTGTTAATTCAACTGATGTATATTTAGAATCTATAACAATATTATTTAATTTTATATTAATAGACTTTAAATTTTCTTCATATTCTTTAATTTTTTCTTCTAATTGTTTTATTTGTTCTGTAATTTTTAATATCATATTATCATTTTGAGTAGATATATATTCTTTTAATTCATCTTCTTTTACTTTAATATTATCTACCATATTTTTAATAATCATTTCATATTTTCTTTGTTCGTATTCGTAATTTTTTTTATGCATATTCATTAAATATAATTTCATCATATTATTTAATTGATCATTTAAATTTCCTTTATTTGATAAAGGGTCAAATGCATTCCAAGTTCCCATTTCAGCTACAAAATTATAATGTCCTGGTTCTTTTAATAATTGAGTTTGTTCTTGTGCATCTTCAATATTATTAAATGCACCACTAACCCGAATATATTTAATTATTTTTTTATCTTCACTCATAAATAAAGACATTACATAAAAATTTTGATTTTCTGGAAGAATAGAATCTTTAGTTAAATAATCAACTTCTGACATTAATTAATTATTAAATTATTCTTTAAAATATTTTAATTAAATTATTTTTGAATAAAATTTTTAGTATCAAAATCAGCATAACCCATCCATATATCTGGAGAATCAAACATTTTATTAAAAATTTTAGATGGTCTCTCTTGATTTATTACATTTTGATTTACTTCTTGTTTTTGTTTAACAATTATTGGACATTTATTATAACTTTTTGTTAAACTATGTGTTAATAAAATAATACTAATAAATATTAATATTATAGATATATTATGAATAATATGTGCCATTATATATATATTTATAGTTTTTATTTAAATGATGAAATAAAATCCCAATTTAAATCGGTGCATATTTTTTTCCAAATACAATCATTTTCCATTAAGATATCTAATTGTTTATGTAAAGGAAAACAATCTAATAAATGATCTAATTCTAATAATTCACAGAATTTATGTAATACATAACCATATGATAAAAAGTTTTTTCTATCTATTGGTTTATATTTAGACCAAGGTTCTTGAATCATTAAAAACATTCTAATAAACATTTTTTCCATATCACGAGTAATTTTTGGTGGTGGTAATCCAGTTAATTTATTAATTATGTAATGAGTATGTTCATATAAATAATTAAATTTAAGTTTCTTTAATATATTTCTCATTTTTTCTCTATTTAATATAGATAAATCAGTTATACGTCTTTTATTTAATTCATCAATTATTTCATTATAAATAGAATTATCTATTTCTGGCGATTGTTTAGCTTGAAAAGCATTAAGCCATTCTCTAAATCTATTTAATCTCTTATATGGAGAATAGTCTTTAATTTGAACATCTTCATCTATAATAATTACTTCCATATCACCACATAATGGACAAATATAAGATGATTCAACTAGATTTAATATTTTTTCTATTTTACATTCTAAACAATATTTAATTCTTTTAGAACCATCATCAGGATTAACACGAATACCTTCGGTAATTTCACAGTATTTTTCAAATAAATCTGTTTTATTTACTTTATTTTTTGGTTTTTCATCAACTTGTTTTTTTTTACATAAAAAACTTAAAATATTTTTTGATTCACTTGGGTCATCTTCTACATTTTTAATATTATAATAATTTATTAAAATATCACCAGTTTTATCATAATAATCCATTTCAGTTATATTATTTTTTAATAAATGTAGTTTTCTTTCAACATCATCTTTTGTATCTAATAAAATAGCTCTTTTATATTGCTCAATATTAGTAAATTTTTCACGATTTTTGTCTATTTCATCTATTTCATTGTTTATTTCATTTAATTTATTTTCTAATGAAGAAAAACTGTCTTTTTCAATTTCAAATTCTTTAATTTTTTGACGATGCTTATTTTCTAGAGTAGATATTTTTTTAATATCTGTATTTTTATTTTTTTGACTGGGACCAGACATTATTACAATAAATATTAAATTTACTTTATAACATTTAATATTTATATTAAAAATATTAAAAATATTAAAAATATTAAAAATATTAAAAATATTAAAAAATATTAAAAAATATTAAAAAAATTAAAAAATATTTAAAAATATTTAAAAAATTATATATTTTGAATGTTAAATATCTTAAACTCGCTAAAAAATATTTAATTTAAATTTAAAAAAATTTTTTCTTATGTAAAGTATATATCCATGGGTGGAGGTTTAATGCAACTCGTCGCTTACGGCGCGCAAGATGTTTACTTAACAGGTAATCCTCAAATTACTTTTTTCAAAGTCGTTTACAGAAGACACACTAACTTCTCTGTAGAACCTATTCAACAAGTTTTCAACGGTGCTGCTGATTTCGGTCGCACTGTTACTTGCAATTTAAACAGAAACGGTGATTTAATCACTAATATGTATGCTGTCGTTCAATTAGCTGCTACTACTGCTGGTGCCGTAGAATGGGGCTATGTTAGACGTTTAGGCTATGCTTTAATTGAATCCACCAAAATTGAAATTGGTGGCTCCAAAATTGATGAACAATATGGTGACTGGTTAAACATCTGGTATGAACTTACTCATAAAATAGGTCAAGAACGTGGCCATGCTGCTATGATTGGTGATGATGATGAACACCGTCTTTTACATAATGATGCTCGTTCCGCATCTACTTTATATGTACCTTTAGCTTACTGGTTTAACAGACACAATGGTCTTGCTTTACCTTTAATTGCTCTTCAATACCACGACGTACGCGTAACCATTAAATACCGTAATGTTACCGAATGCGTTAACTACAAAGGTGCCACTAAACCTACTATGCCTACAATGGCTGATTCTTATTTATTAATTGACTATGTTTTCTTAGATTCGGAAGAAAGAAAAAGATTCGCTCAAGCTAGCCACGAATATCTTATTGAACAATTACAATTTACTGGTTCTGAATCCTTAACTAGCAACAGCAACAATAAATACAGACTCAACTTTAACCACCCCAGCAAATATTTAGTATGGGCTCCTCACTTAGAAGTTCACGGTTCTGCCACACAATGGTTAACCTATGCTGCTGATGGCGACTGGGATGCTGCTCGTGAAACATTTGCTAAATTAGTTTGGTTATCTACTAGAACTTTAACTGCTGGAACATCTATTGTAGTTGATAGTTCTGCAAATAATGAAGTTCAAATGCCTACAGTTATTGGTTCTCTTTCTGCACCCCTTACCGCAATTTTAGCCAAAATTGATGCTCAAGTAGTTTTTGCTGATGCTTCTGGCAGTGTAGCTGCTATTCCAGCTAATGTAGTCATATTAAGAAATGAAGTAACTGCACAAGACATGACTGCTACTATTGCCCAATTAGATACTTGGGGAGCCAATGAAACTTTCTTAGGTCTCCATGGTGTAACTGTTACCGATCACTTTAACTACGGAAGATGGGTTGATTGCACTGCTAACCCCGTAACCAGTGGCAAATTACAACTTAACGGTCATGATAGATTCCAAAGCAGAGATGGTAACTACTTCAACTATGTCCAACCTTTCCAACACTTCAGCAACACCCCTGCTGATGGTATCAATGTCTACAGTTTTGCCCTCAAACCTGAAGACCATCAACCCAGCGGCACCTGCAATTTCTCGCGTATTGACAATGCTACTCTTAATGTTTCTTTAACTAATGACACTGTAAGTGCTAATGGTGATGATAACTTAAATATTTACACTGTCAATTACAATGTATTAAGAGTTATGTCCGGTATGGCTGGCACTGCTTATTCGAATTAAAAAATTAAAAAATTAAAAAAAATTATAATCTATTTAATTTTATATTATGTTTAATAATCTAATATTTAATAGTTTTTCTTATAAATATGGAAAATATGCGGAAGATTTAGAATATGTATATCCAACTGGTAACCCAAATTTGAAAGTAACTATATATATAACTATAAGTATTATTTGTTTTATAATTGGAATTATGTTATTTTTTTATTCAATAATAAATAAAGTTAATACTAATTCAAGTATATTACAAAAAGTAATAAATATATTTAAAAATATATTTTTAATTATTTCATTATTTAGTTTTTTATTTTATTTATACATATATTTTATTAAATATTTACCAGAATATAATGAATGGTATCAATCTTTACCAGAAGAAGCTAAAAATGAAATAATATTTAATACTTTCATTAATAATAGATTATTCAAAATTTAATTAGAAAAATAATGTATTATTCAAAATTTAATTAGAAAAATAATGTATTATTCAAATTCAAAATTTAATTAGAAAAATAATGTATTATTCAAATTCAAAATTTAATTAGAAAAATAATGTAGTAGTAGTAAAATTATTAAGATATAATATTGAATTAGTAATATCTTCTGCTTTAATTAATCTTTTATTAATATCTATAGTTTTATTAATAAAAGATTCAAAAATATTATTTTCTTTTTTTTTTAAATTTACTTGATTAGTATTAAATATTTTAATAAGTTCTGTATCTTTATTATAATTATTTTTATAATACATATCAACTATATAATATAATTTATTAATTATTTTTTTATTATGTTTTTTATCATCTATAGATTTAATAACAACTTCTAAATAATTATAAAAAGATTTAAGAATTTGTTTTTTATAGTTTAATTCATCTTCATATTCTTGTTGTTCATCATCACTTTCTTCTTCCTGTTGATCATCACTTTCTTCTTCCTGTTGATTATCACTTTCTTCTTCCTGTTGATCATCACTTTCTTCTTCCTGTTGATTATCACTTTCTTCTTCCTGTTGATTATCACTTTCTTCTTGTTGATCATCACTTTCTTCTTCTTGTTGATCATCACTTTCTTCTTGTTGATCATCACTTTCTTTTTGTTGATTATCACTTTCTTCTTGTTGATTATCACTTTCTTCTTGTTGATTATCACTTTCTTCTTCTTGTTGATTATCACTTTCTTCTTCTTGTTGATTATCACTTTCTTCTTCTTGTTGATCATCACTTTCTTGTTCTTGTTGATGATTACTTTCTGAATTTGTCATAGTTATAAATTTTTTTTCAGATTCTTGAAATATTTGGTTATTCATTAATTATATCATAATTAAAGAATCTATTTAAATATCAATTTTTTATATATAATATATGAATTATGACTTTGATTCTTTATATAAAATAATAGAAAAAATGGATCAATCATCAAAAGAAAAGTGTTTAATTTGTCATTTACCTATTGAAAATGACGAATTAATTTTATCTTGTAATCATTACTATCACAGTAAATGTTTAAATAAAAAAACTAATAAACTAAAATGTCCCTATTGTCAAAAAATAGTATCAATTAAACCAACAAAAATTATTCCAGAATATTGTAAAATTTTGCTTACAAGAGGTAGTAATAAAGGAGAATATTGTGGTAGAATTAATTGTTGTTATCATAAATTAAATAAAGAAACTATAACAGTTATTAAGCCGAATGAATATTTATGTCAATCTATTCTTAAATCTGGATTAAGAAAAGGAGAAATTTGTGGAAGAAATAATTGTAAATTACATAATATTAATCTATAAAATCACATTCACTATCATCTTTTTTAAATTGTGTTTTATTTAAAAAATTAATTTTAGGTAATTTTATATATTCATCATCTTCTTTATCAGATTCTTCTTTCTTTATTGGTGTTTTTATTTTTTTTATTTGACTTTTTGATTTATTTAATTGTTTAGTAAGTTTATCAACTTCATCATCATCTACAAAATTACATTCTACGTGATTTTTTAGATTTTTAGAAACAACTTCTTTTTTAGTTATAGATTGTTTAAAATCATCTAAAAATAATACTTTATTATTAATTAATTCATTATCAATTTTAAATTCTGTATCAGTTCTAATATATTTTTTTCTTTTTTCAATAATTTGTTTTAATTTTGGTAATTCATCTAAATGTTCGCGATAATATTTAACTTTTTCCCAAGTTTGTTTTAAAATTGGTAAAATAGATGCAAATAATTTTTTATCTCTTTCTATTGATTGATTATGTGATTGTTCTAATTTCCAATAAATAATTTTATTGAATGAATAATCTTTAATAATATCTGGGTATTTTTTATTTAATTCAGACATTGTCTTAGCAATCCATTCATCATATTGTTGAGAATTCATATCTAATCTTGGAGGATAGATAAATTTACTTTTCCATTCAATATTATCTTCTTCAAACTGGGGTTCCCATATTTTTGGAAAGAATTGAAGTAAAACTCCTTTTTTAATTCTATCATCTATATTTATAGATTGTGCATTTATACCAATTTGATGTTTGGTATTTTGACAATTATCTATTAAATAATCTTCACGTGTTTTATATTCAATTAATTTACATTGCCAAAAGTCACATGTTTGTAATTCACAACATTCTAATTGTTGTTGAACTTGTAAATAATAATAATATGGACAAATATGACCTGGAATTCTTCCCGATGTTTCTATTGTTCTTCCATTTGGAGCAACACATTTAATTTCTAACATAGTACCTAATTTATCTGAAAATTTATTATCAAGAGTTTTTGCAGAACAAATACCATCAGGTGATGCTCCTAAAAGTGGTTGTGTTTCCGAAGGTAAAGCACCGAATTCAACTACTTGAACATTATAAATATGTTCATAAATTTTTGTTGCAATTAATTCAAATTTTTTTCCGTGATATACATTTGCATTATCTAAAAATTGATGATCTGGGTCACATTTTTTAAGAATGAAAGATTCAACGGGCTCATATGGATTTTCATCAATTGCTGCAGCAGTATCTGAAGCAGTAATACGGTTATGACGATATTCAAACCATTCTTTAGATCTTTGTTCTGGTTGAGGAAGTGCTTTTAATTTTTGAAAATGTTCTTCTAATTTTTTAAATTCTTTGGGAATTTTAACTTGAGAATATAATTCAAGATGATTTGGAAAATAACATTTATCAGTATCTAATGTTTCAATAAATTCTTTTTTATTTTTAATTAATATTGTAAAAACTTCATTCATTAATATTAATGTTAATTCAGGATAAGTTTCTTTATACGTTCTATAACACTTATTTAAAAGAGTATAATATTCTGTTTCAGACCAAGATTTTTTTTGTTGTGATTCTAAATATTTTTTAGTATCATCAAATATATTATTAATTGTATCTTTTGCCATTAATGTCATTAATAATAATATTAATTATATAGTTTCTTTTTTAATCAATTTTTATTAAATAACATACTTTCCATTTATAAATTGTAAATTTGGAATACTAATTATTTTACCTTTGGTTGAATCATATAAAATACTATCTTTTTTAGTAATAATTTTATTTTTTACCATATCTATTAATTTTTCTTTTAATTCATTTTTATCTTTTTCATCATTAATTAATAACATATTAATATATTCTTTTATTTTTATAATTTTATGAATTGCAGTTAATTTTACCCAAGGTTTTAAATATAAATAATCATCAGTATATTGTGCTGATATAGGTGATTCTGTATTATTTAAATTACTTATATTTTTAATTACTGGGTTTTTAGTTTCAGAATCTTCTGATAATTTTATTAATTTTTCTTCTAATATATATTTTTTTTTTAATCCGTATTTTTCACAAGCTTTAATTAAATTAGATAAATAATTAATTTCTAAGGATTTTTCAATAGTATGTATATTAAAAGTTATATCATCCATTTACTATATAAAGAAACTCTTTTTTAAATATATTTATTTAAAAAAATTGAATCTATAATTTAATATATATATATCTTATTAATAATGAGTTCAAATACAGAATTTGATGAATTATTTGCCTTAAGAATTTTATTTCAAGATGAATTTGATAACGAAAGTGATATTATTTGTGAACTTAATTATGAATTAATTAAAAGAGGAATATCTGTTGAAAATATTCCAAATATTTTAAAACAATTTTATGAATCTTTTGGTATTAATATGACTATTGAACAAATAAATCAAGTAATACAACCAACCCAACCAACACAAGAAGAATACTTGGCTAATCAACTTATTAATGTATTAAATCATTATATAAATAGACCAGTTACTTCTGAACAAAATAATAATCTTATAAATAGCCATCTAGTAAATAACAATCTTATAAATAATAATCTTATAAATAACTATCTAGAAAATAACAATCTAGAAAATAACAATCTTATAAATAACAATCTTATAAATAACAATCTTATAAATAACAATCTTATAAATAACAATCTAGAAAATAACAATCTTATAAATAACAATCTTATAAATAACAATCTAGAAAATAATAATTTAGAAAATAATAATTTAGAAAATAATAATTTAGAAAATAATAATCTAGAAAATAATAATTTAGAAAATAATAATTTAGAAATTTATGATAATGATGATGATGATGATAATGATGATGATGATGATGATGATGAAGAAATAGATGATGAAGAAATAGATAATGAAGAAATAGATAATGAAGAAATGGATCATGAAGAAACTCATGAAGAAACTAATGAAGATACTTCTGGAAATATAATTAATTTTTCAAATAATAATCAAATTATCGGAAATATACAATTATCTTTTTTTCCTATAAATTCAAGAACAACAGTACAATATACATTTAATCAAGAATCTATATCTCAACCAACTTTAAATAACTTAAATACACTATTAGGAAATATTATAAATTCAAATCCTTTAATAGTATTACCATCATTTTCACCAAATCAAACAATATCACAATCATTATTTAATCCTATATTATCTGGATTTTTATTAACAGAACCAATAATGGATGATGTTGTTTCAACACTAGATGATTCAGAAAATGATAAATTAAAAGTTTATAGATTAATAGAAAAAAAAGAAGAAAAATGCTCTATATGTATGTGTGACATAAATATAGATGAAGAAGTTTGTGATTTACCTTGTACTCATACATTTCATAACGAATGTATACAACCTTGGTTAAAAAATTATAATTATAAATGCCCTGTTTGTAGAAAAGAAGTAGGAAAACCTAAATATAACATCTAAATTAATAAATTAGATAAAAATAGTAATAATATACCAATTAATAAAATCATAACAGCAAATTCAAACTCTCTTTTTTCATTTTCTAATATATACGGAATTGGATTTTTAAAATCAAGTAATAATTCAAGAATTTCAAAAAATAAGTTTTTTATATTAATTACTAAATCTTCAAAAAAAAATAAATTATCTGATTTTTTTTGAATTATTTCTTGATTAATAATATTTTGTTCTATTTCTTTATTAATAAGATTTAGTTCTTGTCTTTGTTTATTTATTAAATCTTTTTTTTCAAAATATTTATTAAATTCATCTACATTAAATTTTAGGTCTCTTTCTAATTTGTGTTGTTCGGACATTAAAAATCATTAGAAAAAATATCTAATCATTTTTCAAATAAAAATTGATAAATTAATTTAAAAATAAAATATATTAGTATTTAATGCTATATATTACTTGTCCAACTTGTGGTTTTTTTTTAGGTCAAAAAACAGAAGAATATGAAAAAAAGAAAGCAGAAATCTGTTCTAATCCAAAATATTCTAAAAAAGAATCGGAAGAAGAAATATCAAAACTTCTTAAATCTATTGGTTTAAGAAGATATTGTTGTAGAATGAGAATGATGACATATAAAGATTTAGTATATGATATTTTACCAGTAGTTGAAAGTAAATAAAGTATTTTACTTATTTAGATCTACCATCCTCTGATATAAAAAATACTATTGGTATACACATTAAAATAATACCTAAAACTATAATATATACTGGATTATAATATTTATTTTTATTATTTTCATTAATTTCTTTATTTTTATCAAAATATATAAAAGTATGAATTGTTCCAACAATACATATTATAATACCAATTAAACCTACACCAGAATATATTAAATCTTTATTTTTTTCTATAAATCCCATATTATATAGTATTATATTTTAAATATTTATTAAAATATGTAATAAAATACAAATAAAATTTAAAACGTAGTTAAAAAAATAAAGTATCATATTGAAAATAATATAATAAATAACATATAAACAGTATGAGACTACAAAGTAATGAATATTTATAAAAATTTATTTGATTAATTTTATTAAATACAAAAATTGATGTCTAAATTTCATAATAAATAGTATAATACAAAATACTATTAAAATTATTGCAACTAAATTATTTATAAATTATTTTTTATAGTAAAATACAATTCCTACTATAATACACAAAATAATACCTGTGATATAAAAAATAAATTTCTGTTTATGATATTTCATTATTTCACTTTTTTGTTTTTCATCATAATTATCTCTATTTTTATATGTTAAAACAGAATATATAAATAGTCCAAGTAAACATCCTATCAAAAACAGTAATATATTAAACCATGCTTGACCTTGATACCAAGGTATATTTTTAATTCGGTCAACTTCGTTTTTAATTATGTTTTCTAATTGTTTTTCAAAAAAGGGATCATTAGGACTAGCTAATTGATTTCCACTAGAAGGTTGAACAGAAACTTGACTCATATTACTTGGTATTATATGTTTTATAGCAGTGCATATAATATTGATATAGCTAATAAAATACTACTAAAATTATTGCAAGTAAATTATTTATAAATTAATTTTTATAAGAGATATTTATAACTACTACTGTAAAACACAAAATAATACCTGTGATTAAAATAATAAATGCAATTTTTTCATTTTTTTTTATTTCGCTTTTTTTTTCAATTCTGTTTTCTTGATCAGGATTATGTATATTATTATGTTTCATAGCAGCAGTTGTAAATATTAAAATTAACCCTGTTAACGCTATAAAAACCCCTAAACCACCAACATATAAAGATATAGTATTAAATTGTTTAAGAAAAGAAAAGGAATCATTAGGACTAGCTAATTGATTTCCACTAGAAGGTTGAACAGAAACTTGACTCATATTACTTAGTATTATATTTTAAATATTTTATATATTTAAAATATAATAATATGTTTCATAGCAGTACACATAATATTGATATAGCTAATAAAATACTACTAAAATTATTGCAAGTAAATTATTTATAAATTATTTTTTATAAGGGGTACTTATAACTCCTGCTATTAAAAGCAAAGTAATACCTATTAAAAGAATAATTAATGCAATATTTTCATTTTTTACTATTTCACTATTTTTAATTTTGTTTTCAGGATTATATTTATAATTATATTTCATAGCAACAATTCTAAATTTTAAAATTATACATATTAACATCATAAAAATCCCTAAACCACCAACATATAAAGATATAGTATTAAATTGTTTAAAAAAGGAAAAGGAATCATTAGGACTAGCTAATTGATTTCCACTAGAAGGTTGAACAGAAACTTGACTCATTACTTAGTATTATATTTTAAATATTTATATATTTATATATTTAAAATATAATAATGTGTTTCATAGCAGTGCACATAATATTGATATAGCTAATAAAATACTACTAAAATTATCGCAAGTAAATTATTTTTTTATATGCGAGCTGCCAATAATGCTATAAAAAACAAACCCATACCTGTATATGTAATAATCATTGCAATTTGTTTATCTTTCATTTTCTTATCATCATTATTATTTTTCATAAAAGAATTTATTAATAGAAGAATAATACCTATCAACATCAAAAAAAAACTGGAAAATCCAACAACATCAATATATGTATTTTTTGAAGATAGTTTTGTAAATAGATTTGTAAAAAAGGATCCATCGAGAACTTGAACACCGACTGTGTTACTAACTTGACTCATATTATATAGTATTATATTTTAAATATTTTTATATATTTTTAATTATGTAAAATTAATAATCTATTATATTATTTTTTTTATAAATTTAAATTTATAAGGTGTTTCATAGCAGTATACATAATATTGAAATAGCTAATAAAATACTATTAAAATTATTGCAACTAAATTATTTATAAATTATTTTAATGGTAAGAAGTAGGAAGCAAATAATGATATACAAAACAAAGTTATACCTGTATATGTAATAATACCTGCATTTTTTTTATCTTCATTTCTTTTTGTTTTTTGATCCTTATTATTTTTATCAATTTTCTTATTTATTGATATTAAAATTAAAATAAAACCTAATAAAAATAAAAATATACCTAAAACACCTAAACTGGCAAAATAAAAAGGTATATTGTTAAATTGTTTTTGAAGAAAGGATTCACCAGGAGTAGCTAATTGACTTCCATTAGAAGGTTAAATAGAAACTTGATTCATATTATTTAGTATTATATTTTTTATATATTTAATTATGCAAAAAAACAATTAATAATTTATTATATTACTGACATCTTTTGTTGAGCAATTACAAAAAAACCATATTTTTCTATAAATTCAAATTTATAAGGTATTCCATAGCATTGCACATAATATTGATATAGCTAATAAAATACTACCTGTAATCAAAAAATAATTTGTAAATTTTTTATCTGAAATTTTTTTTATTTCCATTTTTTCATCATTATTATTACTTTTTGTAAAATGATTCTTTAATAATATAGTTAATCCGACAGATAACATCATCATACCTATAAAAAATATTAAAATGATTAAAACACCAAAATAAAAAAGTATATTTTTATATCTTTTTTGAGAAACGGAAACATCAATAGTAGATGATTGAGAAAAAGGAAAAGAAGGTAATGCATCAGTGGGACTTAATTTATAAGTTTGATTCATATTATATTGTATTGTATTTTTAAATATTTATATATTAATTTATTAGTTAAAAAAGTATAAATTTAAAAAGAATATACCATTAAAAGACCGATATATGAAGACAAAACTCCTAAAAATATTATATTATCGTTTAAAAAATTATTTAATAAATAATTTGATACTAATAAAGTTGAAATTAACATTAGTGCGTCATAAATTAATATTTTTTTTCCATATTCTTTAGCATAATTTTTAAAAAAGTCAAGTACTTTACTACTTTTAGTATTAACATTATTTAAAAATGTGAAAAAAGAAATATCGTGGATTAAACCTATAATAACAACATAAAATAATTGCATATAAAAATCAGTACTTAATAATGTAGCTAGATAGGTTCCAAAAATTAGTGATGTTATATCCATAACATATGCTCCAATTGTAAATTCATTATACCATTGTTTAATAGTTTTTCCCCTTTTTTTATTAAATAATATTAGGTAACCCATAATAGTATCTACTATTATAGCGGCAACAGCTAATGTTTCAATAGAATGATGTATCATATTATATAGTATTAGATATATTTTTATGCCCCACTGGTAAAAGACCAAAAAAGCACAACAAATAAAGGAAACAACAAAAAAACAAGAGCACTAATTCCTAAATTTCGTTTATGATTGGTTAATAATTGATATTTCCCATTTACTAATTTGCCATCATCTGTTGGTATAACAAACATTATTATTAATAATATTATAGCAATAGGCCATGAAATAAATGTTAATGCCATCACTGCATTAATTGCTTGATCACTAAACGTCATATATATGTATTAGAAATTTTTTAATAAGTATTTGGTATATGTTTTTTATCTATATATAAATCTTAAATAAGAAAAGAGACTATTTATTGATACAAAACCAATTAATAATCTATTACATTACCTACACCTTTAGTTGAACCATCTCGAAAAAAGAAAACCATATTTTTTTCTATAAATTCTGAATAATAAGTAAATTCAAATTCAACTTCACAAGTATCACCATTTCTTAGAATTTGATTATTTAAAATAATTTTTGCAGATTGTCTAATAGGACCACAATGAATTACTGGTGAGTAACCTGATTTAATAGTTGTCGAATGATGTAATATATTAATTTTTGCTTTAAATTTCTTAACAACATATGTTTTAAATTTATCAATATTATCTATTAGAACCATTCCTTTTCTAATTTGATTTCTACTGATTTGTTCTTTTGTTCCTTTAATAGCTAATGTAGTTTGAACATTTGGTAAAGCACTATCAATATTTCCTCTTAAACTATTATGAATACTACGAATTACAACTTCTTTAAATATATTATTTTCAAATGGACCCAAATACATTTTTTGTTTTATATTAATTGGATTTCCCTTATTAGTACCCGATAAAACTAGACCAATACCTTGAACTGTATATGTTCCATCTACATAATAAATAGAACCATTAATATTTGTTCCTTTTTCACGATGTGGTAAATGGTAAAGAATTTGATTTAAATTGTCAATATTAGTTCCAACTTTATTAGAAATAGAAATAATAGGAATTATATCAGGATTACCTAACATATTATTAATATAATCATCAGTTTCTTTATCATTATTTACAAAGTATAAAATTTTACCAAAATTAGTTTTACCAAGTAATTTTTTAAGTTGATTACATAAATTTTGATAAATATCTTTTGGGGTTAAATCAATTTTTGTAATAGTAATAATAAATGGAATATTTAAGTATAATAAAATACCTAAATGTTCTCTAGTTAATTTAGTAATTTCTGTATTTGCACCAATTACAACAATACCATAATCAGGAAACATACCAGTTACACCAAATATTGTTGTTTTAAGATATTTAGCATGACCAGCTAAATCTAAAAAAGAAGTAACTTTTGTATCCCAAGTAGTTTTTGTGCGCATTTTAATATCTTTTAAAATTTTATCTTCTTTAGGTGCATATAAAGAAACAGTATTATCATCTTTTTTATAATATACTAATGGATTATATGTAATATGACTTGTTCTTCCAGTATCTCTTTCATGGGGGTGAATTAACACTTTATTTCTAGTATAACCACGACCATCATCTAATTCACCACATGTTAATACACCAATTAATGAACTTTTACCTGCATCAACTGGTCCACATACAGCTATCGTACATTCTTCTTTAATTTTGTTATTCATTATACTAGAACTAAATTATTTGTTTAAATAATAATAAAAATTGAAAAAAATCTATTTATAGAATTAAATATTAGTCTATTAATGCTAACAAATTATTTAACTGATGGATTTAAGATTATAAATAATAATGGTGAAGAAGAAATTTTTCAAATTCCTTACAATTTAAATAATGTCTTACCAACAGAAGAAGATATTATTCAAATTTTATCAAATTTTAATGTAAAAGTAAAAAAAATAAATCATATTAATTTTTTTTACGAAGCTTTTACACACAAATCATATTGTAAAAAAGAAATTTTTCATCAAGATGTTTTAGAAGCATCTAAAAGAGAAATGGAAAATCCAAATAATCTTTTAGAATTACAAGAAAGAAGTTATGAAAGATTAGAATATTTTGGTGATCGTGTAATAAAAATTATTGTTTCTTTTTATCTTTTTAAAAGATATCCTAATCAAGATGAAGGATTTATGACACGTCTTCAAACTAAAATTGAAGACAAAACAAATCTTGCTGAAATGTCTAAAGAAATAGGTTTAGGAAAATTTTTTATAATTTCAAAACAAATAGAAGGAATGAATGGTCGTAATTTAGATAAAATTCACGAAGATGTATTTGAAGCATTTATGGGTGCATTATTTAATAGTAATGGTTTTGAACCTTGTTTTCACCTTATGATTAACTTACTTGAAACAATGATTAATTATTCAGAAAAACTTTATAAAGATAATAATTATAAAGATAGATTACTTAGATATTATCATGCAAAAAAATGGAAATTTCCATCATATTGTACAATTTATTCCGAAGGTCCTCCACATAAAAGAACATATATTATGGGTGTTGAAAAACCAGACTATTCTCTAGATGATCATTTTAAAGATAAATGTATTGGTTTTGGATTAGGAACTTCTAAAAAAGAAGGTGAACAAGCAGCTGCTAAAATGGCATTAATTAATTATGGTGTATTAAAAGAAGATCAATATACTAAAGCAGATTTATATTATCCTAATTGGTCTTTAATTGATAATAATGATGGTAAATTAATTTTAAATAATAATGATGATGATAATAATGATGATGATAATAATAATGATAATAATGATGGTAATGATGATGATGAAAATAGTTCTGTTTATTCAACTTTTTCAAAAAAATCTTTAGAATTATAAACGTTTAATTAAAAGTAAGTTTATTTAAAAAAAAGATAATATTTATATTAATATGGCAACTATAGAATTAAATGGTCAAGTTAAAACTATAACAGATACATTTTTTTCAAAAGATAATATTTCAACATTAAATAAAAAATTACTTGAAAAAAATAATTTAACTGAAATAAATAAAGATGGGAAAAAAAAAATAATTGATTTATTAATAAAAAATATGAAATCAGTTTATAAATCATTAGATTTAAAAAAAATTAATAAAAAAAATTTTGATTCTATTTATGAACAATTTAATAAAACATCTTATAATGAAACACAAAAAGAATTAAAATCAAATGATATCCTAGCACTTAGTGAACTAAATGCATCTCAATTAAAATTTGAAAGAGACTTTCATTCAAATCCAAATAATGGTAATAAAGTTTCAGAAAGACCAGTTCCATCTCAAAATACAAACCAATTTTTATATCCACCCGATATTAATCAAAATAAAGGTAATAATGATAGATTTGATAAGTTATTTAAACCAATTGTAGAACAAGTTAATGAAAATTATAAATTTAATCAATATCAATATGGTAAAGGTTCAGATGATATAAATAAAAGAATTGAAGATTTAACTACAGAAAGAGAAGGTGAAACAAGAATGATTGGTAGACCACGAACACCAGATTTTTTAAAACCAATAAAAACTCAACCTGAAAAAAATGATTTTAATAATGGAAATAATGGAAATTCTAGGGATTCTAGGGATTCTAGAACAATTCAAGATTTTCCAAAAAAAGGAGGAAAACCAGATTTTACACAAAATATTTCTCAAGATGAATTAGATATAGGATTTTTATCTAATAATGATAATGTAGATTTATATAATATAAATAATATAGATAAACCAATAGATTTGCGCAATATAGAAGAAGATGGTCGATCATTTCAAGAAAGATTAAAAAGTTTAGAACAGGAAAGAACTTCTGTTAATATTCCACCTAATAAAGGTAAAATCGATTTTACTTCTGATACCTTTAATACCTCAGAAAGAAATAAAGAAATAGATGAAATACCCGATTATGAACCAAAAACGGTAGAACAAATTCGTGAAGAAAAATACTTGATAGAAATGAAAAAACGTCGCGAAATAAGAGATCAAACAGAACTAAGTGAACCAATGAGAAGAGAACAAATAAATGAACCAATGAGAAGAGAACAAATAAATGAACAAATGAGAAGAGAACAAATAAATGAACAAATGAGAAGAGAACAATTAAATGAACAAATGAGAAGAGAACAATTAAATGAACAAATGAGAAGAGAACAATTAAATGAACAAATGAAAAAAGAACAATTAAATGAACAAATGAAAAAAGAACAATTAATTGAACAAATGAGAAAAGAACAATTAATTGAACAAATGAGAAAAGAACAATTAATTGAACAAATGAGAAGAGAACAATTAAATACAAATCAACTTGTAAAAAATATTCATAAACCGGAAATTAGTCAACAATCATCTAAAAAATTATTAAATAAAAATTTAGATATTACTAAAATTCAAAATACATTAAAAAAATTAGGAATGGTTGAAGCTTCAGAAGTTGAAAAAATTAAAAAAGAAAATGAAATATTAAAAAATCAATTAAGTAATTTTAATAAAAATGAAAACGAATTAATTAGACAAGATCTTATATTAGAATTTGAAAAATTAAATAATAAAGAAACATTATTAACAAAAAAAATGGAAGAAATGAAAATATTAATGGAAAAATATCAATATTTATATGGAACATCAAATATTCAATTAGATATTTCACCAAATGAGCCACTAAGTGAATTTTCATTTGAGTTTGGACCTATAGAAAATATAATAGGAATAAAACTAATGTCTTATTCAATACCACAAGCTAGATATAATATAGAATCTGAAAAAAATAATATTTTTCAAATTAAAAATATAAATGATGAAATAATAGAATTAAAATTAAATTCTGGTAAATATTCAATTGATAATTTAATAGAAAAATTAAATTCAAAATCAGAAAAATATAAATTTGAATTAAATGTAGAACAAATTATTGAAATTAGTTCAGATGAATCATTTGAAATTATATCAACACCATTAAGTAAAGAAATATTAGGTTTTACATCAATTTGTAAAGAGAATACAAAATTTATAGCTGATAAATCGTGGGATTTACGAATTGAAGAAAAAATATTTTTATTTATAAATAATTTAGATAACACAACACCTTTTGCTGTATTATATACAAATAATCGAGGTAATTATCAATTTAAATTTGAAGAAGTAATTAAATTAGATAAGTTAGACCTAAGTTTTAGAGATTCAAATGGTAGACCATTTAACTTTTATGGATTAAAGTATAATTTAAATATACAACTTGAACTTAATAATCCAATTGAAGAAATAAATATTTAGAATAGTAAAATTTATCTAATATCAACATTTCTAAAATATTTTGTTCTGCATTTATTCATTTCATTATCTTTTGTAATATTTTGGGTTATTTCATCAAAATTTTCACCACCTACAAGTCTGACTATAAAATTAATAGAATAAACACCACATTCTGAATTACTAAATTGATGTTGTATAGTATTATGTCTAATATCAAATTTTTTTAAATTAGTTAAATCTTTATTTTCATTACTACTCTTAATTGTTTTTATTAAACTATTAATATTAATATCTTTATTATAATTTTTTTTATAAAGATATTTAACTATTTTATTTATAAATTTTTTTGTTCTCTTAGAAGGTTTTTTAGCAAAAGAGTCAAAATAATAAATTTGTCCTTTTTGTAAATCTGTAAATAAGGCAACCCAATGTGACCCTCCTTGTGTATGTACATCTAAATTAATAACTATTCCTATTTTATGTTTACCTTCTTTTTCAACATCTTTAAAATCTAAATCATTAATACCTAAAATTCCTATTTCTTGAAAATCTGCAGGTAAAGCTCCTAAAAATAAAAAATCTTTATATTTTTCTTGGTATTGAGTAACAACATCATTAATATCTGAAGTTGATAACCATGTATCTTTTTTTGGTGGTCCTTCTGGTCTAAAAGTATTTTCTAAAATATCTTTTTTCATTTTTTCATCTTTTATTTGTTTAATAATATCTAAACGTAACCAACATGTTTGATTATTACATTTATCAGATAATTTTTCTTCTAATTGTTTAACCATTTCAGATTTATTATTTGAAATTACTATTTTTTTTTCAATATCTTTAATATTTTTATTATAAGATTCTATAATTAATTTTAAAGATTTTAATGTTAGACAAGAACCGTCTTTAAATAATTTACTTGGCGCACATTTTTCATCTATTTCCATTTAATATAATATAGAAAATTTTAATATTACTTTTTTAATAATTATTTTTAAATTATATCTAAATATAAATATATAACTATGTCATATCAAGAAAAATATTTTAAGTATAAAAATAAATATTTAGCTTTAAAATCTAAAGAAAATTTTGTAAGACCTGAAAATAATCTATTAAATAATTTTAGTGAATTAAATGATTCCGAACAGTCGTTAAATTTTATTAATCCTACAATTATTGATTTACATGGAGGTGGTCAAATAAATACTAATCTACAAGAAAGTGAAAATAATCAATTAAGTTCTAAATTAAGTTCTGAATTAAATTCTGAATCAAATTCTGATACAATTTCTTCTTTATTTAATCAAACCGGAGGTCAAGAAAAACCAAAAATAAATAAAAAAAAAATGAAAAGCAGTAAACATTTTTTTAATGATAAATCAGATTCTGATTTATTATCTTCAAGCACATTATCTGAAGCTGAATCAGATTCTGAATTTTCTTCGAGTGAAATGAACTGGTAAATTTTAAAAAAAATTGAATAATATTATTTAAACAAATAATATTATTAATATTAATGATAATTGATATTAATGGTAAAGAACAATTAGAAGAACTTATTTGGGAAAATGATAAAAAAGTTGTTGTATTATACTTTGGTGCTGAATGGTGTGGACCTTGTAAAAAACTTAAAGAGAAACTTAAAAGTGATGAAGCTGTAGAAACAATGCCAGATTTAATAGTTGGTCATTTAAATATTGAAACTGAAGAAAATGAAATTTTAAATGAAATGTATAAAATTAGTTCTATTCCTGTTCAAATTTTTGTTTCATTAAAAGGAACACAAATTATAGAACATAAAAGAATTATTGGATATGATTGGAGCAATTTTGTAATGACATATAATTCTATTATAGATGAAATGAAAAAATAATTTATAATTAAAAATTGATTATTTTATATATTAATTAAATATTTAATTAATATGTAATAATGACATCTCCTTTTAATATTAAAAAAGTAAATTTGTTTTCTTCTTGGGTTTATAATGTTCCTAAAAATGAAGAATGTACTATTTGTCGTTGTAATTTAAATGTTCAAAGTTTGTATAATCAAGAGAAATGTATTGATTCATTTGTTGTTACTGGTAAATGTGGTCATTCATTTCATTTTGAATGTATCAAACCTTGGGTTAATAAAAATAATCATTGTCCCTTATGTTCTCAAATGTGGGAATATATACCAATTATTATAAAAAACTAATAAAGAAATATTGATTCTTATTTTATAATGAAAATTAATTATAATAAATTAAATAATTAATAAAAATTGAAAGATTAAGTATTTATAGTTTTATATAATTAATTATAGTAAACTGTATAAAAAAGATGCCAATGTCACCAAAATCACGATACTGGACGTTCCATCTTAATAGCTTGGATATTAACAAAATGCGTAAGATTCTAATATATAAGTTCAGTGACAAGACACTATTGGCGTGGGCTGAAAAAGAAGACGGTGTATTTTACGTTTACTTCAAAGCTCCAGCCGGTTATGTAAAGAAAACTATGCGCCAAAAGTTAAAATGTAGTCTAGACATGCAAGAAATAATCTCATGTACAATTGATGAGATTAATCAAGCTATTGATTCGACTGATGCTATCTACAAACAAGATAACCGAAGACATAAAGGAAATAAAAAACTGTCTGCCCCAGTACCAGCACCTATACTAACAACACTAGTACCTATACCAACAGCACCTGTACCAACAGCACCTATACCAACAGTACCTATACCAACAGTACCTATACCAACAGCACATACAAGTGCAAATATTTATAACAACCCAAATTTTTTTGATCTTGATAAGTCTTATAGTAGTAATTCAGAAGAGGATGACTAAAAAATTTAGTTTGATTAATGTTTTATTTAGTGATATATACCAATTATAAAAAACTAATAAAGAAATATTGATTCTTATTTTATAATGAAAATTAATTATAATAAATTAAATAATTATGAAATTGAAGTTGGATTAGATGAAGCGGGTAGAGGTCCGTTATTTGGTAGAGTTTATGCTGCCGCAGTTAATTGGGGAGATACTCCAATTAATGAATCAGTTATGGATTCTAAAAAATTATCAAGTAAAAAAAGAAAAGAAGTTTTAGAATGGATTCAACAAAATGTTGATGAATGGGCGGTTGGTTATGCTGAACCACACGAAATTGATTCTATTAATATTTTAGAAGCAACTAAATTAGCAATGTCAAGAGCTGTAGAACAACTTACTTTTAAACCAAATTATTTAATAATTGATGGTATAGGTTGGGAAAAAAAATTTATATCTTATAATACTAAATCTATTGTAAAAGGTGATGCTAATTATTATTCTATTGCCGCTGCATCTATTATAGCAAAAGAATATCATGATGATTATATTAAAAAGTTATGTTGTACATATCCAGAATTAATAAATAGATATAATTTATTAAATAATATGGGATATGGAACAGTTAAACACATTGAAGGTATAAAAAAATATGGTTTAACAGAGTTTCATAGAAAATCTTTTAAAATTGTAAAAAATTGAAAATTTAAGTATTTATTGATTCCATATAATTAATCTTGTATTTTATCGGTCCTTCAAGAAAAAAGAGATGTCGAAAACGGTCATTTTCTCGATCACTGAAGACGGCACGCCTATCTACGAGGATATGAAACCTTGGGAAGAAGCACGCGAAAATTTAGACAAGTTCGCAGAGCGTTTTGGTGTACAAAAACCAGAAGCACGTTTTGCAACGCTACTTACAGTACCGATGGGCACTATCCTTATTAATGAAGCTATCTTGCCAATAGGCGTGGTGGTTAATTTTTTTGATGGGATCACCGTTTGGGTTCGAATTGGAAAAGAATATCCGTCTATTCCATTTCTAGAACAATATGATGATCCTATCATTACGACTTACGGTGAAGCTGTTGAGTTTGTGCTGAAGGTAAAGGATACGGTCAAGCGCACTCCATGGCTTTTTGACAAGTCTGAGGACGAGTCAGATGTTAAGTCTGAAGATGAGTCGGATGCCAAGTCTGAAGATGAGTCGGATGCCAAGCCAGATGCCAAGCCAGATGTCAAGCCAGATGCCAAGCCAGATGTCAAGCCAGATGCCAAGCCAGATGCCAAGCCAGATGCCAAGCCAGATGCCAACCCGGTTGCCAAGTCGGTTACCAAGCCAGTTGCTAAGCCGGTTGTCAAGTATCCAGAAACAAACGCCGGATATGAAGCATGGGTAAAGGCTAAGAAAGAAGCAGAAGAAGCAGCAGAGAGGGAGGCAGTAATCCGTGGCAAGAGTACCACTGTAGTTCATGTTCTCCACTGGCAAGATTCAACAGTCTATGACTTCCCATATGATGGTAAAAAGTTCTTTCTGACACATGGTGAAGCTTTAAAGTGGGCAGAAGAACATTTTGAGCGGAGGGATTGTTATGATGAATCTTTGCTTAATATGGGCAAGTGGAAAATCGTCGCAACAGATGAAAGAAACATTGTCGAATTTGATCCTTTCTTCTGGGATTATAATCAGTTTGGTAGTCAAGAAGAAGATTTGTGGTCGAACAAAATCCGCTACAATTACAATGACGACGACTTCTACACACCAAAAGGATGGGATAATGAAGATGAAGAAAAAGAAATCGCTAAAGCAATCGCCAAGATTTTGCGGAGCAAAGCGTATAATCTCGGACTAGCGCTTAAATTATCCATGAAGAAGTGTGGAATGTTTGATGACTTGGATGTCATGTAGGTATCACAAGTAAGGTACCTACTCTACAAAAAAAAAATAAAAAATTATTTTAATAATATTTTATTTATTTTAAGTTATTTTAGAAATAATTAAAAAAAATTGAAAATATAAGTATTTAATACTTCTATATTATTAATTTAGTATTCTATTCTCTACAAGAAAAAAAAGATGTCAGAGATGACCATCACTGTTTCTATGCCAAAGCTTACGAATAAAGAACTATGCCACTTGGAAGAACTAGAGCCATGTCAAGAAGTTCCGCAATTTTCACTACCTTCCGTTCCACAATTTTCGATGTCATCCACAAATATTGAGCATATTTTCTACATGCAATGTCCGTCTAGGGCAGCAAAGATCAAGTGGTTTATTAAGTATTTTAACGATAAGCACTTCTCTTCAATGAAGATTCATCAGGATTCTAACTTGCATTGCATGAAGGTTCGTATGGGTTCTATTTTTTATAAGGGCGAAATGCAACCAATTGAAGTATCTGTTGCTTCGCCGTCTGATATAGATATTGATGGGATGGAAGTTTGGGTTAATATTGGAGGAAAGTATCCACGTATTCCAATGCTAGACCAAAACAATGACCCTATTCGAATGGATAATTCGGAAGTTATTCCCTTTGTGCAAAAGGTATACAATAGGGTCACGCTTGGATACCCAAACTTCTTTGAACTTGAAAAGAATGATTCTGATGATGAGTCTGATAATGAGTCTGATGATGAGTCTGATGACGAGTAAAAAAATAGTAGTTTTTTAATTTATAAATCATTTATTTATTCAAAAACTCTAATATTATATAAGTTGAATCTAGTATTAAAAATTTAATAAAGATCATCAAATATACTAAGAAAGCACTTATTCATTATCCATACTAATAAATTTAGTCTATAGCAATTAATACTTGTTAACATATTTTTTTTTTATTTTATTTTATTTTAATTTATTTTATTTTATTTTAATTTATTTTATATATATATTATAATGTTAAAACAATTAGGTGGATTTAACATATGTGATGAATCAAATAATGATTATATGTTACCTAAAATAAAAAATATATTAAAAACACTAGAGAGACCAGGTAGTGATTTAGCTTTTATAAATGAAATTATAGAAAAATTTAATGAATGTTATAAAATACTATTAGATTTTTATTCTGATAATTCATTTTATAATCAAACAATAGTAAAAACAACAGGACAAAAATTTGTTTCTGAATTTCCTGTTAGAAAACTTCATCTTAATTTTGGTGCATTAATATTAATGAGTTTTTTATCAGAACTAGAAATGAATTATTTATTATATAAAGGTATTGATTCTGTAAATAAAGGGAGACCAAAAGAAAAAGAACCTATTAAAATTAATAAAATATCAAATCCTCAAAATAATTTTTTAAAAATATTTTGGCCTTCTGAAGCCATTAATACACAACAAGGTTCTAGTAGGGCTGAATGGGCTCATGATGATAAAAGAATTTATAAAGATACATTACCTATTGATTTTGAAACTAATCAAAATATTATTAAAACAATTGATAATTTTTGTGCTGAATTAAATAATGTTTTTAATACATTTTGCAATATGCTTTTAGATAGATTAGTAAAAGAACTTAATAAACAGAATTATAATTATAATTATACTAGAAATGATTTAGATATTATATTTTGGTATGAAAAATCACCAGATCATATTTATGAAAATTGGAGAGAACAATTAATTAGAGATGTTTCTAGCAGAAGTAGTGCTTTAGGTTTAACAGCAAATACTCATAATTCAACAGTAGCAATTATATTAACACAATTAACAAAAACATGTAGATATTTTTCAGATGAAAGTGATGAAATGCAATATTATGTAGATGGATTTGGATTTTTTTCATGGATGTATTTAGATCAATATTCGTATAAAGATAAGAAAATAAAACATTTTGGTAATTGCTTTACTCAAACATTAATTGAACATTTTTTATTATATGGTCTTCATCTTAAAACAAATAGTATAAATATGGTTGGATCTTATCAAGATATTATTAATTATCAAGATTCTAATACTTTTTCAACACTATATAGATTAACAAATAAAAGTATATTTAATAAATTAAGCCAACAAGAAGGAAGAATAAAAGAAACTATTTGGAATTATGTAGGTATTACACATTGGGCGACAAAAATATATAATGATATTACTATTTTAGATGGTGTAAAAATAGTGATAAATCCATCTTTTAGAACAATACGAGTACCTTCTACTAATCTAGAAGATAGATTTTTATCAAATACACCTTTTTCTATTTTTGATGATAAATGGACTTATTTAAAAGCTTTATTATATCCTAATTTTGATAGTATGATTATGTTTATAGAACATAATAGAAATCTTTTAAAAAATGAAATATCTAATTCTATAAAAGAATATATTTATAAGATATTTAATTATATTGAAACTATAGTACAAAAGAAAGAATATAATAGTATATCATTACCTCTAAGTAATATTAAACAACAACCTAATAATAATATTAATTTAGATAATATTAATATGCTTCCTGAAATAATTTTAAGAGCAACTAATAATTTTTTTATTAATAGTTATGATAAGAATATAATGAATAGAACAAATAATTTATTAGGAGACTCATTTTATAAAAAAGATTTTATTTTAGATAAAAATATAACAGTAGATCAAGAAATACCTTTATTTAGGCGAGCAATTATTAGTTTAGAAAAAAAGGAGGAAGAAAGAAAGAAAAATATAAAAGATAAATTTAAAAATATAATAACAAAATTTATTGTAATGGAATTTTATAAGAATACTAATACTACATATAATTTTTTTAAATTAATTAATGATATATTTAATGAGGGAATTGAACAATATATATCTCAAAAAAAATTACCACCTAATTCAATTAATTTTATATTTAAAGGAGGTAATATTCTTAAATTAGTAGTTGAAACTTATATTAATGAATTACCAGGTAATGTTCGTAACGAAATTAAAGACCTTATTGATAAAAATTTTAAAAAATCAGATGCTGATTTTCAAATTAATATAAAAGATTTAACAAAAATAGATACAAATCCTAAAACTGTAAATGAAATGAATATAATTGAAGAAGAAGTTACAACATTAGCTTATTTATTATTGTATAGAATTAGAAATGAAATTTTAACTAATCAAAAAAATTATATTGATTTTTATAACTTAGATTTTGATTCTAAAAAAAAATTATTAGAAAAATTATTAGAATTTTTAAATAAAGTTAAAAAAAGTAATAGTAAAAAAGATGACCTTTATGAATTAAATAATCCAGATTATAATTTTACTAATATTACTTTTGATAACGTATCACTTAGAAATTCACAAGAATTAATTGTTAAAATTTCAGATGAAACTAAATATGAAATATTTGGTACTGAACCTGGAAAAGATACAAGAAAAGATTTTAGTATTACTATCGAAAATAGTAATCCACCTAAATATCATCTTAATATATTACCTTATTTACTATTATTTGATAATAATGATATATCAGATGAATTACGTGAAAAACAATTAGATTTAGATATTTATAAAGATAGATCAGATACAAATTTTTATATTTCAATTAATAAAACTATAACTAATTTTATTTTAGTAAGAATGAAAGTTAGTATGAAATTAGAATATTCAAATGGTAGTGAAAATAGATTTGGTATCTTTCCAGGTGAATTTATTGATGTTTCTATACTAAAATATACTGATACAGCTCCATATTTTAATGATGAATATATGAAAAACTATGACATTAAAGGTGATACTCCTTTTACATTTAAATCATTTTCAAATAATGGTTTCATAAAAGATTTCTTTGAAATGTTAGAGTTAAGTACAAATAATAATATATTACCTTGGGATAAACCAAAATACGAGGTTAGATTAACTAGATTATTTGTTTTATTTTTAATTGATTTAATGTCAAAATTATCAAATATTGAATGTTTTACTTATATACGTGAATTAAGAAAGACATTTCGTTTATTATTTCAAATTAAAAAAAAATATGATTCTGATAAAAATATAGATAAATATATAAATGAGATTGAACAAGAAATTATTCGTTTTATAAGAAATAATGATATAGACTTATCATGTTCATTAAGTTTTTTTATTTACAATTATTTTACAAATAAGAATGATACAAATATATTTAAAAAAATTAAAGCTTTATCTAATTATGATAATAATATAGAAAATTTTAATAAAATGATTATTCATATTCTAGAAATATTACCTATTTTTATAAGGGTTCTTAAAAGAAATAATGAATATAAAACTAATAATATTTCTATTATTACTCAATCTGAACTTGAATTAAATGATCTAAATAGTAATAATATTAAAATCAGCTATGATAAGAAATATTTGTTATATAATTTAAATACAACGAGTTTGAATCCTAATTTAGGTAAAAATTTTAAAGATCTTTATTTAAAGTACAAAGATAAATATTTAAAACTTAAAAAATTATTAAACAAATAATATTATTTGTTATAAATATATACCGTTCTAAAAAAAGAGCAAGTTATATAACAGAATAATTATAATAAATAAATTATACATCTATATATAAAAAAATTAGTTGAGTTTTCATAAATATTTATAGTAATAAATTAATACAAATATTTATGACTCAAAAGGGTGATGAATTTGATCCGTTAGATGTCCTAATAGAACATCATCATCTTAGCCACAAGGGCTTCGCGGATTGTTTCATTAAAGGCCTGACGCTTCTTTGCCTTGTGTAGGTGATTTACCACCTTTCCAGATGGATTGGTCTTCGGTGATGGCTTAACCTTCGCCGATGGCTTAATCATCGGAGATGGCTTGATCGTCGGATAAGGCTTGACCTGGTTTGAACGAGTAGTACGCGCCATCTTTATGGATTTGTGTCTGTCTGGTTTTGTACTAGAATTAATTATATGGAACCATTAAACTGTTATTTTTTCAATTTTTTAGTATTATATTAAATGTAATATTATTAAAATCTTTTTCAAATGAATTAAGGTCTTCTTTTTGATATCGCCCATCTTTAGCACATAATGTTTGTGTAATATGTTCCATCCAATATAATATATAGGGACGAATCTTAACGGCAACACGCCATTTTGGAATAAGAATCTTACGAACAATGGTAGGCAATAATTCTTTTAAATAAGGACAACCATTTTCATGGGCATACTTGAGACATTCAAGATAACCATATTTTGCAGTTACTAAACACGTATCTTCATGCCAAGGACATCCATTTTCGTGAAGATATTTGAGACATTCAATGTGATTATTTACTGCAGCATGATAACACGTTGCTTTTGACCAAGGACATCCATTTTCGTGAACATATTTGAGGCATTCAATATTACCATACTTTGCTGCACTAGAACTTGTCCATATATTCCAAGGACATCCATTTTCATGAGCATACTTGAGGCATTCAAGATGAGCATTTTGTGCAGCATTACATGATGTGTTTTCATTCCAAGGACATCCATTTTCGTGAGCATATTTAAGACATGTGAGGTGTCCATACATTGCCGCTTGAGAACATGTAAATTCATTCCAAGGGCATCCATTTTCATGAGCATACTTGAGGCATTCAATATGATTTTTTTCTACAGCATTAGAACACGTACATTCATCCCAAGGGCATTTATTTTCATGAGCATATTTAAGACATTCTAGATAACCATTTTTTGCAGCATAATCACATACAAATTCATCCCAAGGACATCCATTTTCGTGAACATACTTCAAACAATCAATATGATTAACAGAATTAAAAGATGTCCATTTATCCCAAGGACATCCATTTTCGTGAGCATACTTGAGGCAATCAAGATGACCATTTTGTGCAGCAGTTCGGCACGTATATTCATATAAAGGACATCCATTTTCATGAGCATACTTGAGACATTCTAGATGACCATTAGATGCAGCATTATCATATGTTTCTTCATCCCAAGAGCATCCATTTTCATGAGCATACTTGAGACATTCAAGATGACCCATCAATGCAGCACTAGAACATGTTTTTTCATTCCAAGGACATCCATTTTCATGAGCATACTTGAGACATTCAAGATGACCCATCAATGCAGCACTAGAACATGTTTTTTCATTCCAAGAATATTTATTTTCGTGAAGATACTGAAGATGTTTAAGATAATTATTTTTTGCAATATTTGAGTATGTATCTATATCCCAATAATTTTTATCAATATTCATTTTTTAAATATTATTATTTATACATTATCTTATTTAATTTTCAATTTTTTATTTTATTAAAAAATATTATAAAAAAATATTATAAATAAATTTAAAAATAATAAAAAAATAAATTAGTTTAAAATATTTTATAATTTATTATAATGTCTAGTCCAAATGAAAATTTAGATACAGAATTAGAACTCTTACAAACAGATGATGATAAAAAACAGTCATCTAAAAAAATGACAGGTGGCGCTAAAAAATCTAGCAAAAAATCCAGTAAAAAATCTAGCAAAAAAATGTCTGGTGGTGCTAAAAAATCGACTAAGAAATCCAGCAAGAAATCCAGCAAGAAATCGAGCAAGAAATCCAGCAAGAAATCCAGCAAAAAATCCAGCAAGAAATCCAGCAAGAAATCCAGCAAGAAATCCAGCAAGAAATCTAGCAAGAAATCTAGCAAAAAAATGTCAGGTGGTGCTAAAAAATCGACTAAGAAATCGAGCAAGAAATCTAGCAAAAAATCCAGCAAAAAAATGTCTGGTGGTGCTAAAAAATCGAGCAAGAAATCGAGCAAGAAATCCAGCAAAAAAATGTCTGGCGGTGCTAAAAAATCAACTAAGAAATCCAGCAAGAAATCCAGCAAGAAATCCAGCAAGAAATCGAGCAAAAAATCGAGCAAGAAAATGTCTGGCGGTGCTAAAAAATCGAGCAAGAAATCGAGCAAGAAATCCAGCAAGAAAATGTCTGGCGGTGCTAAAAAATCCAGCAAGAAATCCAGCAAGAAATCGAGCAAAAAATCGAGCAAGAAAATGTCTGGCGGTGCTAAAAAATCGAGCAAGAAATCGAGCAAGAAATCCAGCAAGAAAATGTCTGGCGGTGCTAAAAAATCCAGCAAGAAATCCAGCAAGAAAATGTCTGGCGATGCTAAAAAATCGACTAAGAAATCCAGCAAGAAAATGTCTGGTGGTGCTAAAAAATCGACTAAAAAATCCAGCAAGAAATCCAGCAAGAAAATGTCTGGTGGTGCTAAAAAATCGACTAAGAAATCCAGCAAAAAATCCAGCAAAAAAATGTCTGGTGGTGCTAAGAAATCCAGCAAAAAATCCAGTAAAAAATCCAGCAAAAAATCCAGCAAAAAAATGTCAGGTGGTGCTAAAAAATCGACTAAAAAATCTAGCAAAAAAATGTCTGATGATGCTAAAAAATCGAGCAAAAAATCGAGCAAAAAATCCAGTAAAAAAATGTCGGGTGGTACTAATGCCGGTTTTCAAGCCTTTTTAGATTTAAAAAAAAAGATAGCTGAAGCATTAAATGTATCCAATAGTCCTAAAGTAGGTAAAATTGCCGGTGCTGTGCAAAAAGAAATTAAAGAAACAACTAAAGATTTAAGTTCAGTAGAAATTTCTAAAAAAGCATTTGAATTATTTAAAACTAATATTCCTAAATATAAAAAAATGTTAGAATAAAATAAATAATATTTTATTAGAGTTAATTTGTAATATAATTCTAATACAATAAATAAATTATTTTTTTTAAATATTGATTTACAATAAATTATTTTTTTAAAATATTGATTTTTTTACCATCATTTAATATTTCTAATACTTGAGCATTTCTTAAATGATTACGTTTATTATTAATTATTAAATTATTATCAAATGCATCAAATGCTTTAGATGCACCATAATCAGTTAACCATATTTTACCTTCACAAGTAGTAGTAATTCCTTGATTTAATTGAGGAGTATGGCCAATAAATATTTTACCTACTTTATAAATTTCTTTTAAAGGATTCATTAAAAGATCACATGATTCTTTAGATTTATCTGTAGATCCAAATATTCTGTTCCATATAGGAGAATAATCATTAGAATCTAATAATTCTTTATATTCTATTGGATTTTTTAATTTATTTTTTAAATATAAAAAAAGAATTTGATTCATATCTTCAATATTATATTTTTCTGCAATTTTTGGTAAAACTCCAGCGTGCACAAAAAGATTAGATCCAATAATTAATGATAATTGTCTAGTACAACCTAAAAAATTAGCAATTGGATTACCGGGTGAAAAAGCCCATTTTCTTGCTGTCATACCATCAGATATAATATTTCCATCTGGTTTTTTATAATTTTTAAAATCAATAATATTTTTAAATGACACATATCTCATATCACCATTAACATTCATTAATTCATGATTACCGATAATTGAATAAACGGCACCACCTTTTTTTTGAGCTTGATGGTGTAATTTAGTAAAATAATTTAAAATTTTCATATCAGATGCTTCATCATCTTTAGTAGCCTGTGGTAAATTACACGGAATACCTACAAATCTACATCTATCTATTTGATCTCCTAATTGAACAACAACTGTGTTACCTCCTACCCAATTTAATTTATTATTAATTAATTTAGCTATTTTTAATGATTCTATTGTCATTTCCCAATCACCATGTAAATCACCTAAAACAATAATTCTTTCAACTGGTGGTAAAATACTTGGTAATCTATTAAAATCTTGACATTTTTGTTCATATATATTATCCCATTCTTTTTTACTCATTATACTATATTACATAAAAATTAAATATAATAATAATTTTTATTAAGTAAAAATTAATAAAAATAAAAATTATTTAAAAAGTAGCATATTGATCTAAATCATAACCTATTAAATCATTTAAATTGTCACAGCATCCAACTTTTTGTCCCATATCTGACATAACTTGATTGCAGAGTGAGTTATTTTTTATATTTTTAACTACTGTTGGTGGTTGAACTACTACGGGGGGTTGAACTACTACGGGGGGTTGAACTACTACTGGGGGTTGAACTACTACTGGGGGTTGAACTACTACTGGGGGTTGAACTACTACTGGGGGTTGAACTACTACTGGGGGTTGAACTACTACGGGAGGTTGAACTACTACGGGAGGTTGAACTACTACTGGGGGTTGAACTACTACTGGGGGTTGTTGAACTATTACGGGTAGTTCAAATGCTTGTTTAATTTTTTGTTCAATTTCAGTTTCAGTAAATCTTTCTCTTAAGTTTTCAATATGTATAAACTTTTCCATTTTAGATTTAGATGCTTCTATTTTAGATTGAGCAGCTTCTATTTTAGATTGAGCAGCTTCTATTTTAGATTGAGTAGCTTCAGCATTAAATTGAGCAGCATCTACTTTATATTGAACAGCTTCTACTTTAGATTGAACAGCCTCGACATTAGATTGAACAGCTTGGACAACCATTTCACTAGTTTTATGTGCAGATAAAGTTTGTAATGTTACTAATAAAGCAACAGCCGAAATAATAGCAATAGATGGGTCTTTAGTAGCCATTAAAGCAATTAAGAACATAAAGCCTAATTTAAACCAAGAATTATCAAACCATAAAGTAATAGATTTAGGTAATTTAGGAGCTGCTAAAGCAGCATAAAGTGCTAAAAATAAACCTATTATAGCGCTTATACTTTTATTATTAGTTAGTTGTTCGAGACCATTATTAACCATATTTATTGGAGTATTGAGAACTTGCATTAATATATAATATATTATAAAAAAAATTTAAATATTTTATTAAAAATTGAAATTTAAAAACAAAATTAAAATCTTTTATATATTTATTAAATGGAAGAATATAAATCTTTACTTTCTAAAGATGGTTATATTTTAAATAAAAAAAAAATAGATCCTAATCTAATTAATAAAATAAAAGATGATTTAACAGTCGAACCTTTTAAATTTGGTGTTTCTTTTGGTATGAAAGAAAAGAATGAATTTTTTAAAGTATTTCGTGAAACAGATGAATATCTTATAATTCCAAAATTTTATGGTCTTGAAAAATTAGGAAAACCTGAAAAAAATAAAGAAATTAAAGGTGAAGAAGTTAAAATAAATTTTAAAGGAGAATTAAGAGAATCACAAAAAGAATTAATTAATCAAGTTTTACCAAAGTTAGAAAAAGATAATGGTGGACTTATATGTTTAGGTTGTGGTGGTGGTAAATGTTTAGGAAAAGGCACTGAAATTTTATTATTTAATGGTTCTAAAAAAAAAGTAGAAGATATTATTATTGGTGATTTATTAATGGGTGATGATTCAACACCACGAAAAGTATTATCTTTAGCACGTGGTAGAGAAATGATGTATAAAATTAATGAAACTAAAGGAGGTAATTATATAGTAAATGAAAGTCATATTTTATCATTAAAGTATAGTAAAAATATAAATAATAATGATATATTAGATATTTCAGTAAAAGATTATTTAAAATTAATTAATAATCAAGATAATAAAAGTATATTTTATAATTATAAAGAAGATATATTTTATGATTATAAAGATGATATATTTTATGGTTATCGTGTTCCAATTATATTTCAAAAAAAAAATATTGAAGTTGAACCTTATTTATTAGGTTATTGGTTAGGTAATAAGCATTCAGAATGTAGTTTAAAAAAAATATTTAACATAAATTATAAATTTATAAATTTTTTAACAAAATATAATTTATTAAAAAACAAATATATTCCTCATCATTATAAATGTAATTCAAGAGATATTCAATTAAAATTACTGGCTGGTTTGATAGATTCAGATGGATATTATTATAATTATTGTTATACAATTATACAAAAAAATGAGAAATTATTGGATGATATTATATTTTTGTCTAGGTCACTTGGATTTTGTGCATTTAAAAAAATACAAAAGAACCATTTTTTAACAATAATTTATGGTAATGGTATAGAAGAAATTCCTATTTTAAATCTTATAAAAAAAGCAAAACATAAAGTATATACTGAAGATACTTTAAATTATGAAATTAAACTAGAAAAATTACAAGAAGATGAATATTATGGGTTTGAAATTGATGGTAATAGAAGATTTGTATTAGGAGATTTTACGGTAACACATAATACAGTGATTGCTTTGAATATTGCTTCATTATTACAAGTTAAAACATTAATTATTGTTCATAAAGGATTTTTATTAAATCAATGGAAAGAACGTATTGAACAATTTACAGATAGTCCAATTGGAATTATTCAACAAAATAAAGTAGACATTGATGGTAAACATTTTGTTATTGGAATGTTACAATCAATAGCTAAAGAAAAATATGATTCTGATATATTTGCTGATTTTGGATTAGTTATTTTTGATGAAGCACATCATGCGCCATCTAAATATTTTTCACGAGCTTTACCATTAATAAATTGTAAAAAAACATTAGCATTATCTGCTACTCCTAAAAGAAGTGATAAATTAGAAAAAGTTTTACATTGGTATTTTGGACCAATTATTTATCAATATAATTTAGAAGAAAATAAAACGGTTTTAACAAGAATTTATAAATATAATCTTATTCATGAAAAATTTGTTGAGAAAAAACAAAGATTTACAGGAGAAGTTAATCGTCCTGGAACTATTACTAATTTAATTACTATTGGAAGAAGAAATCGATTTATAATTGATTTAGTAGAAGAGCTATTGACAGAAGAAGGAAGAAAATTTATTATCTTAAGTGAACGTGTTGAACACTTGGAATTATTAAAAAAAAGATTAGATGATAGAAATTTATGTACTAGTGGATTTTATATTGGTGGTATGAAACAAAAAAAATTAGATGAAACATCACAATGTCAAATTATATTTGGAACATTTCAAATGGCTTCTGAAGCATTAGATATAAAAGGATTAAATACCTTAATTATGGCAACACCAAGAAGAGAAATTGAACAAACTATTGGTCGTATTACACGTGATCCTAATTCTAAAATTAGACCAGTTGTAATTGATGTTTTAGATAATTTAGAAAGTTTTATTCGTCAAGGATATTATCGTCGTAATTTTTATAGAAAAAATGGATATCAAATTATGTTTGCAGAAGTTGAAGATAATAATATTATAAAAGAAAATGATATAACAATAGTTCATGATGTTTGTGAAACAACAGTATCTAAAGTTAATAATGAAGATATTGATTTTATTGACGATGAATAAAATTATTTTATAAGAGATAAAAAAATTGATATAAAGATTATTAAAATATTTAATTATATATATATTAAAATGAAAAAATCAAGCAAAAAAGTTGAGAAAAATGAAACAGATTATTCATATTTAAGATTACCAGATAATCAAATTTTAATTGAATTAGAAAAAAAAGATAATAAAGTTAAAAGCGAAGATAAAAAAAATATTTTAAAAATGATTGATAAAGCTCATAACTATTTATATAATTCTGAAAATATAGAGGGTGAAGATGCATTAAACGATATTATGAACTTTCTATTTATTAAATCTATTCAACCAATTATTTCTAATAAAGAAGAAGATGGTAAAATAGATTTATTAAATAAGAAATATTATAAACATTTATATGATGATAAAGAATTAACTGAAATTTTAAGTTATTTTCAAAATTTATCAAATTTATCTATAAAAGAATTAGATGTAATTCGTAATCTGAATGAATCTAATGATGCTATAAGACAAATGGGCGATATTTTAAAAAATCATCCACTTACTAAACAAATTTTTACAGAAAATAATTTTATTAAAGCAAGAAAAGCACCAACAATTCAAGGTTTATTAAATGATGTAATAATACCATTAAATATTACCGAAATAGAACAAAATGAAGATGTTATTGGTGAAATATACGAACATATTATAAATGGTTATGTTAAAAAAGGCTCAAAATTAGGTCAATTTTTCACACCAAGAAAGTTAATGAAATTAATTTTTAATTACAAGGAAGATAAAATTAATCAAATTATAAAGAAATTAGATAAAAAAGAAAAAATTAAATTTTACGATTCTTGTATGGGAACTGGTGGATGGTTAGTTACCGGATATAATTTATTCAAAGATAAATACGGAGATAGAATATTATTATCTGGTGGTGAAGTTAAATCAACTACATTTCAATATGGTTTAATGAATTTAATTTTAACATTAAAAAAGTTTCCATATGATGTAAAATGTGAAAGTAGTTTAACTCATATTAATAATAATAAACATCATTTTGTATTAACTAATCCACCTTTTCAAACTGATAAAAAATTTGAGCAAATTAAAGAAAATTTTAAAACAGATAAATTTACTGAGGGAAATAAAATTAAATTAGATGATATATATAATTTGAAAGATAATAGTCCACCAATTCAATTTTTAGAATTAAATAAATATAAATTAGAAGAGAATGGATTATGTTTAATTATTCTTCCATATGGAGAATTATTTTTTGGGTCTTCTAATAAAGATGCAAGAAAACACTTTATGAAAGAAACAAATATTACAGATATTATATTATTTGAAGGTGGAACTTTTACACATACAGGAATTAAAACATGTGGATTAATTTTTGAAAAAGATAAAAAAGGCACCAAAGCAATAAATTTTATTCAAGCAAATAAAGAATGTAATACTTTAACAAAAATAACAACAGTATCAATTGATGATATTGAAAAAGAACCATGTGCTTCTTGGTATCTTCGTGATTATTTAAAAGATGAATATATTGAAAGTCTTAGTTCAAAAATGACTAATTTTGAATGGATTGAATTTGGTGATATTTTTACATTAGAAAAAGGTAAATTACAAAGTTCTAAAGTTGAAGAAGTTGAAGATAATGAAACATATGAAGGAGTATTTATAAATTTAAGTAAAACAAATGATTTTAAAAAAATTAATAATACTATTTTAGATGGTGAAAATATATTCATAAGTAATACTGCACCATTAGGACTTATACAATATTATAATGGAAAATGTAATTATAGTGATCTATTACAACATATTAAAGTAAATGATATATATAAAACAAAAATTAATATTAAATATATATATTATTTTTTAACTTCTATAAATGAACACATTAAAGATGTATATGATAAGGGGTCATGTAATAAATCATTAGACCAAAAGAATTTTAACCGTATGAAAATTCCAATTCCTTCATTAGACGAGCAATCTAAAATTAATATTAAATTTAACTTATTATGTGATGAAATTAAAATAATAAAAGAATTACAAATTATATCTGAAAAACAATTATTAGAATATTTTGAATTGTGTCTATATAATAATAATAATATTATAAAATTTAAAGAAATTGTATATGATTATACAACAGGAAAAACATTTATTAATAAAAATGATAATGATAATATTTATCCATTTTATGGTTCAAATGGTATTATAGAATATGTAAATGATTATTTATATGATGGAGAATATATTTTAATTGGTAGAAAAGGTAGTTGTGGGTCTATTCATATAGTAAATAATAAATTTAATGCATCAGATACAGTATTTGTGATAAGAATAAATGAAAAACTTGTTAAATCAAAATATATATATTATTTATTAAAATTATATAAACAAAATAATATTTATATATTTGAAGGTAAAGGATCAGTTGTTCCAGGAATTAATAAAGAACAATTAAATAATCTAAATATAATCATACCATCAATTGAAAATCAAGAAAAAATTTTAGAAAAATTAGAAATTTTTGAAAAATCTGTAAATAACTATATTAAAGATCATTCGGAAAAAATAAAAGAAATGACATTTAAATTTAATGAAATACTTTTAAAATCTAATATTAATAAATTAATAGATTTAGATACAAATGAAGAAATAAAAGAAGTTCCAAAAAAAAAGACTAAATCTAAATCAACAATAATTTAATCTGTTGGATAATATAGCTCAAATTTAATAGGTGGTATTTTTTTATCTAATTCATTTATTTTTTCTAATTTTTGTTGAGAAGTATATTTTTTATATTTTTCTTTTCCAATAGTATCAGCTAATTTATTATTCATTAATTCATATGCTACTAATGCTTCTTTTTTATCCCAATAATAATCTATATTTTTAGGATGATTATGTCTGAAACAAAACTCTGGATACCTGGTTTGTATTCCACCTAATTCAACAATCCAATTTTGTTTTTCTTTTAATTTATTATATGAAATTTCATCATATATTAAATTACTTTTCAAAAATCTTAAAAAGTCCGTATATTTATTATAACCTGTGGTACAATATTCATTTAATATTTCAGTTGGAATATTAACTCCATTATAATCATTTCCTTTGTTTGGTTTTTCTTCACCATTACTTTCTATAAAAATTCTATTATTTTTAAATATAATATCTTTACCACATTCACCAATTATATAATCCAAGTATTTTTTTAGATGTTCATTTTTAGCACAATTACCAAATTCATCTCTATATAGTGGAATTAATAAATGTAGTAATTTATTTGGATATACTTCTTTTTTCCATCTTAATCCTCTACCAATAATTTGTCTTATATCAATATCAGATTGTCGTGGGTCTCCCAAACAGATAAAATCAATAAAATCATTATCATAACCATATCCAATTTTACCAACACAAATAATAACACATTGTTCTTTATCATCTTCAAATGTTTTTAAATCTGTATCACTATCATTTTCTACTTCTATTTCTTTAGAAACATAGATATAAACATTTAATTTATCTTGTTTCTGTAATAATTTGTATAAATTTTCTGCATTTTTACAATCATTAACATATATAATTCCTTTTTTCTTGTTATATTTAATCATTGATTCAACTATTAAATCTTTTAAATTATGATATTCTTTTTTTTTATTTTCTAGTTGTTTAACAATAGTTTCAATATTACATAATAATTCTTGATTTATTAATTCATATACTTTTACTTTTTCTATAATAGAACCATATATATTTGATGCTGTTTCAATATCTTCTGTTGGTGTTGCTGATCCAAATAATCTATATTTAGTAATATTATTATTACTTAAAAATTCTGATATATTTTCAGGATTTCCCCAAGATGTTATAAAATGTGCTTCATCAAATATAATTAAGTCAAAATTTATATCAAACTTTTTTATAATTTTTAATAAACTAGTTTGACTTTGATAACAACTTGTCGTTATAAATTTTTTATATGATTTTAAATTTTTTTTAATAGTTTTTTCTTTTTCTTTTGAATCTATATCACTATAATGAATAATATCATAATTTCCATCTTTAATATAAAAGGAGTATTTATCTTCAACTATTTGATGATTTAATAAAATTCGCGGAGTCAAAAATAAAATACTATCAAATTTCATTTTTATAATAGTTTTATAATATAAATGAGTTTTACCAAATCCAGTAGGTGCTTTTATAAATGCTTTTTTGTATATATTTAATTTTTCAATAATTTCAACAAGATAATTTTCTTGTAATTTATTACGCAATCTATTTTCTTTTGTCTCTGACTGTTTATTTTGAATAACTTTTTTAAGTAAATCTTTTAATTTTTTAATTCTGCCTTGATAAATTATATTTTTAATTTCTTCTTCTGATAATACTTTAAACTTTATTGTAGTCGTAGATAAATATGGTTCTATTTCTTTAATAATATCATTTTGATAAAATTCACTACCTCCATTTTTTTTAGAATGATATTTTTTAAAATATTTTTGTAATAGTTGTTCTACATATGTATCATCATATTTTTGATTATTTAAAAGTTCAATAACTAATATAAATTTACCTCGTTCATATTCACTGGTTGCATAAGTATTATCTCTATCAATTATATTGTTAGTTTTCCCTAATTTACATATTTGATTATTTTCATAAGATGAATGATATCTGATGTATATATATCCATTATTTAAAATAGGTTTTATATCCATAATATTAATATATATTTATTAATAACTTAATATTTATATATCAATTTTTTAATCTAATATTAATACCTTCATCTTTTAATTTATTACAAAATTCTTTTAATTTATTATTTTTTTTTGAATTACTATTTATTAATTCATATTCTAATTCTTCGCTTATAGGAAAATTGGCTTCAGATATTAAAATAGATATTAATTGATTTACTTCATCATCTGTATTTTTAATATTAGAAGTTAAACTGAAAGAGTTATTTTTTTGTGGCATAAAACTATAACAAGGTAAGCCTTTAATGTTTTCATTTTTGAAATCTTTAAATATTTCACTTAAATTATTTTTTATAAAAAAATTAGACATTTTATATAAATTAAAATAAGATATTTACTTAGATATTTAATATTTTTTATTTTTCTTTTTCTTTGCACCACCATCTTGTAACATATTTCTTAATCTATTTTCTAATTCTTCAGTAGCAGTAGAATTAGCGGTAAAATTATTTTTATCATCAGAATCAGATGTTAACATAGATATTAATTGATTAACTTCATTATTATTATTTTTATTAATAGAACCTCCTTTTTGTGGCATAAAGCGAGAACTAGTATTTGAAGAAGTAGCGCTTAAATAGCCTCCGTTTTGTGGTATAAAGCTGGAAGTCATTTCTCCGTTAGTTGTATTAAACGAGCCTCCTTTTTGTGCCATAAACATTGAAGTATTTGAAGAGGTAGCACTTAAATAGCCTCCGTTTTGTGGCATAAAGCTGGAAGTCATTTCTCCATTAGTTGTATTATAAGAACCTCCTTTTTGTGCCATAAACATTGAAGTATCTGAAGAAGTAGCACTTAAATAGCCTCCGTTTTGTGGCATAAAGCTGGAAGTCATTTCTCCATTAGTTGCATTATAAGAACCTTTTTTTTGTGCCATAAAGATGGAAGAATTATTTGACGAAGTAGCGCTTAAATAGCTTTCGTTTTGTTGCATAAAGCTGGAATTAAAATCGGAAGTAGCGCTACCTCCGCTTTGTGAAAGAATACTAGAATTATCAGATGAATTGAGATCAATAATATTAATAGAATTAGGTAAAATATTAGAACTTTCACTATCGAGATTAAGATTTTTAAATATTTCACTTAACTTATTTTTAGCAAAAATATTATTAGACATATATATATATATATTTTAGAAATAAAAAGTTTTATAATATTTTTTATCAATAATAGTATAATAAAAGATGTATATTAATCAAATTGATGATTTATTTGATAATATTTTAAATAAACTATTTGAATATCTTACAGATAAAAAGATTTTTCAAAAATATAATTTAGATACAAATTTTGTTAAATTTCAGAATGATATAATGAATATTTTAAAAGATTTTATTTCTAACCATACATCCAAAAAAGAAATTTTAGAATTAGTTAAAAATGAATCATACTATGATTTTATTTTAGGAACAATTAAACGTTATTGTGCTTTTTATATATATTTAGGAATTGCATACTATTATGATGGTGGAAGAGATTTATATATTACAAATATAATTGAATCTAGTAAATATCAAAAAGATTCAACTTTTCAAATATCAAATTTTTATAATTCTGAAAACAATTCTAAAATTATTACAGCATATAATGATATTAAACATATTATATATGTTTTTGAAAACGGTAAAACTATGGATAAAATTAAAATTATTTTATCAAATAATCCTATTAAATTTGATTCAACTATAAAATTATTTAATGAATTAGGAGAAGATTATATTATTGATAATTTTTTAATTAAAGAAAACTTTCATAATATTTTAAAAACTTTAATTTTTAAACAAATTTATATTAAAGAAGAGAAAAACGAAATTTTAGGATTTTTAAATCAAGAAGAAAAAGAACAAGGTGAATATAAATATATTGAAATTATTGTTTCTAATGAAAAAAAATTAATTGATTTTAATCAAATACAAAAATTTTTATCAATACAAGAATTAAAAGTAGGATTAGCTGATGAAATTTATAATTATTTAGTTGAAATGAGAGAAACAAAAGAATTTATTATTAAAGAAAATCAAGATTTTGTAAATTTTTTATTTTCAAAAGGTATATTAATTCCAATTTCAGAAGAATTTATTAGATTTCACGATGATAATGAAAAATATGATCCAGAATCTATTATAAGTGATAATTTACGAGAAAGAGATGCTTCTAAAATTAAATATATAATAAATAAAATGAATAATGTAAAAAATTATTATTCTCCTTTGATGGATAAAAATCCTAAATTAAAACTTGATACAGAAAAATTATTTCATAAATCTCAAGAACCCAGACAAGCAGTATTAATAAATGAAAATGAAGAATTAAAGATTGTTCAGAAATTAAAAATGTCTGAAAGTGCAGCAGATGCGGATTTATTAATTGATTTAGAAAATATCAGAAAATATGCATATACAAATTATAAAAATTTTTCTAAAGATAGATTTAAATTAAGAACTATAAAACCTATTTCATCTATTCGTTTAATAAATTTAAAGAAAAAAAAATCACCTATTGAATTACGTATTGGTCATGATAATTTAGAATTATCTGTGGTTGGTGTAGCTTGGAATCCTAAACAATTACCTATAGAATGTTTTACAACAGATGAATTAGTTGATGTAAATAAATTAGTAAAATCAGATAATGGATATAAATCATTTATAAATATTATTAATAAAACTTTTGATAAAAAAAATAATAAATTATATTATTGGTTATTTAATATTAGTAAAGATATACCAAAATTAAAAGGTTATAATAATTTAAATATTAATGATCCAACAAAAAATATTCATATTATGATTTCTGAAATTTATAATCAATATATTGAATTAGTAAAAAATAAATTTGAATTATATATTAAAAGTTTAGATGAAATTACTATTTGGAATTTAGATAATATATTAAAAGGTTATTCAAAGAGATTTTTTGACTTTAATTTAAATCCCGAAATTAGAAATAAATTAATTCAAAAAACATTAAATAAAAAATTAAAAGAAATAGAAATTGAAGAAGACGATGTTGATAATATGATACCAGGAAAAAGAGATAAAATTATTGAATTACCTATATTAAAAAAAAAAGAAATAACTAAAAATATAATTTATATAAATTCGGTTAAAGAAGAAGATATAATATTAAACAAAGAAAAAAATGAACCAATTTGTTTACATTATATAAAATGGAGAAGCATTAATAAAATGGCTAAATCTAAAACTGATGAATTTTCACAAGCAATTGTAGATTTTGCAAAACAATATGTTAAAGTAAGTAAAACAGGTGATTATATTTGTAAAAGTTGTAATGAAATATTATCAATTAGAAAATATATTTATGAAGGAACTTATGTTGAGGAACTAGATACATTTATGACAACTAATATTGCAGTAAATCAAAAATTAGAAGAAATTCCAAAATATATAAAATTTATGAGAACTATAAGAAACTTGGAAAAAAATATAGAAAAAATAGCTTATTCTGCAGACTTAAATTTATATTTAGGTTCAACACCAACAATTAGATTAAGAAGAAAATTAATTATAAAAGATGTTTTAGATATAATTTTATTACATACAGAATATTTAAGAAAACAACCAAAAGATAGAATTGAACAATCAAGTAAAAAATATAATATTAATAAAGATTTAACAAACTTATTCTTTTTTGAATTAAAAGATGAAATTTTTTTAACTAGTTCTACTGATACGGACTATTATAAATTGATTAAATATAATAATGTTATTGCCTATTTATTTTTTATAATGTTATTAGATTTAAATCCAGGTCAATTAATTGGATTAAAAGATGATAGAAATTGTAATTTTTTCTTTTATGAAAAATTTGGTCAAACTATATTTAGTGAATTATATTTAAGAATAAATCAAAAAGAAAAAATACCAATAACTAAAATTCCATTATTATGTTATGCAATATTTTATTTTTCTTGTATTTTTGCAAATAATAGAATCTGGTTATGGAAAGAACCTACTGAAAAAAGTAAAACTAAACAATTTACAAACATTATTGTTCAAAAAACTATAATTCATACATTAATTGATTTAATTAATAGTATTGTTGAAGCTAATTTTGTAAATGATAAAAATTATATGTACGAATTTATTAATACAAGATTTATACAAAAAATAACATATACTTTTAATGATAATACTTTAATGAAAAGAATACAAGATAAATCTTCTAAAAATATTAATTATGATGAAAATTTAAAAAAAATAAATTTTACAAAAAAGAAAATAGAGATTTTAGAAATAAATAAATCAACTGACGAGTTATATGAAGAAAATACTGAAAATAAAGAACGATGTGATGTAAAAATAAAAGAAATCATGCAACGAGAAGAAAAACTAAATAATAATTTAGATATATTAACAATTTGTTCTTCTGGTAAATTTCATACTTGGAATTTTCAAAAAGGTGATATGATATGTAAAAATTGTCAACAATCTTATAATGAATTAGTTAAATTAATTCAAACATCAACTGCTACAACACAAGATGATAATAAATTATATATTCATAAATTAAAAATAATTAATTTAAATAAATTAGCAAAAAAATATTGTGTTTCTGGTGATATTCACGAAATTAATGAAACAAAAATTTGTATTAAATGTAATAAAAATCCAAATGAATATTCTTTTAGTGATAAAGAATTAGAAAAAATGGAAAAAAATATAGAAGAAAAAACATATGAAATGACATTATCATCTATTTCACAAATGAAAAAATTTGTTGAAACTAAAGAAAATGAAAAAGAAAAAATAAAACTTATTATAAATAAATTTAATAGTAGATATCAAAAAAATACAGAAAATAAAATAAATAATTATATTATTGATTTTATAGAAAGAATTATTAAAGTATTAGGTAATAAAATTAAAATTGGAAATGATATTATCTATATGAAAGATACACTTTATATAATTGATCATGACTTTTTAGGAAATGAAAGAAAAGAAACTATTACAATTTTAGATAGTGATAATAAAATAGAAATAATTAGAAATCATTATTATTTTAAACGCGATGTTATTTATTATAAAGATAAATCAAATAATATGTTTGTTTTTTATGATTTTATTACATTACAATATTTAGGATATAGTGAAAATAATAAAGAATATAAAAAGACAAAATCAATAGCATCATTAAAAATTAATTTATCATTAAAAGATTGTATACTTCAATTAGGTTTAGAAAATCAATTTATGAATTTATACCATTTAAATTCATCATATCAAAATATGAAAATTGAAGAAATTTCAAATGATTCGTATAATATTGTTAATAATTATTTAAGAACAAGAATACTAAATTTAAAACAAATAATTTCACGTATTCAATCAATAATAAATAATATTAAAAATAGTGGTAAAAAATTTAGTTTATATGGAATGGAAGAGAAAAAAATAATAGATGAATTTACTAAAAAAATTAATAATATTAAAATGAAAGATAATGAACAACATGATAGTGTTTTTAAACATTGGAAAATAATTTCAAATAATATTGGAATATTACCATTGCCAGATAATATAATATTAAATATTAGTAAAAATTATGTTGATACATTATCTTTTAATAATTTAAATAACATAGATTGTAAATTAATATTTTATTTAATTTTTAATTTTAATAGATTACTTGATTATAATACACAAATTGCATTACAATCTGAATTATGTCATTTAATAATTAAAATGATAAAATTTTCTTTTGAACAATATTATAGACCATACTCTAATACTCAAGTACGTAAATTTGATTTTATTTTAATTAATGAAGTTCCATATATTGATGAAAATTTAAAAGTAGTTGGATTTTATCAAGAATTACTAAATGATACTGAAATTCTTAATGAAAAAGATCAAAATAAAGATAATAATATTGATACAAAAGAAGCTATTGATTCTATAGATATTGATGATTATGAAATAGATGACGATGTAGATGGGTCAATGGAAGCATTAGACAACGGAGGTGAATAATTAGTCTAACGCAATTTTAAAACTTTAAAATAATTTTCTATACTAAAATAATTTAATATGGATATTGATAAACTTTTGAATAATATTCTTTTAATAATAATATTGTTATTAGCAGCTAATTATATATCTAATGGTACTGTTTTAGAAGTATTAAAACGATATTATAAAAAATTTCTATCTTATTTTTTAAATACTATAGAAGAATTAAAAAATACTGAATTTAAGGGAAAACTAATTGAAGGTATTAAAGAAAATGAACAAACTACTCCTAAAATTATTTATGATAATGATTTCAAAGAAATTTATCAAAAAAAAAATAATATTAAAGAAAAAAATAATTTTAAAGAAGATCCAAATATGAAAAAATTATATCATTTTTTACAAAGTTTAATAACAATAAATAATAATCATTATGAATTAATTAGTTCAAAAAATAAGTTAATTTCTATGAGTCAAAATGATAAAGAAACATTAAATAAATTTATTATTAAATCATTTAATAATGGTGATTTTAAATTTAATAATTTAGTTATTTTAGACTCTATTGTTTATTTAGAAAATACAGCAGGTAAAGAAATTAGACCTTTTAGAATTAGTGGTGATGTATATATTAATAAAGAACCAATTGGTAAAATAACATTACATTTAGAAGTATTCATTCGTTCAGATAGTATATTTTATGGACCATTTAATTCTGGATTTCCAACATTTACACGAATTAAATTAATTAGAAAAGATAAAATAGCTACTCCTATTTCTGAAATACCTACTATGAATAATAATGATTATGACGAATTAGTTGCAACAGATAATAGTTTAATACCGGATTCTATAAATTTTTCAACTGAAGAAAGTGAAACTTGTTATTCTTAATAAAAATTATTCATCTGAATCTTTTTCTTTAATATTTTCTCTCATTACTTTAAAAAATTGATCATTTTTTAAAATTTCATCAGCTATTAAATACTCATCATTAACTAATATTCTTCCTTTTTCACTTACTAATTTACCACTTTTATATTTTTCTGGAATAACACGATTTACAAATTCTTTAACTTTTTCTGGTATTTCTGGTTCAGTCCAGAATTCTGGGAAAAATCCTTTTCTTGTTAATGTATTAAAAAAATAATGTATATCATAATATCTATTTTGTTGTGGTGTTATATTTATTTTATTAGTCCATTCTGCTTCTACTTTTGAATTATTTACAAGTTTTGGTATACACGCAAAATCAAAATCCCATAATTTTATTTGAAACCCAATATTTGGAACAATATATATTTGACCATTGATTACATATTTATATTTTTTTTTTGACATATCAATTAAATTAATTAATAAATTATTTGCTTTCAAGTCATTGTGTCTAAAAGATGGATATTTTGCTTGAATAATTGCTAATACTGATAAAAATTGATAAAATATAGTCCGCCAATGTCTAATTTTAAATGATTTATAATTTTTTCTAAGATAATCCAATAAATCACCTCCATTTGCCCACTCTGAAATTAAAACAGATACATTTTGATAGTATTCACCATTTTGATATTTTTCTAAAAATTGATCGAATTTTTTACTTTCTACTAAATTTGATTTGGCTAATGATAAAAATGGTTTAATTGATGTATTAAATGTTGCAATTGGTAAAACAATATGTGGAGTTTCCGATTTTCTTACAAATTGAGATAATAATTTAATCATCATTAACTCTGCATTTTCTGGTCTTTTAATATTATACATATCTCCATAATTTTCTTTTTTTGGATATGCAACAATTTTTACTGCATACGATTTTCTTAAATCATTTGTACCATCTTCTAAAGGTGGATAAACACCTTTAAATGTATGACCAGTTGATCCACTTTTAATATATAATAATTTTCCACCTAATTCTGTAATTGCTTTTGAAAAATCTATATATTTTTTTGGCATTAAATCTCTAATATCTTCTGATTTTGTTTGCTCTGTTTCAGAACTTGATTTTGTATCTAATATTGATTCTACATGTTTACCTTCAAGCATTTTATTTATTTGAGTAATTCTTTCTGGTATTAAGTTATAATTCTTTTTATCCATAAATTAATATATTGTATATTTTTATTAAATAAAAACTTTTTATATAATTTTAATTAAAAATTAAATTTTCACAAAGTCTATTTCTAAAATTATCTTCTTTAGAAAGTTCATCTTGATATTTCATATATATATATTTAATTAAATCTATTTCAAGTGGTGGTAATTTAGGTATTATCATCCAATATTTAGATTTATTTAAATAATCTTGTTCAAAATCTATTGGATATAAATGAGATAATGATGAATGATAATTTGTCATTAATTTTTTTAAATTATTTGGTAATAAATAATTAGATTGTTGAGGTAATACAGATAATAATTGTACAAATGGTTTTAATGGTTTACCTTCGTCAAATTTAATGTTATTTATTTTAACTTTATTTAAATATTTTTTAATATCAGAAATAAATGGTGGGTTTTCAAATGGAAAATACCATTCCCAAGATGGACATTTATCAAAATAATAGAGTGTTACCCATTTAATTCCTATTAAATAATTTTTTACTAATTGTTCACTTAAATTTTCTATACTTTTATCTGATTCACAACCAAAATAATGATTATAATATCTTTTTCTCCATTCATTTGGATTATCAGAACCTAATAAAACAGGATCTTCAAATTTAAATTGTAAATTTTCAATTCTAAATATTTCTTGTTCATAAGAATCATTTGAATTACATTTTATTCTTCTTTTTCCTTCTGCATAATGTTCTCTTAATATTACTTCTTCTTTCTCTGCTAATTTATTAATAATTTTTTCAAAAAAATCTAAATTAATTATAATTTTTTTATTAATATCAAGTAAATATTTATCTTTTGTGTCTTCAAGTTCAAAAAATACTTCCATATAAGCTTCAACTAAATATTCTATACCATTTTTATGTATATTTAATGAAGGTAAATGTGGTAAAAAATCATTACCTAATAAATAACATAAAAAGATAAAATCATTAATTAATTTAGTATCATCTAATTTTACATCAATTGGTTCTATTAAATTTTCTTGATATTGTATATTCATCATTTTTACAATACATTCTTTCATAATTCTAATTGAAATATAGTTTAATGCATCAACCGAATTATTTTTATCCATTTGATTAGCTTCCCGTAATAAATATATTTTATCACTATTTGTACTTAATGCTAAGAAAATTAAATCAGCATCTAAACCATATAATACATATTTAAAATCGTTTTGTTCTTTTTGATTTTCACGAATAAATTGTAATAATTTATGTTCACCTTCTGCTGGTGTATTACAAGAAGAATAAATTATTTTAACTTTTTGTATTTTAGCCCAATCAATTATTTTATAATGTAATTTTTCCATAAATACTGTTCCTGGCGTAATTGCACTATTATTCCAAAATACTGGAATTGGTTTATTATGTTTTTTACGAATTTTATCATATAATTCTTTATCATGAATTGATTTAAAACGTCTACTACGTTGTTGTTTAATTTTAGCTACAGGTGCAACTCCATCTATTGCAATAAAAACTCCTTTTTTTGGTTTGACATAATCAATTAAATATGTTATATATTCTAAAACTTTATTAATCATCTTTCCTTCTAATATTTCAATATTAGTTATTTCTGAATTTTCTGCTAAAATTTTAAAACACATTGGGTGTATTAAACAATTAGTATCTATTAAAAAATAATCAATTTCATTTAATTCTGAAATAATTTCGTCTACTTCTTTATCATTCGCTAATAATTTTTCTTTTTGAAAAACAAAATGTGATTGTCTATAATTTTTCCATAACCATAAAAAAAATCCGGGTACTCCCATTTAATATTATAAGTATAATATTAAATACAAGTTTAAATAGTTTCAATTTTTTATTATTAAATTCGAAATATTATGATTTAGATTAATATTTATATTTTCATAAGGAAACATAAACAAATATTTTTCAGATAATCTTTGAAATAATAAATTATTTTGAATTAACCAATCAATATGATAACCAATTAATTCAGAATCAATATAAAAATTATTTAAATCATCTTCTTTAATAATTATTAATTTATCTATTTCTTTATTAATTTTATTTATAAATTTATTAATTCTTTCTTTATTATAAATTTCAGGTATTAAATAAAAATCTACAATAATTTCATCTTTAATATCTAATATTAAATTAAAATTATTTTTATAGTTATAGTATAAAAAACATTTTGATAAATTTTCAGAAATATCAATATTATCTATTATTTTTATATTTTTATTTAAAAAATTAAAAATTAATTTTTTTTCATTTAATATATATATAATTTCATTTATATAATTGTTTTCTTCTTCTATATCTATTAAAAATTGAATAGAATATTTATATTCAAATAATTCTGTTTGATATATTTCATTAAATAAAATATTATTAGAAAAATTTATTAAATTATAATCTTTTTTTATTATTTCATTTTCTATATTAATTTGTATAGTAATATTTTCATTAGTTATTAATTTTTTCATTTTTCCAAGTGAAACATTCATTATAATTATAAAATATTTTTATTTATTTTAAAACTAAAGTAAATAAAATAAACTAAATGAATATAAAGAAAAATTGATATTTAATAATACATATATTCAATCTATAAATGTCGTCAATGAATAAATTATATTCTACAGTTTCTACTGTTAAAAAAGAAATTAATACTAAAGAAAAAAAAGTAGATGGTATAGAAATTGATAATACATTAAAAGCACCAATTTGTTGTATTGTTGGTCACGTTGATGCAGGCAAGACAAGTCTTTTAGATAGACTTCGTAATACTAATATTCAAGAAAAGGAAGTTGGTGGTATTACACAACATATTGGTTCAACTTTTTTTCCTATTGATACTATTAAAAGTAGTTGTAGTTCTATCAAGGGAAAATTTGAAGTTATATGTAATATACCTGGTATTTTGATGATTGATACTCCAGGGCATTCTGAATTTCAAAGTCTTCGTGATGTAGGAACTAGTATATGTGATCTAGGTATTTTAATTATTGATATTGAAGAAAGTATTCAAGAACAAACTAAAGAAGCAATTAAACTTCTTAAAGAAAAAAAAATCCCTTTTGTTGTTGCTGTTACTAAACTAGATAAAATTAATGGTTGGAAAACTACAACATCATCTAATTTACGTGAAGCACTTAAAGAACAATCTAAAGATATGTCTATGATGTTAATGGCAAAATTAGAAGATATTAAATATGATCTTTCTAAAGAAGATATTAATGCAGAATTCTATTTTAAGAATTCTAATCCAAAAAAAATTTATTCTATAGTACCCGTATCTTCAAAAACAGGTGAAGGTATTGCAGATTTATTATCATTACTTGTTTATACTGCACAAAACTGGATGCTTAAAAAAATAATATATCAAGATACCGTTAGTTGCACTATTATGGAATCTAAGTATGATAAACATAATGGATATACTATTGATGTTATTCTAAACAATGGAACAATTAATGTTGGAGATAAATTTGTAGTTTCTACAATAAATGGTCCAAATATTTGCACTGTTCGTAATTTATTAATTCCTTCGGCATTAACTCAACTTGGAAAAAAAACTACTTGGGATTATAAAGATTCTGTTCGTGCATCAATTGGTTGTAAAATTATTGGTTCAAACCTAGATGGTGCATATCCAGGAACACATATTTTCCCAATTAAAACAAGCATCGAAGAAGCCATAAGTAATGCAAATCAAGAGATTAGTGATGTTTGGAAGTCTTATAATTTTATATCTCCTGGTGTTTTTATTGGAACACAAACATTTGGAGAACTTAATGCTAGTTATTCACTTTTTCAAAAAGCTGGTATTACTGTAGCAGGTAGTTATATTGGCGAACCATCAAATAAGTTTATAGACTTAATTCTAATGAAAACAGAAGGAGAAACACTTGCCGAAAATAGAATTTATTTGTATTTTGGTGCATTTAATAATACTGATGTATTTGAATATGCTAAAAAAAATGAGATTACTCTACTTTCTTCAGAAGTAATCTACAAACTTGTTGAATTGTATAAAATAGAAAAAGAAAAAATGATTAAAGCACGTCAGAATACACCAACTAGTAATGCTATTTTTCCAGTTGAAATGACAATTTTAAAACAATATCTTTTTATGAAAGGTGGTTCAGATCATTTAATGTTTGGTGTAAAAATTAAAAAAGGAACTTTATATAAGAATACACCTATTTGTATTCCTGAAAAAAACATTTGTCTTGGAAAAGTTTTAAATATTCAATTTGAACATAAAGAAAAAGAAAAAGGAGAAGAAGGTCAAGAAATTTGTATTCGTCTTGATAATCCAAATCAATTAATAATTCATAGACATATTGAAGTTACTGATAAATTAATTGCTCAACTTTCCCGTGACAGTATTGATATATTAAAACGTGATTATAAAGAAGTAGTTCCTAAAAAAGATTGGCTTTTAATTATAGAACATATAAAACTTCTTAAAATTGAAAAGTAAAATTATATTTATAAGAAAACTTTAGTTTTTTAATATAATTATAATTAAATAATGATAAATTATGATTCATTTAATAATGATTTAAAAAATATTAAGTATAAACATTTATTAATTTTTAAATTTTTAAATTTAATGGAATTTTTAGATGATGATAACGCATCTAAAATTTTAAGTTTATTAATAAATAATTATTTAGATATATTCATTAAATATTCATTTTATGAAATAAGTAAATATATTCCGATAAAAAGATATACTAAAACACAAACTATTTTAATTACTTTCTATGAATTAATGAAAGAAAAAACTCAATTAATTATATCTTTATCAAAATGGAATTTAGCTTATAAAAATAAAATTTACTGGATAAAAGATAATAAATATCAAATAGAACATTTATTAAATTTAAAACTAATTATTAAATCTTTATTTGATTGTGCTTTTGGAGATCAATTATTTGGAATTAAAATAATACCAATAGTTAAAGCAAATATAAATAATAGTAAAAAGTTAATTTTTGAAAATGTAATCCAAAGTTTAACTAAATTATATAAATTATTAGGACATAATTTTTTTAAAATAGCAAATATTCAAACAATGATAATAAATGATTTTTATTATTTAAAAGATGATGAGAAAATTAGATATATTGTATTAGTTCAAACTAAAACTTTAAATCTAATAGATCAAACTATAGAAAATTATGAAAAATTAAATATGATAAATTTAAAAATAGATAATTTATTAAACCCATTTTTAATTTATATAGAAAATGATACAGTTTCTGATTATGATGTTGAAGATATAAAAAATTTTTTATAAAATTAATTTGAAAATAAAATTTGCCCCATTCCTTTTTCTACAACAAAAAAATTATAACTTCTTGCATAAAATTTAAGAAAAATACCAAGTTCATTTGGATTAATTTTATTATCATTAATTTCATCAAAATATTCTTCTATAAATTTTAAATTTAAATTAAAATTTATTAATTTACCTTTTAATATTGTAAAATTAACAGTTCCTGAAGGTTGTAGTGCTTCTGGAAAAATACCAAAATTATAAGCTGAAACACCTTTAGGTAATAAATTATTATAATATTTATATGATTGTAATTCATTATAAAATGTATCTGTTAATTTTGGTTTTGTTAATTGCATTTGATTTAATGAAATATTATAACTAGAATATATATTATTTTCAAAAAATTTAGTATAATCATATTGGGTATATATTTTTCCAAATTCACACAATCCATTTAAAAATAGTTTTGGTTGAGTTGTCCATAATAAATCTTTTGTTGGTCTATCTAAACTAAGTTCTCCATTAAATAATAATCTTCTATTCAAGTCAAATAAGTTTTCTTGAAATAATTCAATAACATATTCTAATTTTGATAAACAAAATTTGCTTCTTTCTATATCATCTAAATAAATACATTCTGTTATTAATTTAATTTTTGGTTTATCAATTAAACTATAATATTGATTATAATTATTAAAAAAATCTCTATCTAATATTTCACGTATTTCATTTGATGATGGATCATAATTAATTTTATATCTAATCCATTCATTTAATCCCATATATCCTCCATTTAAATCTATATTACCTCCATTATTATAAATACTTTGATATTTTATATAATTACCATTAGTATCTTTACCATAACTTTTTATTATTTCAAATAGAGTATCTATTTTATCTTCTCTGGCTAATGAAGGATATTGTAAAATTAATAATTGATAATTAATATAAGAACAATGATATGTAGCTAATTTACTATAATTATCGTAATTATATTTATCCCAAATTAATTTTTGATGAATTGTTTTATTAAAAGGAATAGTTATTTTTAGTAAATTATAATACTCTTTTTCATAATCTCTAAAATATATTAAATTTTTTAATTTATTTAATTTTAAATTAATTGAAATACTAGAATTTGTTAAAGCAACAGATGGTAATGATGAACCAATATCTTTACAAAACCAAAAATTTAATGGTAATAATAATGTAGTTGAATTTTTTTTATAATTATTAAATGAAATTAAATTATCGTTATTTCCAATCATTGAATTATATATTTTTTTTTGTTCTTCTTTTAGATGATGTGTTTGATAAATAAAAGAATGATCTGCACTATATTTTTCAATAACTTGACCTCCTATTTCAACTTCAAAATCAGTAAAAAAATAATGAGCTAGATTTTCAATCCAAGCAAAATTTACATTTTTATTTTTTAATTGATTGTATTTATTTTCATTAAACTTGTAATTTGAATGATAATATTTTAAATTATTTACCATATTTTTATAATATTTATTAATATCTATTTTTAAATTAGATATTTTTATATTTATTGTTTCATCGTAATTAACATACTCATCTGGAACTATAGAATAATCTAATTGTAAAATATAACCACTTAAATTAATATCTATATATATATTATCAAAAATTAAATTAATTAATTCATCTTTTACTTTTTTATATTTTGTATTAAATTTAATTGTATTTTGTTTAATAATTGTTAAATTAATATTAATAGAATCTAAAAGACTAATTAATATTTGATATAATTGAATTTCAATCATACAAAATTTTTTTAAATTTTCATATAAAGTTTTCCATTTATTTATATTTTTTATAATATTTTCTAATTCATTTTGTTTTAAAGCAGTTATTTGTGTACTTTCTATAAAAGATAGAGATGGTATTTCAATTTCAACATAACATTTTGAAATTAAATCTGAAATATTATTTAATTTAAATGAAATTCTATTATCGTATTCGGGTTGTTGATCTGGAATATTTTCTATTAATTCAATACTAAAAATTGTATGTCTTCTATAAACTTTTTTAAAATAAGTAATTTGTGGATTAAATGTTAAGTATCCATCTTGTTTTCCAAATGATACTAATTGTATTAAACCGCCGGTCATTAATAATTTAATAAGTCTTAGTTTTAAATTATTATAAATTTTTTATTTAAAATTTAATTAATAAATTTTTTTATAATTATTTCAAAAAATATATAACTAATTAAAAATGCAACTTGATCTATAAAATCATTAATTGTAAATTGATTATATAAAAATAAAATAATTAAATAATTTGATAATAATACTTTACAAATATAATAAAATAATAATTGATAATTATTAAACTTTATTAAAAAATCAGATAAAATAATATCAGATATAAAGTAAGTTATTACAATCATTAATGTTTTATATAACCACAATGAATTAATATTAATAAATCCACTTTCAAGTAAATTTGTAATAATTTTTGATATAACAAATAATGAGGTTAATCTTAATAAATCCATAATTGGTTGTTTAAATCTAGAATCATATGAAAAGTGTAAAATAGAATTTTCAATAAATATCATATAAAATATATATGCTAGTAAAATTGCAAATGCTGAATACAACCAATTATTTGAAAATAATTCAGTACCTTTTAAATAATGACTTATTAGTTCTGAAATTATAACTATATTTAATATAAAAAGAAATCTATATTTAGCTATAGAAATTTTTGACGTAGTTAACATTATTAATTAATATTAGATATTATCATTATAAATTATAAATTATAAAATTTAAATTATAATTATAATCTATTTAGAGTGTGTTTATAATATATAAATATATTTACTTTAGATAATGGGACTACTTGATTTTAAATTTATAATATTGCTAGGTTTAGCTATAGTAATATATTTTTTATATAAAGAATTAGAATTACATCGCGACCGTTTAACTTTTTGTGAAGAAAAAATTAAAGAACTAAAATATTTAACATTTAATGAAAATAATATAACTCCTTTACCTCCTCTCACACCTCATCCTTCGCATCCAGTAAAACAGCCTCTCCAAAAGACTCTCCAACAGCCTCTCCAACAGCCTCTCCAACAGCCTCTCCAACAGCCTCTCCAACAGCCTCTCCAACAGCCTCTCCAACAGCCTCTCCAACAGCCTCTCCAACAGCCTCTTCAACAACCTCATCCACCTCATCCATCACCCAATCCTCCACAATATAATAAACTTACTTCTATTCAAAATAAAACTGTAAATGATGAAAATAAAAATTTATCTATTTTATTACCAATGAAAACTTTAAATCAATCTGTTAAGAATACAACAGAAACTTGTTTAGAAGAATCATCTAATTCCGAAAGTTCAGAAAATTCAGAAAATTTAGAAAGTGTAACTTTTTCATCACTTTCTGAAAATAAAAATTCTAACTTTAAAAATAATTCAGAATCAAAAAGAGAATCAGAATCTAAACATTTAGAAATTTATTCTAATGATAATGATAATAATTTAGAAACAACTATTTCGGATTCATTAATGGTATCTAAAAATATATCAAATTTAAGTGAATTTTATAAAAAAACAGACATTTTAATTTCAGAAAATTCAGAAAGTTCAAAAATATCACAACAAATTATAAATAATACTGAAAATAATAATTCAGAAAATAATAATTTAGAACAACAAATTATAAATTATACTGAAAATAATAATTCAGAAAATAATAATTTAGAAAATAATAATTTAGAAAATAATAATTCAGAAAATAATAATTCAGAAAATAATAATTCAGAAAATAATAATTCAGAAAATAATAATTTAGAACAACAAATTATAAATTATACTGAAAATAATAATTCAGAAAATAATAATTTAGAACAACAAATTATAAATTATACTGAAAATAATAATTCAGAAAATAATAATTCAGAAAATAATAATTTAGAAAATAATAATTCAGAAAATAATAATTCAGAAAATAATAATTTAGAACAACAAATTATAAATTATACTGAAAAAAGTGATTTAGAAAATAATAATAATTTAGAACAACAGATTATAAATAATACTAAAAAAAGTGATTTAGAAAATAATAATAATTTAGAACAACAAATTATAAATAATACTAAAAAAAATGATTCAGAAAATAATAATTTAGAACAACAAATTATAAATGATACTGAAAAAAATAATTCAGAAAATAATAATTTAGAACAAAAAATAATAATAATTGATTTAGAACAAAAAATAGTAATAAGTGATTCTGAACAAATAGTAATTTCAGAAAGTAATAACAGTGAAAAAAGTGATTCAAATATATTATCTAAAATGAAATATCATGAATTACAAAATATAGCAAAAAAAAAAAAATTAAGTTTAGATAAAAAAGTTAATGGACAACAAAAAAAGAAAACTAAACAAGACTTAATTGACGAATTATCTAAGAATTAATTAATAAAGAAAAAATATCTAATTATAATTATATAATGGACAATCGATACTGGTCTAATGGATGCCCTGCATTAATGCAAGATGGTCGTTTTATCACAAACTATGTAAGATTTAATATTATTGATCAAATGTTAAAAGATAAAAATGATATAAATTCTAGTCATGATTATCGTTTATTTTTACAAAAAAATGGTGATAGTATTATTAATAAAGAAAGAGATTATATTATTAAAAATAATACATGTGAGGTAAATGGTAAATGCGTAAATTTAAGTAATTAGTCTTCTTCATGTGTTCCTTGTTATAATTAATTTAACTAAATATGTTAAATAGAAATACTTTCCAATGATATTACCCAATTTGAAGTTTTTGTACTAATTATTGGGTCATCTGAAATTACCATAACTAGATTATTATTTATTAATGTCATTGTTGTTATAGTCCAATTAGTAGGATAAGATGAAAATAATATATTTGTAGTAAAAAAAACGGTGTTAGTACCATCTATTATTCTAGAATACCCTTGAAATATAATATGTGATGAATTACTAATATCTGAAACTGACACAATTTTACCTGTAAATGTTAAACTATCCGTAGAATTATTAATAATATTACAAAAATATACATTCATTGATATATCTGTAATACCTATTGTAACTTTTTTTAAATATTTTTTTTCATAATCATTAGAACTAGTATTATATACAAGAATCGCATTACTTGAATTATCACTATAGGTAGTATTATATAATTTTAATCTATCATTAAATTTTATCTCAGGTGTATTATTTAATAAATTAATATTAGCTGATGTATCAATACTAGTACTATTAATGGTAATCACATTAAAAGAACCATCATTAATCTGTAAATTAGAACCAAATTTAATAATACCATTTGCAGATAAATCTAATGGTTTATAAAATTTAATATTATTATTTAAAAAACCAATATAATTAGTAGTATCTTTTATAATTAATTCATTACCTGTAGTAAATTTAATATTTGGTGTATTATTTAATAAATTAATATTAGCTGATGTATCAATACTAGTACTATTAATGGTAATCACATTAAAAGAACCATTATTAATCTGTAAATTAGAACCAAATTTAATAATACCATTTGCAGATAAATCTAATGGTTTATAAAATTTAATATTATTATTAGAAAAATCAAGATAACCTTCTATTTTTATTTCTGGTATTTGAATATTTAATGATTTTGCTTTAAAAATACTATCATTAGATAATAAATAATTAAAAGATAAATCTTGATTAGTGATTTGTAATTTATTATTAATTATAATTTGATTATCTGTAGATGTTTTTTTATTAATTAAATCTACATATAAAATAGAAGTATTTATAATATTTACATTAGCATTATCAGATGTAATATTATTAGTATTTATATTTTCAATAGTATTTGTATTAATTATATTTAAAATCTCAGAATCATCAATATTTGATTTAAATAATTCTTTTTGTCTATACGTTAAATTTCTTGGAACTAAAGATTTAGAATTTCCATTATTTATTAATGATATATCCCCGTATTTTAACATTAATATATATATAGTTAATTTTTTAAATAAATAATTTAATGAAATTTTATTTATGATATATATTAATGGCAAAAAAAGTAGATTTAATTAATCAACCATATAGACCAATTTTAACTATACCTAAAGAGAAAATAGAATCTTTGTTTTCTTTAATGAATCTAATGGATACTCAACAGATTAAACAATTTTCTATGGTTAATAATGTTCCTTTAAATGTTAATGATATAAATGGAGAAAATTTAATTCATAAAGCAATTAATAATGAAAATATATTAAAAAAAGAATTTCATCGCCTTAATATTATTAAATTTTTAATTCAAAATGATGTAAATCCAGATAAACCAAATAAAGAAAATCAAACACCTTTACATTTAGCTTGTAAAATGCAATATGGTGATATTGTAAAATATTTAATTGAAACCGGTGTTAATGTTAATTATCAAGATAATTATGGAGCAACGCCATTTCATTATGCTTTACAAGGACAACTTAAATTATTAGAATCAGATAAAGAAATTAAAGATTTTATTCCACCTCAAAAAAATGTAGATATAAAAAGAAAAGAGACATTATTAGAAATTAAAAAACAAATTTGGGAGTTAATAAAAGAAAATGATTTTATTAAATCAATAGAAAAAACAATTCATAGTACAGTATTTGATAATGAAATAAAAAAGCACTCTATTGAATTATATACAAAAATATCAACTAAAATAACAGAAACTGGAGAAATTAATTATTTTAAAAGTATAAAAGAAGAATTTGATATATTTAAAAATAAAATAAAACCAATTGTTGAAGAAAAATGGTCAAATTTCTCTGAATCATCAGATATTATAATTCATGAAAAAGAAAAAAATTCTTATGATTTTAGTGGTAATAATTTTAGTACTCTTAAAAATATAAATATAAAAGAACAAATTAAAGACAAAATTAAAGATAATAAAAAAGAGATAAAAAATATTTGTAAAAAAATATATACTGATGTATTAGATAACCCTTTTGATATTGATGCAGAAAATACAAAAATAATAAATAATCTTTATTCAAAATTTTATAAGAAACATAAACATAAAAATTATTTTAAAGATATAAGTGGACATACTTTAACTATAAATAAACCATTTTCAGATATTAAAAATGATTGGGATAATTTTAATGAAAATGAAATATTTGATGAAAATGCGGTTGATTATGCTGATAATATTATTGATTGGAAAGAATTAACTTTTATGGGAGGTTCGCGAATTATTGATATATCATTTAATTATGATTTTATTGATAAACTTTTAGATACTACTGATAACAATGATAAAATATTGTATATATTATGCAATTTTAGTAATGGATATAAAGATGTAACAAACTTAGATATTTCTAATTTTAAATCTACAGCTAGTTCTGTAGGACAATTCTTTGATCATCTGATAATTAAAATGGCTTATTATAAAATTAATAATTGGGATTTAAATAATATTCTAGAAGAATTAAATGCTACAATAGCAGCAATAGGACCAGGAGGACTACCAGGAGGACCACCAGGAGGACTACCAGGAGGACTACCAGGAGGACTACCAGGAGGACTACCAGGAGGACTACCAGGAGGACTACCAGGAGGACTACCAGGTGATGCAGATGGTGCAAGTGATGCAGGTGGTGCAGATGATGCTAGTGATGTAGATGGTGCAAGTGATGCAGGTGGTGCAGATGATGCTAGTGATGTAGATGGTGCAAGTGATGTAAGTGATGTAAGTGATGCAAGTGATGCAGATGATGCTAGTGATGCAGATGATGCTAGTGATGCAGGAGGACCACCAGGAGGACCACCAGGAGGACCACCAGGAGGACCACCAGGAGCAGTAGGATTTTTAAAATATTTTTATTATAAATGGGAAAAATTATTAAGTCATAAAAATAAAGCTTCTGCAATCTATGCTATGTTTTCTGATTATGTTTGTAATAATCATCCAACTAAATTAACTGGACAAATGTCTTTTATGATATCAATATTAGCTTCTGCATTAAATATTGAGGAGCAAACAATTGATAATGCTATTAAGACTTGTATAAAAAAATATTTTATTGAAAAATATTTAAATCAATCAGGACCAACAGATTTAGACCGAATTAAGGCTTCTATAAAAGTTTTATTACATGATAATTTAGAAAATATTGATCATTATAGTATACCTATTGATAATAAATATATTGATGATATTAATAATAAATTAGATGAAATTAATAGTATGTTAATTCCTGTTGAAAATAAACAAAATATATTTTTTGAATTAGTCTCTCTAATTACAGAAGCAATAAAAAATATGAAAAATAAACCATTAATACAAGATAGTGTATCTTTAATAACTTATATAAATAATTCTTGTATTAATAATGATATATCTTGTAATTCTATATATGTTAAAATAGATGATTTAAGTAATAATATAATAAGTAATATATCTAATTATTATACTAGACCATCTGGTAATTTAGAAAATCACATTTTTGATTTGATTAAAAATAAAAATAATTTACATTTAATTCCTTATTTATATGTTATAATGGACCAAGAAAAAAATAATGTAATTACACCTATTAAAAAATTAAAAGAATCTAAACATTTAGGTTTATATTACAAAGGATTAATACCTTATATTAATATTAATATTGATATTAGTAAAGGTATATTTTTTGATATATCAAATAAAAGAATGATAATAAATTCTAATCCTAAACAAAGATATAATTTTTTAACAAATAATACTATTGATGCAGTAAAAAAAATTTTACCTCTAATTGGTAATTATTTAGTAAATCCTACTATACCTTTTACTACTGCTAAAACTTTTGAATATTATAAGTTTGACATGAAAAAATATAGACCACCAATTAAAGACATAGTAAAAAATGCAGAAAATTATGTTCAATATAAAATAAAAAAAATATTATCTACATTATTATATTCTGCTATATCTGAAAAAAATTTATATACTATTATTGAATCAAATTCAAAATTAAGTGAAGCTTTTACCGATATTTATATATATTTAAGTTTTATATATGATTTTTTAGATGATGGTAAAATAAAAATAGATATTAATAATATTATTAAACATATTAATGAATATAATGCTTATCTTTTATTATATCATTATTTATTTTTATCTAAAAAAATATATAAAATACCAAAATTTAATTATTATTTATTGCCATTACTTGATAAAAAGAATGGTGGTAAATTTATTTATTTTAATGATATAAATAATACAATAGATTTAAATACTGAATATGATGCAGATGGAGCTACAGAAACTGTAATTATAGATATATCAAATAATATACAAGCTAATATTAGAAATGCTGATAGTTATTTACGTGTTATGGAAAATATAGAAAATAATATAATATCTGGTAAATATATAATTAAACCAAACAATTTTATACAATCAAAATCAAATAATTTACCTCCATCAATTATTGAAAAATTAAAAGATTTTTATACATATAATATTAAATTATTATTAGTAGAATTATATGATAATAGAGATAGAGATAGAAACATATTTGAAAAGATAAAAGAATTAAATAAATATATTAATATTAATAATCCTACAGATATATTTATTGATAATGATATAATGACCTATTTATTTATGTCTAAAATAGTAGAAGAATTAATTAAAGAAAAAATGAAATATTATATTGAATCACAAACTAATCGTATTTTATATAAAGTTATTAAAAAAAAGAATTTAGTACCTTTAACACCTGATAATACAAATTTAATATTAGCACCTCAAGAGCTTATTTTGAATATGAATATAGATGAAATTACTAATGGTATTAAACATTTTTTTTATAAATATCAATTTTCTAAAGTTAAAAAACCAGAATTAGATAAATTTATAATTTATCCTGACGAATATGCTAATTCTGAAATTTTAAAATTAAAATACGAATTGATAATTAATAATAAAATTTATACAATTTTATTAGAGAATAATAGTAATCCATATATTTTAGATTCTAATAACCAAAGTCCTATTTTTTCATTATTAAAAAATCATATACCACATTTATTAAAAGATATAAAATATCTAAATTACACCGAGTTTACAGAAGTTAATCCATATAATTTTTTATTATTAGAATTAAATAATCATACACATAAATTAACAAATGGTAAAGATGAATATAAAGATTGGATTGAAAATTTTGTATCATATCAAAAAAATGAGGTTACAACATTAATATTAAGTAATGATAAATTTGGAAATAATGTTTCATTATATTTAGAAGATTCATTTAATGTAATAACATATATAGCAAATCAATATTTAAGTGAAAGTATATATGAAGAGGAAGATATAAATATAAATATTTTAGATTGTGAAAAAAATAAATCTAATTATAAAACCTATTTATTTATTAATAAACAAATAAATATTTTAGGAGTTTATAAAAAATTAGGAAATAATATAGTACAAAATATAATTGATAATAACAATATAGAAATAGAAAAAATAAATAATACTTTACAAAAAACAAATAAACAATATAAAACAATACTAGAAAAGAAAATGAAACAATTAAAGGATACAAATAATAATTATAAAAAGCAAATTATAAATACTACCAAATACATAGGTAATCCAGATTTAGATGATGAAAATATATTAAAAAGATATAAACAGTTAGAAAATAATATTTTAACAATATTATTATCAAAATTTATAAATATAGATTTAAATAATTCGTGTGATTTATTAACTTTTAAAATTATTACAATTGAACAAATAATTTTAAATAATTTATTAGAAAATATTAAATCAACTTATTCATTAGATGTAAAACAATTATCAAAATTTTATGAAATAACTAATAAAATAAGTAATATTTACTTTACTTTTAATAAGTATACTGAATACAATCAAGTATTAAAATTTTCTAAAGAATTATTAGAATTTATGACAGAAAGATTTATTTGTTTTCCATATTTTATGTTATTAAATAAAATACTTACATATTATTTTAAAACAATATATGTAATTGATACCGATAGTGACATTTTAGACAAAGTAAATTATTGTTTAACTAATAAAATATTAAAAGAAGATAATCAATCAATAGAAACTATTTTGTATAATCATGTTTCTAAAAAACTTGTATTAAATGCTGTTCAAATTTTTGATAATCAAGAAGAAGAAACTTTATTTTCACCACAATCAACAAAAGAAATATTTGATACTCTTGTTAACTTATTAACTATAAATCCGTCATTATCTATTCCTGAAGATTCCCCATTTTTCAAAACAACTATTAAAGAAATTAATTCATATTTTGATATATTTGTTAACAAAACAATATTAAATTGGTTAGTAGTTATTGAGAATGTATTTAAATTCAATATTAACCAAGGAAGAATAATTCAAAGTATTTATAATTTACATTTTTAATTTTTTTAAAGTAGAAATAAAATTTGTTTTCTTTGAATTAATACCAGTATATTTTGGAAAATTAACTAATTCAACTATTTTTAATGTAAAACTATGATCAATATTTCTAAAATCAGGTAAAGAACCATCTCCATATGTTATTCTAATTTTAATTTCATTTAATGTTGAAATAGGAAAATCAAATTCTATTGGAAAATTAATAAATGTATTATATAAAATATCACCAAGTGTACCAGATAATAAAATTTTGGCAAATGCAGGTGATTGATTATAACTATTATTAACTAATTCATAATCATTTAAATATAATAAATAATAATTATTATTACCTGTAAAATTTAATAATAATGATGTGTCAACTATATTTCCAACTGTATTTAATTTTGTATCATTTAAATATGAATCAAAATTTGATATTGTATTTTTATAAGGAGTTATTGCATTTGATTGTCCAACATTTTTAAAACCAATTATATTTCCTATTGTATCTTTATAATTAAATAATAAGCTTATAAGTGCTTTAGTTTTAATATTTATAGCACCACCTCCTGAATCTGTTAAAGTAGTTTTTAAGTCAGTACTTGTTGAAATCTGATTAATAGTTCCAAGTAAAATAGAATAATTATTATTATTTTTATTAATTTCAAAAACAGTATGTGTTTTATTTATAAAATTTGATGTAATAATACCCATTGCAGATGCATTTGAAATAGTAACTAAATTATTAATTTCAACTAAATTGTTTGGATGATTTACAATTAATCTAAAATATTGAATATTATTAATAGTTATTATATCTACTTTTAATGAATTAGGTATATTTTCAGTTTTAAATGCAGAAAAATTTACTTCTTGAGTAAATGAGTTATAACTAATTAAAAAGTCATTAAATATTTTTTTTTCAGTTGTTGATGTTATTCTTTCTATTGCATTCATATTTTTCATTAAAAGAGATATTAAATTTTGTCCATCATAATTTCCTTCAGGAATTTCAGTAGAATAAATATAATTACCATCATCTAAATGTTTCCAATATATTTTGTTATTTTTATTTGGACCAGAATTTTTAATTAAATAATCAATAAATGGAAATTCCGTACTAACAAGTTCAATACGAACAACATTATTAAAATTCTTTTTTAATTTAATTGTATAATTATTTGCATCGGGATATCCCTCTTCAATATTTAGAATTTTCATAATTTGAATTTTTGTTCCTCCTCCCATACCATTTTTTAAAGCTATATAACCTGTTTTTATTGTAAAAATATCTTTATTTAAAATAGATAATACTTCATGATAACCTTGTAATTTTTGATAATTGATTGGATAATCTGCATTAATTGCATTAATAGGTAATCCATATAAATCATTAAATGATATTTTAAAAAAATCAGTTACTTCAATATATTGATTATCATAAGAGAAATAATTAAAAGGTAATTTAATTAAAATATAAGAAGAATCTAAACTTTCAACTGATGAACTATTAAAAAATGTAAGAATAGATTGTGGTATTTCGTTAGTCTGATTAACAATAGAAGCTAAATTAATATCAAATATACCAATTAGAGAATTTATTGGTATATTACCATAAAATTTTTTATCATTTAACATTTCAGGATTAATTACACTAATTTCTATTTGAAGTTTATTTAATAAATTATTATAATTTGTTGTATAATCATGATTTATATTAATAAAACAATATGAATAATTTTGAAATAAATAAATGTTACCACTCAAAATACAACTTTTTCCTTCAACATTTTGAATAATAATTCTATCATTTTCTTTAAATCCATTATTAGGATAATTAATTTCAATTATTTGTAAATCTTGTATAAAAGTAATTGGATCTTTAGGTAAATAATTTATTGATGATGTATAAATATTTTTTGGACTTTTATTTCTAAACATACTATCAATATTAATTAAAGAAACGTTTAATTGTTCTTTTTTATAGAAATTTTCATATTCTTCTGATTGTTTATCTTCTAAAAAATTTTTATTTTTTATTTTATTTTCATTATCTAAATTTATTTCCATTAAATCTTATATCTAAATTACTTTTAGGTAGATTTTTAATTGCGTAAAAATGTAATACATATCTATATATGTATATATGTCATATAAAATTATAGTAGCAAGATATAATGAAAATATTGACTGGTTAAATAGTGAAATGTCAAATTGTATAATATACAATAAAGGTGATAAATTAGATATTAATAATGAAATATTTTTAGAAAATGTAGGAAGAGAAAGTGAAACTTATTTACATTATATAATTACGAATTATTCTAATTTACCCGATGTAGTAGTTTTTACACAAGCAAGAATATCTGATCACAGAGATGGTGGGGTAAATTATTTAATAAATATTAAAAATGAAGCATTACAACATAATAAATCACAAAATTTTAATATACAATATGTACAAAGAAATAGACATTGTAATAAAACATGGAATTTACGTAAAGATGGTTATTTTTTAAAGGATAATTATAAAAATAATAATCCAATTACATTTGTAGAATGGTTTAAAAATAATATAGATATAAATTATCCAGATCCAATATATATTTATTGGAATGCTATATTTGCTGTTAAAAAAGAAAATATAATAAATAAACCAATTGAATATTATAAAAAATTAATATTAGAAGTAAAACATCATAATGAACCACCCGAGGCACATTTTTTTGAACGTTCTTGGTATTATATATTTAATTAGTTAAAATTAAATGTTTAAAAAAATTGATTAAATTATTTAAAGACATACATAATTTAAGTATTTAATGTCTAAAAATAGTAAATCAGATACTCTTAAATATGATAAAAAAACCCCTAGAGAACACGTTTTAATTAGACCAGATACTTATGTGGGTGATACAGAACCAACAATAGAACCATTGTATGTTGTTAATGAAGATAAAATTATAAAAGAAAACATTAATTTTACTCCAGGTTTTCTTAAAATAGTTGATGAATTATTAGTTAATGCACGCGATGCTTCAGTAAATGATAAATCTTGTGATACTATTAAAGTAGAATATAATATTGAAGAAGGATATATTAGTGTTTGGAATAATGGAGATAAAGGTATTCCTATTGAAGAGCATCCAGAACATAAAATGTTAGTTCCTACAATGATTTTTGGAGAACTTTTAACAAGTTCAAACTATAATGACGATGAAGAAAGAACAACAGGTGGTCGTAATGGATATGGAAGTAAGTTAGCAAATATATTTTCTACAAAATTTATTATTGAAATTGTTGATGCAAAAAGACATAAAAAATTTATTCAAATTTGGAAAGAGAATATGTCTATAGCAGAAGAAGCAATAATATCAAAAAACAAAAATGAAAAATCATATGTTAAAGTAACTTGTTATCCTGATTTTGCACGGTTTAAAATTAAAAATTTAAATAACGATCATCTTAAATTATGTCATCGTCGTGTTATTGATATTGCAGGTGTAACAGATGGTAAATTAAAAGTATATTTTAATGATAAGAAAGTAGAAACAAATACATTTAAATCATATGTTGAACTTTATTACAAAGAAGAAGAAATTTATTATGATTTAGGAGATAGATGGTCAATTGCTTGTTTATACAAGCCTGATGGAGGTGGTGAAGTAATATCATTTGTAAATAGTATTTCAACTTATCGTGGAGGAACTCATTGTAATCACGTAATTGACAATATCATTAAAATTCTTATTAATGATTATATTAAAAAGAAAGATAAAGATATTAAAGTTACTCCAGCATTACTAAAAGAAAATTTAATTTTTTTCATAAATTCTACTATTATCAATCCTGCATTTTCATCACAGACTAAAGATACATTGACTACTAAAGTAGATAAATTTGGTTCCAAATATGAACCATCTCAAGCATTTTTGAAAAAACTTGCTAAATGTGGTATTGTTGAACAAATAATTCAATTAATTAAGTTTAAGGAAAATAGTAATCTTAAGAAAACAGATGGAAAGAAACAACTCAAGCTTACTGGTATTCCCAAGTTAGAAGATGCTAATAAATCAGGCACAAAAGAATCATATAAATGTACTCTTATTCTAACAGAGGGAGATTCAGCAAAAGCATTTGCAATGGCAGGTCTTGGTATAATTGGACGTGATTATTTTGGTGTATTCCCATTAAAAGGTAAATTACTAAATGTTCGAGAAGCAACTGTAAAACAATTATCTGATAATGAAGAAATTAATAATTTAAAAAAAATTGTTGGTCTGCGTATGGGAGTTAATTATTTAGTAGATGATAATTTTAATCAATTACGATATGGTCGTATCTTAATTTTAACTGATCAAGATGTTGATGGATCTCATATTAAAGGATTATTTATGAATTTTGTGCATTGTACATGGCCGTCATTATTAGAAAGGCAAAATTTTATTACATCATTATCTACACCAATTGTAAAAGCATTTAAGGGTAAACATGTAAAGATTTTTTATAATTTAGCCGAATATGATGATTGGAAAGAATCAGATGATGCTAAAGGATATAAAACTAAATATTATAAGGGTCTTGGTACATCAACAAGTGATGAAGCAAAAGATTATTTTGTAGATATTGAAGATAAATTAATTAATTATTTTTGGCAAAATGTAAATCAAGAATTAAATAAAGAAGAACTAAATGAAGACGAATCAAATGAAGACGAATCAAATGAAGACGAATCAAATGAAGACAAATTAAATGAAGAAGAATTAAATGAAGATGAATTAAATAAAGACGAATTAAATAAAAAAGAATTAAATAAAGACAAATTAAATAAAGGAAAAATACATCCGGATAATAATGCAATAACGTTAGCATTTGAAAAACATCGTGCAGATGATCGTAAAAAATGGTTAATGCTCTATGATAAAAATGAAATTATTAAATATGAAAATAAAAAAGTTTCATATTCTGATTTTATTCATTATGATTTTAAACATTTTTCAATTGATGATAATAAACGTTCATTACCTTCAATTTTAGATGGGTTAAAACCATCTCAAAGAAAAATTTTATATGGTGCATTTTTACGTGGTTTAGATAAAGATGAAGTTAAAGTATCTCAATTAGCTGGTTTTGTATCAGATAAAGCAGCTTATCACCATGGTGAAATGTCACTTAATGGTGCAATTATTGGTATGGCACAAAATTTTGTTGGTTCAAATAACATTAATATTCTTAAACCAAATGGTCAATTTGGAACAATTTTAAGAGGTGGTAAAGATGCAGCATCTCCTCGTTATATTTGGACTAAATTTGAAGATTTAACAACTAAAATTTTTATGGTTGATGATGAACCAATTTTAAAAAAACAACATGATGATGGAATGCCAATTGAACCAGAAACATATGCTCCTATTATTCCGATGATTCTTATAAATGGAACTAAAGGTATTGGAACTGGTTTTTCAACAACTATCCCACCTTTTAATCCTAAAGATATTGTTAAAAGTATTCGTAATAAAATTAATGGAAAACCAATCGAAACATTAAAACCTTGGTGGCAAGGTTTTACTGGTAGTATAACAGATAATAAAAACGATATGAGTTTTGAAACATCTTATACTGTTTCTGGTACATGGAAAATTAAAGGTAATAAACTAATTATAACTGAATTACCTATTGGTGAATGGACTTCTGATTATAAAGAATTTTTAGAAAAAATGTTACAAGATGTGTGTAGTAAAAAAGATAAGAAAGATAATCCATTCAAAGGATATATTGATAATAATACTGATACAAAAGTTTATTTTGAACTTGAATTTGAAGATAACTTTTTAGAAGAATTAGATAGTATTAAAATAGAAAAAATGTTCCATTTAAATAAACGTTTTTCTCTAGGTAATATGCATTTATATAATTATAATGGAACTATTACACGTTATGAAACAATTTATGATATTATTAATGAATTTTATGATGTTCGACTTGACTTGTATCAAAAAAGAAAAGATAATAAATTAGAAAATTTAGAATATTACCTTAAATTAATAAGTTTTAAAGTTAAATTCATTTTAATGATTATTAATAAGAAACTTGAAATTAATAATAAAAAGAAATCTGAAATTGAAGAAAAACTTATTGAATTAAAGTTTATTAAGATTGAAGATTCGTATAATTATTTATTAAGTATGCCTATTTATAATTTAACTCAAGAAAAAATTGAAGAATTAAAGAAACAAGAAAAAGAAAAACAAACTGAATATGATACTTTAGTTAAAATGAAACCACATGATTTATGGTTAATAGATTTAGATGACTTTGAAAATGCATATGATAATTGGATACAAATTAAAAAAGAAAAAGAAAATAATAATGTATCTCAAAAAAAAGTTAAAAAAGTAAAAAAGTAAAAAAATAAAAAAATTTAATTTAAAGAATATTTTTTAATTATTTTTAATGGGTAAGAATAAACATAAAAATAATCAATTAAATAACCAATTAACCAACAAGCTTCAACCAACTGTATCAATTATTACAATAACACAATTAAAAAGATTTAGTTGTTTAGAAATTGCAAGAGATTTAATTAAGGAACAAACTTATAAAAATATTTTTGAATGGGTAATAGTAGAAGGAAGTAAAACACAAGAAGATGCAATATTAAATAATGAAAACATAAAAAAATTTATAGAAAATTCTGATTTAGATTTTCCAATAGTTTATGTTGAATGGGCTAATGTTAAATTAGGTGAATTACGTAATAGAGGTAATAAAACATGTAAAGGTGATATTACTGTCGTATTTGACGATGATGATTATTATTTTCCAGATCGTATTGAACACGCAGTTGATAAATTAATAAATTCACCTGCTAAAATCGCAGGTTGTTCTGCCGTAATGATATACGATTACTTTTTAGATAGATTATATAAATTTAAACAATTTAATCCTAATCATTCAACAAATAATTGTATGGCTTGGAAGAAAGAATATTTAGAAAATAATACACACGATTCACATAAAGAAATGGCAGAAGAAGCTTCATTTACTAAAGAATTTTCACAACAAATGGTTCAATTAGAATCAGAACATACTATTATTGTATCAAGTCATGATGGAAATACATTTAATAAAAGAGAACTTTTAGTTGGCGGTACTCACAAACTTAATCCAACATTAAATGAAGTTCCAAATATTCATAAATATATTAAGGAACCTTATTATAGTAAATATAAACAATTATTTATAAAACCAGAAAAATCAAAATACGACATTATCTATTTTGCTGGTGGTTTTTCAATTAAATGGGATCCTCGTGATATGTCATTAGGTGGTTCTGAACAAGCAATTGTTAATTTAGTTAATAATTGGGTAAAAATGGGAAAAAGGGTAGCCGTTTATGGTGAAGTTCCTGAAATTAACTTTAATGGTGTTGATTATATAAGTTGGAAAAAATTTAGATTTGAGGATGAACATAATATTGTAATTTTATGGAGATTATATGGTTTATGGTGTGGTGCTCCATATCCTATTAAAGCTAAACAAATTTGGTTAGATTGTCACGATAACTTTGGTGGACAATTTCCAGAATCTTGGGAAAAATATGGCAAAAAAGTAGTAAATAAAATTTTATTTAAGAGTTATTTTCATAAAGAAGAATTTGAAAAATGTTGTGATACTAAAATATCATCTGATAAATATGTAATTATACCTAATGGTATTAGAGTAGAAGGATTTTTAGAAAATAAAGAAAAAATTCAAAGAGAACCTTTTCGCTTTTGTTATTGTAGTTGTTATAGAAGAGGTATTATTGAAATAGTAAAATATATGTGGCCAATTATTTATCAATTAGAACCTAGAGCAGAACTACATGTATATTATGGTATGGAAAATATAAAAGATGAACAATCTGTAAATGTATTAAGAGAAGTTTTATCACAACCAGGTGTTATGGACCATGGTAGACAACCATTAGAAATTATAGCAAGAGAAAAACATCGTTCGAGTTTTCAATTATATGTAACAAATACTCCAATTGAAATTGATTGTATTTCAATTCGTGAAAGTTTAGCTACTGGATGTATACCTTTATTATCTAATTTTGGTGTATTTAAAGATAGAGAAGGTATTCATTTTGATTTAAATCCAACAGATAGTAGAAGTTATCAAAATATTGCATTAAAGATTAGTCAATTAATGAAGCAACCAGAACTATTAAATGGATATAGAGACAAAATTAAAAAATCACCATTATTAATTAATTGGGAAGAAGTGGCAAAAGAATGGATTAAATTAATAAATTAAACTTTGTTAAGTTAAAAAATTGATATAAAGATATTATAAATAATAGTAATTAATTATAATATGAATGATAAACATAGTATTGAATTTCAAATTTATGATTGGTTAGAAGATCATTATATAGAAACATCTGATGAAGATAATGACAATGATAATAATAAAAAAATGGGTGAATTTATTATACATGTATTTGGTAGAACAATGAATGGTAAATCAGTATATGCAAAAATTACCGAGTTTACTCCCTATTTTTATATTGAACTACCATCTAATTGGATTAGTTTAGATAAAACAAAAATTGAAATTAAATTAAACCAATTCAAAGAATATCTATTAAGTTATTATAATAAAAAAATTTGGTCAAAATTTAAATCTACATTACTTGACATACAATATATAAAAGCAAAGAAAGCAGAAGGTTTTACCAATGATTCAGAATTTAAATTTGCTAGATTAACTTTTAATAATGCTGATGGTATGAAAAAGTTTAGAATGTTTTTTGAAGAAAATGAAGTAGATTTTGAATTTAAAAAATATAAATTTAAAACATATGAAGCTAATTTACCGCCAATGTTTCGTTGTTTTCATAATCGAAATATTTCAGGATGTGCTTGGGTAGAAACTTCAATATATATACAAGTTAAAAATGAATCATTAAAAGAAAGTTATTGTGATATTGAACTTGAAATAAATTGGAGAGATTTAAATCCTATACAAAAGGATGTAAATGCTCCATTGCGTATTGCTTCCTTTGATATTGAATGTTATTCTCATGATGGTCAATTTCCTCAAGCTAATAGAGAAAAAGATAAAGTAATTCAAATTGGTGTGACTTATACTTATTTAGGTCAATCAGAACCATATCGTCAATATATTGCTTGTTTAAATGAAACAGCTCCTTTTGATGAAAAAACAATATTAAAATCATTTGATGATGAAGGTAATTTATTTTTAGATTTTAAACAAGAATTAATTGATTCAGATTGTGATATTATAACAGGTTATAATATTTTTTATTTTGATGAAAAATATTTATATGACCGTGCAGACCAAATATTGGGTATTAAAGAAGAAATGAGTTTTATGAGTAAATTAAAGAAACGTTATTGTAACTTTAAAGAAATGAAATTAGCATCAAGTGCATTAGGTGAAAACTTACTTCGTTTCTGGGATACTCCTGGACGAGTTCATATCGATTTAATGAAAGATATTCAAAAAACTTTCAGTTTATCGTGTTATAAACTTGATTATGTAGCTGCTCATTTTATTCGTGGAGAAGTAAAAAATGTTAAAGAAATAGATAATTTTATTTTTGAATTAGAATGTTCTTCAGTTGATGATGTTTGTTTACAAGATTATATTCACTTAGAAGTAATAAAAGGTTTTGTATCAGATGAAGTAGGTGAAAAATATATTGTAACAAATATTGATAAACCAAATAAAAAACTTTATGTAAAAGGTAAAAATAATAATCTTTTATTACAAGATTTAAAATTAGCAAAAGAAACAGGAGGAGGTAAAATTTTTTGGTCTCAAGCAAAAGATGATGTAGGACCAAAAGAAATTTTTAAATTCCAAAGAGGAAGTCCTCAAGATCGGTCTATTGTAGCCAAGTATTGTGTGAAAGATTGTAAGCTAGTTAATCTATTAATTAATAAATTAGAAGTTATTACTAAGAATATTGAAATGGCTAATGTATGTAGTGTACCTTTAACTTATTTATTCATTCGTGGTCAAGGAATTAAAATTTTTTCACTATGTTTAAAAGAATTTAAAGAACAAGGGTATATATTTCCAGTTATTAAAATGCAAAAACTTAAAAATTGTAAAATATGTAATAAAGATACAACAGGATATAATTGTCCTATTTGTAAAAGTAAAAATTTAGAAGAAGTTGAAATAGATAATTCATATGAAGGTGCTATTGTTTTTGACCCAGTACCTACTGTAGATTATGAAGCTTATGTAACTAAAGATTATAATTCACTATATCCCTCTTCAATTATTCAAAAAAATATGTCACATGAAACGATAGTAGAAAATGAAATTTATGATAATTTACCCAATATTGAATATTATAATGCGCAATTTATTGATTCAGATGGTAGTATTCAATATCGTAGATATGCTAAAAAAAATAATAAACTCGGAGTTATTCCATTAATTCTTGATAAACTATTAAAAGAACGTAAAATTATTAAAAAATTAATGGAAGCTGAAGAGAATCCTTTTAAAGCTAAAATTTATGATGCAAAACAAATAGCTTTAAAAGTAACAGCTAATTCGCTCTATGGGCAATTAGGTGCTGCAACATCTCCTGTATGTAAACGAGATATTGCTGCATGTACAACTTCAACAGGTCGCGAAATGTTAATTCTTGGTAAAAAATACGATGAAGAAATTTTACCTTGGTTAATTAATGGTATGAAGAAAGCACTTGAAGAAAATAACAATGATAAATTTATGGAATTTGTAAAAATGGAACTTAAAAATTATACAGGTGAATATGCAGAAAACTTTATTAAATCTCTTAAAAAATATCTTATGGAAGATATTAGATATAATACTACTCAACCAGTTGTAAGGTATGGTGATAGTGTTATTGGAGATACACCATTATTATTAAGAAATAAAAATACTAATAAAATAATAATTAAAAAAATATCTGATTTAGGAATTAAATGGACAACAATGGAAGAAAATGGTAAAGAAGAAAAAGAATCTTGTGAAATTACACAGTATGAATCTTGGACAGAAAAAGGTTGGACTGATATAACACGTGTAATTCGTCATAAGTTATCAAATAATAAAAAATTATATTCTATAAATTCTAATTCTGGTTTTGTTGTTGTTACTGACGAACATTCATTATTAGATAAATATGGAAATATTATAAAACCAAATGAAATATCAAATGAAACAGAACTTTTAGAATCATTTCCAACAAAAGAATTAATTAAAGATATTAAATTTTTAAATAAAAATGAAATACAAAAAGAATCAAATAATCAAATATTTGCAATGAATTATTATTTATATTTAATAATGAATGAAAAACAACCATATGTTAAATATAATAATGATAAATTTATAGTTGATTATAATAATCAATTAAATGAAGAAATAATTGTTTGTGAATGGGAAAAACAAGAAGAATATGTATATGACTTAACAACAAGTAATCATCATTTTCAAGCAGGTATTGGTAATATTATTGTTCATAATACCGATTCTAATTTTTCATCATATCGTTTTAGAGAAGATATAGAAAAAGTAGATGATAAAGAATCATTAATTATATGGAAAGAAATCATTGCATTTTCAAAAGAATTTATTAAACCATATATACCAATTGAATATCAAGAAAAATGGTGTCAATTACATGATAAGTATTACGGAGAAGATAAAATTACAAATTTATCATTACCTATATCACCTCAAGTTCAACCGGTGCCAAAACATTGGAAAAATATTATACCAATTGATGAAAGATTAAAACAATATTTAAAAGAATATATGGAAGAATCATATTTAAGTTGGTTATGGACACTTCAAGAAATTGTTCTAAAAGATTACCCTAATATGGATTATAAATTAAATCAATGGGCGCAATATCAATTAGGAAAGATTAGACTAACAGCAAATGATTATACAGATGAAACAATTAAAAGTTATAGTAATAGAATTAAAGAAATAAATTTAGAATTAAGAAAATTAAATGAAAAAATTAAAAAAGAAAGTTTAGACTCAAGTTTATTCAAAGAAGAAATAGAAATTAAAATAAAAGAACAAGAAGAAAAACAAATAATATTTAATGATTTAAATAATAAACGTATTACAATTGAAACTAAAATTAGAAATTTTTCATTAACTATTCTTAAAGAATATTGGATTCAACCTTGGTGGGATTTAGTTGATGGTAAAAAAGTTTTTAACATTGAAATTTATAAAGGTGGAAAAGCAATTACTGATAAACGTTCTTTAGACTTATCTATGGAAATGGGTAAAATATCGGGAGAATTAATTAAAAGTCGTTTACCATTTCCACATAATTTTGCATATGAAAAGACTTTTTGGCCTTTTCTAATTTTATGTAAAAAAAAATATGTAGGTAATAAATATGAAAATAACCCAAATAAATATAAACAAGATTTTATGGGTATTGTATTAAAACGTCGTGATAATTCACCAATAGTAAAAGAAATATGTGGTGGTATTATAGATATCCTTATTAATAAACGTGATCCTATTGGTGCTAAAACATTCTTAATAAAATGTTTAGATGATATGTTTGCTGGAAAATATGATATTAAATATTTTCTACAATCACGTACTTTAAAATTAAAAGAATCTTATAAAGATTGGACTAGAATTGCTCATGTGTACTTAGCCGAAAAAATAGCATTACGTGATCCTGGTAATAAACCACAATCTGGTGATAGAATTGAATTTGCAGTTGTCAAAGTTGAAAATGATGATCCAAAGAAAAAGTTATTACAAGGTGAGTTAATTGAAACACCCGCATTTATTAAACAAAATAATAAAGAAATTGATTATTTGTTCTATATGACGAACCAAATTCAAAATCCAGCAACTCAATTTCTTAAATTAGTTGATAATAAGATTGAAGAATTATTTAATGAATATAAACAAAAATATGATTATAAACCAAAAAAAGTTAAAGAACTTAAAGAACTTAAAGAACCTAAAGAACCTAAAGAAAAAAAACCACGTGTTAATAAAAAAATTATTAAAATTGATGAACCAGTAAATGAACCAGTAAATGAACCAGTAAATGAACCAGTAAATGAACTAATTGAAGAAAAACCAAAAAAGAAATTAACTAAAAAAGTAAAAGAATTAGTTGATGAAAAACTAGTTGTTGAAGAACCCATTGAAGAACCCATTGAAGAACCTATCGAAGAAAAACCAAAAAAGAAATCAAATAAGAAATTAAAAGAACTAATTAAAGAACCCATTGAAGAATTAATTAAAGAACCTATTGAAGAATTAATTAAAGAAACCATTGAAGAACCTATTGAAGAAAAACCAAAAAAGAAATCAAATAAGAAATCAAAAGAACTAATTGAAGAACCAATTAAAGAACAAATTAAAGAACAAATTAAAGAACAAATTAAAGAACCTATTGAAGAATTAATTAAAGAAACCATTGAAGAACCTATTGAAGAAAAACCAAAAAAGAAATCAAATAAGAAATCAAAAGAACTAATTGAAGAACCAATTAAAGAACAAATTAAAGAACAAATTAAAGAACAAATTAAAGAACCAATTGAAGAACCTATTGAAGAACCCATTGAAGAAAAACCAAAAAAGAAATCAAATAAGAAATTAAAAGAACTAATTAAAGAAACCATTGAAGAACTAATTGAAGAACCCGTTAAAGAATCAATTGAAGAACCCATTGAAGAACCCATTGAAGAAAAACCAAAAAAGAAATCAAATAAGAAATTAAAAGAACTAATTAAAGAACCCATTGAAGAACTAATTGAAGAACCCGTTAAAGAATCAATTGAAGAACCCATTGAAGAAAAATTAAAAAAGAAATCAAATAAGAAATTAAAAGAACCCATTGAAGAACTAATTGAAGAACCCGTTAAAGAACCAATTAAAAAATCCATTGAAGAAAAACCAAAAAAGAAATTAAAAGAACTAATAGAAGAACCAATTGAAGAACCAATTGAAGAACCAAAAAAGAAATCAACTAAAAAAGAAAAAAATAAATTAAAAGAAATTGAAATATAAAATAAATTAATATTAATATTAATTTATTATAATTATTTTATGATGCTTCAGAAATCATATTTATATCAGATGTATTTATGCTTGAAGGTGGAACATAATCATTATTATTAGAGATAGAGCCTCCCGAAAATTTTTCAGAATTAGATTCAGAATCTGCAGAATCTAAAGAATTACCAGGTGAAGAAATATAAGATAAATTTTCATTATTAGAAATAGAATCTTTAGATAATTCTGAAGAATTAGAAATTGAATATTTAGAATTATATTTAGGTTCAGATTCTTCAGATTTAGGGTCAGATTCAGATTCAGCTTCAAATTCAGAGTCAGATTCAGATTCAGAGTCAGATTCGAAGTCAGAGTCAGTTTTTTTAGATTTATCTTTTTTAGATTCGGTTTTTTTAGATTCGGGTTTTTTAGATTCTGGTTTTTTAGATTCTGTTTTTTTAGATTCGGTTTTTTTAGATTCTGGTTTTTTAGATTCTGGTTTTTTAGATTCTGGTTTTTTAGATTCTGGTTTTTTAGATTTAGGTTTATCAGAATCAGAATCAGAATCAGAATCAGATTCAGATGTTTCGGATGTGGAACTATCATCATTATCATTATTTAATCCACCACCTCTTTGTTTATTATTACCACCTAATTGATTTTTTTTTACTAAATAATTATACATTTCTGAGCTAATAAAAGGTGATGTTTCTGATAATTGATCAGAATTTTTATTATCAAGAGAGGTAGTAGTATTAAAATCATTTGAAATTAATTGAGATTGAGATTGATATTTTGAAAAAATATTATCAATACTATCCGTTTCATTATTTGGAATATTAGATAAATTTATATCTAATTTACTTAATAATAATTTAGAATCATTACTTAAATATTTATTATTTAAAGAATCAGAAAAATTATCAGTTTTAAGATTATTCCAATTAATTGTATCATTATCTTTTGTTATTGTATTTCCCATATATTTATATTTAGAAATAATTTTTAATAATAATTAAAGTTTTTTTTTCTAATAAATATTAAAATGGAAATAAAAGAATCAATTTTAATATCTATAATAATAATTTTTATATATATTTTATATATTATTAAAAAAAATAGATTAACTTTAGTTGAAACAAATAATAATGTTAAATTTATGGTTTATAATGATAAAAATAAAGTAGAATCAGCAAATCTACTAGGTACTTTAGTAGATAGAATGTATAAATTAAGAAATAATTTAATTAATAATAAAAAAAATTATGAAGAATACGAACAATATATAGATTTATTAGAAAAAAATTTTAATAACGAAAGAACATATATTTATGAAAATATACCAGAGTCAGATTTAACTTCATTTACAATAAATAAAGGTGAAGAATTAGGTTTTTGTTTAAAAAGTAAAGTAACTGGTAATTTTCATGATATAAATTTATTAATGTATGTAGCAATACACGAAATGGCACATATGGCTTGTCCAGAAATAGGTCATGATGATCTTTTTAAGAAAATTTTTTTCTTTTTAACAGAAAAAGCTATAGATATGGGATTATATATAAAAGTAGATTATCAAATTAATAATATGGAATACTGCGGTATGATATTATCATCATCAATAGTTTAATTAAAATAATAAATAAATATTTTAATTAAAATTATTTTCCTCATAAGATATAATATGAAAAATCCAATAAAAATAATACACAAATTTAAAAATAATAATAGACGTATTCAATATAAAGTTTATATATTTGTAGGAAATATAATTGATGAATCGCTTTTAAAAATATTAAATAATATACAAGATAAAGATTTATTAACAACATTTAATTTATTATCAACAAAAGAAATTAAACAATTAGAATCTTATTATGGAGAAAAATGGTATGAATTTTTTTTTATAAGTGATCATATTAATTTTCAAATTAATAATATAAAAAATAATAGTAGTAAAAGAAAAGCACTTGAATCAAAACTAAGTAAAGAATGGGTTAATAAATTTTTAAATGAACCAGTTGTAAAAAAAGTTTCATATTCATATTCTGCTTCTTATTATAATTTTTTATTAATAAAAAATAAAATTAAAACTTTAACAAGAAAAAATGATATAGATTTTAGAACTTATCAACTAGAAAAAACTATAGAAATACCACAAGACACAACTCTTCAAGTTATTGATCCTAATTTATTAGAACAAAATGGAGGAGAAATGATAAATGAATTTAATTTTAACCAAAATAAAATAAATATAATAAAACTTGATTTAGATAAGCAATTTGAAGGTGAAGTATCAGATGATGAAGAACCAGATAATAAACAAATTGGAGGGCAAGATGTAGATGATTATGATCAAATTGGAGGTCAAGAATCAGATGATGAATTAGATATTGATTCTGGATATGAAGATTTAGATGAACTAGATATAAATCAAATAGTTACAGATGATAATATACCATCTGATTTAGAAGAAGAAAAGAATGAAATAGTTATAACAGAAGATCAATTAGATGAAGAAGTAGAAGGTGATTTTAATTTAGAAGAATTAACTAAAATGTATATATCAACTGATATTGAATCAAATAAACAAATTAAAGAAACTTCCAAATTAATTAGTGAAGCTTTAAATGATAAAAAATGGGAAAAATCTACCGAAAAATTAACAAAAAATTATGATGATTCGTTAGATAATATTACATATGATTCTAAATTAGAAGAAGTTTATAATAAAGTATATATTACATCGCAATATATTTTTATGGATGATACTATTAAAACAATTAGAAATAAAATAGCTGTATCAATACCAATGAATCCTAAATTTGATGAAAATTTAAAATTATTACCAGAAGCACAATATTTTTGGACAGAATATACATTTGAAGGAAAAATAGATCAAGTTATGTTGGGTCAAAAATGGATTCGTAGAAATGAATTACTAAAAATTGATATTAAACCAAATGAAAATCTTAAAGTTTATGAAAAATTAAGAAATAATTTAGGATATTTAAAAGATTCTTTCGGATATAAAATTAAAAGAGAGGATGATGAAACAAATATATTAGATTTTTATGAAAAATTTATTACTAATAATGAAATATTTATGTTAGATATCTATAATGAATTTGGTTCAAACTATAATCCAGAATCCGAAAGTAAAAAGAATTTATATGAAGTTTATGTTAATATTTATTATCCTGGTATTACTTATGAAAGAATGGAAAATATATTAGCTTTATTAAATGGAAAAGATGATAAAGAAATACAATATATTGATAATGTTTTTAATACAATTAAAATTGATGTTAAATTAGAAACAGAAATTTATGAAAATGTTGAGAAAGCAAAAACAGAATTAGCTGATTATGAAAAATATTTTTTTGAAAATCATATAATTCAATCAATTATACATGTTAATATATATGATCCTAAAAATATAACTGGAACAACATCAGATGTTAAATTTAATTTATATAGAATTTTTGATAATTTTGTTGTTAATCAAGATTATCCGTTTATTCAATATCAAACACCTGATACAAATATAACATATAAATTTTATACAAAAACAGAAAAAATAGATAATCAAGATATAATGTCTAAATGGTTTGAAAATGCACCATATGGTATTTCAGTTAAAGTTAAACTTGAAAATGATAAAATAATTTCAATTAATATTCATGAGTCAGGTAGAATAGAATATAAGATTACTTTTAAAGAAGAGGATGGGGCAACGATAGATGATATTTATAAAACATATGACATAGTTAGAAGTCTGTTAAAAAAGATTAATAGTGAAAATAAGAAAATTAAGTTTATTTTACCTCCAGATGATAGATTTAAATTTGCATTTATTAATACTATTCAAAAATTTACAATTCCTGAAAAATTTAAAATTAATCATAATGATTTATCTGAATTTGCAAGATTCTTTTTCCCATATGTTTCTCTTGTAATTGAACCTAAAAAGAGACAATCTTTAAAAATAGTAAATGAAGAAGAAACTTCAAAATATGGAACATATTTAAGATATAAAAGAATTTCCAAATATGAAAATAGAACTAAAATGCATTTAAGAATGTTATATTTTTTAAGAAATTATGAATTAACTGATAGAGAATTAATTGATGAAGTTGCTAAACAATTTAACATTACACAAGAATTTGCTGCAAAAGAATTAGATTATGTAAAAGAAAAATATATGAAAGTTATTAAAAAATCAAATAAATTAATTAAATTTCTTAAAACATTACCACGTTCTAAACCACCCGGTATAGATATAAGTATTCAAGGTCGTGATAGAGAAAAATATAAAATTAGAATTACTGGTGCTAGAGATAAACATCAACTAGATGAAATTATAAATTTTATGAAAGTTTTAATATACTTGTATTCTGAAACATATTTATATAAAAAAAAGAAATATCAAAAATTAAAAGATGTATTAAAAACCTTAAATAAAATTGCTAAAAGAAGAAATAAAGTTGTTGAAATAGTTGATTATGATACATCTATTAAAAATGTTAAAATTATTACTGCATTAGATAAGAATAGGTTAGGTTATAAACCAGAAAAAGGTCAAAATCAATGGACACGTAATTGTCAAAATAGTGGTAATGATAAAAAAAGAAGACCTGATATTTCTCAAGATGATCAAATTGATAAATTAATTAAAGAAGGATATAAATTAAATGAAAAATCTGGATTTTACGAAAGAATAGTTGATGTTAAAATTAAAGGTAAAATTGAAAAAGTAACTATTAGAGCTATAAAATTATTAGGCGATGAAGGTAAATATAATTATTTTACTTGTAATCCTGATGAAAATAAAGAACATATGTATGTTGGGTTTTTAACAAAAGGTAATAATCCAAATGATTTATGTATGCCTTGTTGTTTTAAAAAAGATCAATTAACATCTGGTAATAAATTTAAAATGACATATTATAAAAAATGTATTGGTGAAAAAATAACAACATTAGATGAAAAAGGTGCTGATGGTTCAACTGTTGGTGATAAAATTTATATTTTACAAGAAACTAATAAAGTACAAGATAATAGATTTATATATTTACCAAAATATTTGGATTTATTTTTTAATCAAATTTGGAAAAATGATCATAAAATTAAAAATCATTATTTATTAGAATCAAAATCTGGTTATTTTTTCAAATTTACTGTAAAACACGATAAATTTAACTTTTTAGCTGCAATAGCTGATGTTTATCAAACTAATATAAATGAATTAAAAAATAAAATGATTAATTTTATTAAAAATGATAAAAATGAAAAATACTTTTTATTTTTAAATAATGGTGATATTAGAGAAAGTTTTTCAACTAGAGATAATTTTATAGAATTTATACAAACATCTAATTATCTTGAATATGATATTACAGGCGAATTATTAGGTATTCCAGGTCTATTATCAAAAAATGGTATTTATTTTTATGTTCTTGAAAAACAAACTTATTTAATTAAAAAAGCATTAGAAAAAGAACAAACAAAAGAAAAATATTATATGAATTGTTTAAATATTGAAAATGATTTTATGATTAATGAAAATAGAGATGTTATTATATTAATTAAAGAAAATAAATATTATTTTCCAATTTATAAAGTTCAAAAAGATGAAAAGAAAGATAAAAAAATTAATTTATCTAAATTTTTTATTCGTTCAGATTCATTAATGAGTAAAATTTTAACTGAAATTAATTATTATTATGAAAAGAGTTGTCAAAATAAATTATTAAATAAAGTAACAATATCGAATGATTTATGTTGTAAAAATATATTATTGGATTTAGAAAAAGAAAATATTAAAATAAAAAAATTAATAATAGATAATAGAAATAAATGCAAATATATTGAAATTGATGATAATTTCTTAATACCAGTTAAACCATCAGGTACTCATTATAAATATGATTTTATATTTTTAGAAGAAATATTAAAATTAAAATCAATTAATGATGTAATTAAAAAGTTAGACTATTTAGTTAAAAAAAGTAATCAATTAAAAAATAAAGATTTTATTCCAAGAACTGTATTTTATGATTTACAAAAAGGAGATACGTATAAAATAGTATCTTTATTATTATATAATGATTTAATTATTCCAATTAAAAATGAATATTTATCTAGTAAAGTAATTAAAAAATTAGGGTTATCTATACGTTTCCAACCTTTAGAAGAAGATATAGATAAAGAAATTATTAAAAATAAAGTTGTAATAGATGATAGAACTTATCGTGTTAAAAATAGAATATTTTATTCAGAGGGTTATAATATATATCGATTAGAATTAAGTTACTTTTTAGAAAAAAATGAAGAAATAAAAGATAAAATTATAAGTATTGTAAGAAATAATAATATACCAAATAAAGAAAAAAAATATGAATTAAGAAAAATTTTATTTAATATAATTGATAAAAAAATAATATCAACATTTGGTTTATCTGGTGGTGCAAAACAAAATCTATCAATGTCTCATTATATAAAACAATTACCTAAATTAGATGATTATATTATTTATAATGTTAGAGATTATTGTGAAATTAATAATACTAAAAATAAATGTTTATCAAACCATCATTGTGCTTGGGAAAAAGATAGTTGTAAAATGTTAATGAATGATATTATGGCTGCAGATTATGTAAATAGAGTTATTGAAGAAATAGTTCAAGATAATATTAAATTTAAAGAAATTTTACAAGAAAATAATTATTATGTATCTGATATTGTAGATTATACACAATATTCAAATAGATTAAATCAAAAAATAATAAAATCATCTAACTTTAACATACATAAAATTATGAATGAAATATTTGGTAAGGATAAAGCTCCAATTATTGGAAAAAGACAATTAACATTTAAAACTACCCAAATTATTGAAGAAGATATTCCAGAATTAATTGAATTAGGTAAACAATTAATACAACAAATAGAATCAAATAATGATTCTATTATTAGAGGATTTGTTAATTGTTTTTATTGGATTAATAATCCTTTATATGATGATGATTCTAGAAATTTAGGATACACGTCTGATTTACAATCATCCATGACTAACTTATTAAAAGCAAATATTATTGATTTTATTTTAAATAATAAAAATAATCAAGAAATAAATAAATTTTTAATTAAATATTTTAAAGATGATGAAAATTTCTTTGATTCTACTATAAATAAATTTAGAAAGTCATCTTATAATACAGATGGTAAAGTTGAACTTTATATTTTAAGTCATTTAACAGATTTGCCTATAGTTGTATATGATAATTTTTCAAATGTTAAATATATTTTCTTACAAGGAGAAGTTAAAGTTACTGATGAAACTATTAAAAATTTTACATCTGAATTAAAACTTTCAAAAACTGTATTTTTAAAATTTGAATTTGATGGTTCAAATAAAATTCCTAAAGTGGTTAGTTCTATATATTACAAATAAGTTTAAAAATATTTTCTATTTTTATATAATGGAAAAAATTAAAGGAGGGTTTCCCCCAATTAATTATATATCTAATGAAAATTCAACAGGTGAACAAAAATCGACAGGTGAACAAAAATCGACAGGTGAACAAAAATCGACAGGTGAACAAAAATCGACAAGAGAAAGATTGTTTGTTTCTAATATTAATAATAACATTAATATTAGACAAATTTTAAAAGAAAATATTAGTAAACCTATATTTGATCTTAATGAAGATAAAGATGAATTAGAAGTTATTGATGGTATTTAATTTTTATTTTCAGCAAAAAAAGAACTCATTAATGTCATCATTTCTTTATCTTTTAATACTTCAAATGGATTAGATTGATAAGATAACATTTTATCTTGAAAACTTTGTTCTGATATTTTTTTTAATAATTCTTCATTAGATAACATTTTATTAAACATATTATTTACCATTTTATTATTTAACATACTATCAATATTAGGTATACAATTTATAGTATTAATATTTTCTTCTTTTTCTTCTTCTTTTTTTATACTATCTTCTTTATCGTCTTTTTCTTCATCATGTTTTTCTTCATCGTCTTTTTCTTCACCTTTTTTTACACCGTTTTCTTCTTCTTTATCTTTATTATCTTCATCTTCTGTATCATCGTCTTCTTCTTTTTTATATTTATTGTCATCTTCCTCTTCCTCTTCTGTATCAGAATCATTAAAATCTATTTCTCTATTAGATTCTATTTTATAATTTTCATTTAAAGGTTCTAATTCATATGCTTTTTTAAATGCATAAACAGCTTGATATTTTTTTCCTAATATACTTAAACAACTACCTAAACGTCCCCAAGTTTTAGCATTGTCTGGTTTTAATCTAGTTGCTTTAATAGCATCTGATAAAGCTTTATTATATTTTTTTAATTTATAAAATGATAAACATCTATTTAAATAAATCTTATATTTATCATCAGAATCAAAATGTAGTGCTAATGTATATTTTTCAATAGCTTCTTCAAACATATTTTCATTAAAAAAATCATCACCTATATTTTTTAATTGTTCCATTAATTTAAATATTAATTTTTCTTTAAATAAAAAAAAATTGATAATTTAACATTATTTTATATATATTATATATTTTTATTATAAAAAAAATGGAAATTGAATCTATCGTACCAAATACTTCTGTTAAAATATCTATCGAGAAGGATAATAAAGAGTATAAAAATAAATATATATCACCTAATCCTATTATTTTGAAAGATTTTGTTAATGAACTTCTTCAAAATAATTTAGATATAAATACTAAAAAGATTGATACGTTAGTACATAATATAAAAAGAAAGTATAAAATTGCACCATCAAAGCCAGATATTCGTAGTTGTTATGAAGAACATTTTTCTTCTATAGATATTCCTATTAATTTTAAACATTGGATGATTAAACGTGCTGTTCGTTCTCATTCAGGTGTTCTTGTAGTGACAGTAGTTCTTTCACCTCACGTTTTTAGTTGTAAGTATAACTGTTCTTATTGTCCAAAGGAAACTGATTTAGCTGGAAAACCAACACAACCTCGTTCATATCTTTCAAATGAACCTGCAATGTTACGCGCATTACAATATGATTTTGATGTTAAGGGACAATTTCACGATCGTATTCGTAGTTATTATCATACTGGAAATATTAATTCTGCTGATAAAAATAGTAAAAAAATGGAAATTATTCTTTCTGGAGGTACTTGGGAAAGTTATCCAAAAGAGTATCGTGAACAGGTTATGTTAGAACTTTATTATTCTGCAAATACATATGGTATGGAACGTCCTTGTAAAACATTAGAAGAAGAGATTCATGAAAATGAAACGGCTACATTTCGTATTATTGGTCTAACAATCGAAACCCGTCCTGATAATATTTCTCCAACATCGCTACGTGATTATAGACGTTGGGGTGTAACTCGTGTTCAAATTGGTGTTCAACATTATGATGATGAAATTCTACGTAAGATGAATCGCGCTTGTTATACTAAGCATACTATTAGAGCAATTCGTTATCTAAAGCAATGTGGTTTTAAAGTTGTCGTTCATCTTATGCCAGATCTTCCTGGTTCTACTCCAGAACTAGATATGTGGATGTTTGATGAAGCTATTAATAATCCTAATTTACAATTTGATGATGTAAAAATTTATCCTACTGCTGTTTGCAAATCATCTGATCCTAATCTAATTGTACATAGTGGAATTGGTGATATGTATAAAGAAGGTACATTTATGCCTTATGCAGAAAAGAATCTGGAAGCATTAATAGAGGTTCTTATTTATTATAAGAGTAAAATGCAACCTTGGATTCGAATTCAACGACTAGTTCGTGATATTCCTTCGAAAGGAATTGAAGCTGGAAATAAAATGGGAAATTTAAATCAGATTATTATTGATCGAATGAAAAAAAATAATAAAAAGTGTGTTGGTATTAGAGAAATGGAAATTGGTGATTTGGAATTTGAAAATCTTAAATCATATTTGGTAGTTCGTAAATATAAAGCAAGTGAAGGTATAGAATATCATTTATCAATTGAAGCTCATGAAATGAATAAGATAGATTTTATTAAATATTACTGGTTTATGTTTGTTAGTTTTTTAATTTGGATATTTACAGGAAAATGGAGATATTGGTCTGGTAATTTAGAAACATATATTGGGCTTTTTGGTTTCTTACGTCTTCGTTTTGACCCTACACCCGGTGGAGAAAATGGTAATATCATTCCAGAACTACTTGATTGTGCTCTTGTTCGTGAAGTACATGTTTATGGTCTTTCACTTGGTGTTGGAACAAATGGAAATGGATCACAACATCGTGGTTATGGTAAATTTCTTATGAAGAATGCTGAGAATATTTCACGAATGAATGGATATAAAAAATGCGCAGTTATTGCAGGTGTTGGTACTCGTGAATATTATGAGAAACATTGTGGATATAAACTAAAGGGAACATATATGTTAAAAAATTTATAAAAATTGAATAATATAAATATTAAATTATTAATTATATTACTAAATATTACAATGGATAGTATTACAAACAAAAAAATTAAAACTATTACTCAAATATTAGAAGTATTAAACAAAGGTACTATATCTACTAATAATTATACTTCATCAGATAAACCATTTTTTATGAAAAATAGTACTGAATCATTTAAACAATATAATGATCTAAAATTACAAATTCCAGAAAATGTTAATAGAAATGTAAAACTAATTTATGAAATATTTGGTAATGAAAAAAAAGAAATATATTTAGATGAATGGACAATAATGAGCTTAGAAGAAGCCTTAAAAAGATATAAAGATATTTGCGAACAAGGACAAAATAATGTTTTTGATATTGGATTTCGATACCTTGGTATGGGACATATTGAAATGATTTCATGTGACTTAAAATCACATTTACTATTTTATAGACCAGATGGAGGAAGTAATGGTTGGGATAGAATAAATAATTTTAATGATTTGATTCAAAAAGGGTCAAATCCTTATGAAAAATTTCATTTTTATAAGTGGTTTTATAATATTTATAAATAATATTTTTTTATTTCTAATATTTAGTTACTGAATAAATAAATTTGTAAAACCTAAACTAATTTTTAAATAAAAATTAGTTTATTTTTTATGCTGCCTATCCTGCCATGACACACTTGCACTCACTTGATGAACATAACTACTCTTTGGATTGCTTCCATTTCAAGTCACGCATATCTTTATCATGCTTCTGTTGCATCATAGAAAGAACACTTGCTTGTAGTTTTTCTACAATCGCTTTCTCTTGCAAATGCTTTTGCAACAGCTTCTCTTGTTCATCCTCATGCTTTTTCTTCATTTGCTTCATGTGCTCAGGGTTCTGCTTAAGGCGTTCTCGCTCTCGCTCTCGCTCCTGCTCCTGCTCCTGCTCTATACGCTCTTTCTCCATACGCTTCTGCTCATAGCACTCCCACTCCTGGTCTATTTGCTCTAGGCGCTCTTTCTCTAGACGCTCTTGCATATAGGGCTCTTGCAGCCATTTATCAATAATGGCCATCTTATACACAACATGAAGCGGAGGATCTTCTTTAGTAAGGTGCAATGCAAACACCGTTCTTTCCCATTCAGGTGTTTGCATTTTTCCTTGTGCATACAGCAAGTTCATGGCGTCAATCTCATTGACGATTTCCGCATCTTTCATCTGCTTCTCCAGAGCATAAGGATGCTTGCATACACTGTACATGGTTCGTTCATCGAATAGCGCCTCAAAATCACTCTCATGCTCATGCTCTTGTTTTTGCTCTTGCTCTTGTTTTTGCTCTTGCTCTTGTTTTTGCTCATGTTTTTGCTTTATCATGAATATCTTCTCATTTAACACGGACATCTTCTCCAGAGCATCAACAGGAGGAACGTCCATCAATAGTTGGAACCCAAGCTTCTTTCTATCATAGCTCTCAGAGCCTCGACGAAGAGCGAATATCTTTTTGGCGAGTATCTCATCTTTGGTCGTCTTTGGCATAGTTGTCGTTGTGTGTGTGCGCGATCTAATACGACGCAGAGCGTAGTGTATTTTGTGCGGTGCATGAAACTAATTTTATTAAGGAATCAGTAAATACTTAAAATTTCAATTTTTTATTTCTAATATTTAGATACTGAATGAATAAACTAATTTTTAAATAAAAATTAGTTTATGCTGTCTGTTCTTACCATGAAACAACTACCTACTCTTCCTGTTGATCTTGATTTGACTACAGATGTTACTTTATCTGCTCTAAAGTAGACATATTTTTATGCTTCTTTCTCTTCTTCTTCTTCTGCTTTCTTTTCTTCTTTAACTTCTTCTGCTTTCTCTTCATCTGCTTCTTTCTCTTCATCTGCTTCTTTCTCTTCATCTGCTTCTTTCTCTTCATCTGCTTCTTTCTCTTCATCTGCTTCTTTCTCTTCATCTGCTTCTTTCTCTTCATCTGCTTCTTTCTCTTCTTCTGCTTTCTCTTCTATTTTTTCTTCTTCATTCTCTTCTTTTTTATTTCCTTCTTTTCCTTGTTGCATCATTGTATCAATATCATTATTTAATTTACTAATATCAATACCTTGTTTAGATAAAAAGTCATCCATTTTATTTTTTAGATTTTCGATATTTTCTTTATTATCTAAATTTCCCATAGATGAAATCATACCAAATAATTCACTCATATTTTTATCCATTGGATTATCTCCACCTAATGGATTATTTCCACCAAATATATTATCCCCACCTAATACACCTAAAGAATTAGCCATGTTTAACATTTTACCAATATTAAATCCTTTTTTAGTTTCAGTTTGTTTTCCTAATTCAACATCAGCTGTAGAAAAATTCTCATCAATAATAACAGTTTCTTTAGGTTTCGTTGGTTCTTTTCCTCCCATTATACCATCTAAACCATTTTTCATTATGTCATCCATACCAGGAATATTTTTTTGAATACCTTCCATTAATTTATTTAATTGAATTTCACCTGTATTTATTTTTTCTTGATATTTTGATGAAATTTTTTGACTAATATCAAAAATACCTGTTAAAGGATTTCCTTTTTCATTACTTAATGATGATTCAAATGATTTAACTATATCATTTAACATTTCATTTGTTTCATCATTTACATCAACATTAAAAATTTGTTTTAACATACTTTTTGAATCTTTGACATTATTTTGTTGCACCGCTTTATTTTTAGCTTTTTCTAATAAATGATTATTTTCTTCAATTAATTTAGATAATTTTTTAATTCTATCTTTATTTTTTTGATGTGTTAATTCAACCATTAAAACCATTAAATGTAAATAAGCCCATAAAATAAACTTAGTATTATCATCACGATTATTAAATATTTTTTTTAAAGATAATTCAGTACCAAATAAACTTTCTGAAAGATTTTTAGTATTTTCATCTTTATGAGAAAAAAGTTTTATTCTAGATTCTATAAATGTATCAAATAATTCATTAGAAATTTGTTGTTGAAATCTAACGCCACGTAACCATTTTTTATCTTTTGATTCATTATTTAAAACTATAATATATTCTTTAAATTCGTCTTCATTAAAGAGAAATGTAAGTTGCTCTATTAGTAAGTTATAATTTTCCAAGTAATTTTTTACACAAAAATCAATTTCCATTAATTAATAATTGAAATGATTTCTTTAAATGTAATTTATTTAAATTTAAATTAAAATAAAAATATTTAAATTAAAATATTTTTTTTAAAAATAATTTTTTATATTTTGGTTGTTTTCATTTTTTTTCTTTTCTTGAACTTCAGTATATCTATAATATAATAAAATTATTAATAATATAATTACAATTAAACTGCCAATATTTTTAAGTATTAAATTAAATAAATTTTTCATTAATTCTTGGATAAAACTTACATTTTGTTCTTTTAATATTTGTTGAACTTTATTAATTTTTTGAATTGTTTTAATTTCAACTAGATTTGGTTTTTGTGAACTTTTTATAAAACTCATTATAATAATTTATATAATTTTTGTAAATTATTAGAAAAATTTTAATTTAAAAAAATTGATATTATAAATTTTAAAATAAAGGTTTAGTTATATAATGGAACCTATCCTTGACCCTAAAAATAATAGATTGACAGTGTATCCAATTAAATATACTGACATTTGGAGAGCATATAAAAAACAAATAGCTGCATTTTGGACAACCGAAGAAATAGATTTTTCCAAAGATTATGATGATTTTATTAAATTAAATGAAAATGAACAATATTTTATAAAAATGATTCTTTCATTTTTTGCTGCTTCTGATACTATTGTAAATATTAATCTTGGTGAAAGATTTATTCAAGAAGTTCAAATTCGTGAAGCTATTATAGCTTACGACTTTCAAAAAATGATGGAAAATATACATAATGAAACTTATTCATTACAAATAGATAATATAATTCGTAATAATGAAGAAAAAGAAAAAGCATTAAATGCAATTAAAAATTATCCATGTATTAAAAGAAAAGCAGATTGGGCATATAAATGGATTGAATCAAGAGATTCTTATGCACAACGTTTAATTGCTTTTGCTATTGTTGAAGGAGTGTTTTTTTCTGGTTCTTTTTGTGCTATTTTTTGGTTAAAAAAGAAAAATATTATGCCTGGACTTTGTGATTCAAATGAATTTATTGCACGTGATGAAGGAATGCATACCGCTTTTGCTTGTCTTTTATATTCAATGTTCGATGAACGAATAGATGAAGATATAGTTCACTCTATGTTTAAAGAAGCTTATGAAATTGAACGTGATTTTATTTGTGATAGTTTGCCTTGTTCTTTACTTGGTATGAATAGTGAGTTAATGTCTCAATATATTCGTTTTGTATCAGATTTATTACTTGTATCTCTAAATTATAATAAAATTTGGAATGAAACTAATCCGTTTGATTTTATGGAAAGTATTTCTATGGAAGGAAAAACAAACTTTTTTGAATCTAGACCAACACAATATCAAAAAGCATCAGTTTTAAATACTGGTAGAGATAATAGTTTTACTATTACAAATGATTTTTAAATTTTATATATAATTTCATATTAATTTAAAATAATTCTAATTTATTTAATAAAAATATTTTTATCCTATATTTATTAAATTATTATTTTATAATATCTTATATATAATGTCTACACCATTAAAAATAGTTATTGAAGAAGATGACACAAATTTTGGTCACGTTAATTTAATATGGGAAGGTGATGTTAATTTTCCACATATACAAAATAATAGCATATCTGGTACTAGTTCATCTAAGTTATTAGAAGAACCATATTTTAAGTTATTAGAAAAACCATATTTTAATAAACAAGGAGAAATTCAAAGAAATTTAGATAATGGAACATTAAACCCTGTTAAAGATCAACAAAAATATTTTAAATTATTTAGATATGGTATTAATAAATTAAATAAGCCTAATGATAATGATGGTCCAACACTATCTATTTCATTATTTATGCCAAATTCAAATCTAATTAAACGTGATTTTTCACAGTGGTCAATAAAATATTTCCAACATCAAGTTAAATTATGTGTTGTTTTTAATTATTACTTTCCTAATGGTAATTATCGTAATTATTTTGATTACTACATGTTAAATACTTTTAAATCTTTAGCAGGAAATGATGAAAGTTTAATTCTTACAAAACAAATTGATAAATTTGACTATAATGATTTTGATAAATATTCTGATGATGTTGTTAATCATATGTTACAACAATATTATGATCTATTAAAAACATATGAAAATTTTCCTTTTAATAATGGATTAGAACGTTTCATTTTTACTTTTGATTTAGCTTGTAAATGTTATAATAACAATCATACATTAGAAATTAGAGAAAAAACAGGTGATTTTTTTGTTTATAAATTCAGTGGGCCATTTATTGAAAATGAGGGTAAAATAGAAGAAGGACATATAACAGATGCATATATAGGTCAACATGTTAGATATATTTCTTTAAAACAAACAAACTATAATTATAATGGTATAAAAATAAAAAAACCATATCATCACGTATGGAGAGATGCTCATTCAAATTGTCATGCTTATAATGATTATTTATGGATAAAACAAATAAATACATATAAAAATAAAACAATTTATTTTCTTCCAAATTCATTAGGATATATGCCATCGTGGCATGATTATGTTAAATGTGGTATTAATAATCATATGTATCGACGTTCTGCAATTGCTGGTGTTGTACAAATGATAAATCCAAAATTTAGTGTTGATAATAATTTGTATTTAAAAACAATTGGTTTACCTTTTATTATAAATAAAGATAAATTACCAATAAAAGAAACAAGAAAAATTGATGGACGGGGTAATTCAGGCTATGCATATGGTATCGATGAATATGTTTTATCATCATTGTTTATTAATGATAAAATTAAAAAATATGCTATTTATTTTAATTATAATCTAGATAGGGATACGTATTTATTCTATCAAAATATATATTATGATGATGATAGTAAAGATTATAATTACTATTTACAAACTGCATATATTTTTATTTTAAATAAATTAAAAATATCCAAATTTAAAAGATTAAATGTTATAAGAATGGTAGAAAAATTAAGAATAAGTAATAATAGTAATGATAAAGCATTAGGATTTTTATTATCAATAATACCTAATAAATATCAGATTAAGGGAACAATATTTTCTTATGATAAAGGTAATCAATTTTGGAAAGAAAAAAATAATGTAGATAAAATAACTAAAGATTATGCCAGAGAAAATCCAGAAATTATTGAAAAATTAAAAAATATTAATTTTGAAAATCTTAATTATTTTGGATTTAAATGTAGAGATAATGTAATTTTTAATTCAACTTTAGAATGGTGTCAAGCGGCATATTCAGATCAAGTTCCATATATAGGTCAAGCTCCAAAAGATTTCCTTGACACTAAAGAAGAATACCTTGAAGATTATTGGTATTGTACACCTGCTAATTTTTATTCAGGCTTTTATGATGAAAAACCACCATCTCTTAATATTGGTATATTACGACAACCTTCTGATTTAAAATATGCAATATATGCATTAGAAAATAATAATTTAAAATTAAAATTAAATAAATCAGATTATAAATTATACGTTGAAAGTACTACTTTTGTATATGCAGTTAGAGAAAATATAGATAATTATTATAATCATATAAAATCAGCAATTCAAAATATTATTCTTAAATTTGGTAATATAAATAAATCGGGTATATCAAAAGCGGAAATGATAGCTAGAAAAGTATCACTACTTTTAAATCCAACTGATATTAGAAAAACACAATCAGATTTGTGGGCTCCATTAATTTGGAAAGCATTAAATTATTCAGGATATGATGTTCCACCACAATGGTTCAAAATTGATTTAGATAATGATGAATATTATTATAAATTTAACGAATTTGTAAAAGAATTAGCAAATATACCAGGTTGGGCTGATTATGCTGTAGAAGTTTTAATTTCCGATAATGATTCATATACAAATACTGATAATGATTTTAACTCTGATAAAGTTATTAGCAAATCTAACGAGTATAAAACAAGTTATGTTGGTAAAGATTTTAACAAATATAAAATGGCTTCATATATTAAATATCTTAAATATAAGAATAAATATTTAAAATTAAAAAATATAAATTAAAAAATATAAATTATATATATATATATATATATATGATTGAACAAAAACAATTAATAGATATAATTAAAAATCCCTCTAAATATATGAAAGATCAAGACAATTTTTGTAATTTAATAAATGTTTTACTTGTAGAAATTAATAGACTAACTAATAAATTAACTATATATCAACAAAATTTATTAAATGATAAATATGGATATATACAAAAAAATTGTATTGCACAAAAGGCAAATGATATAGCTTTATTTTCTATGTTTTCTCCTAATTTATTATCAAATAATAAAGAAAGATTTATTAATTTAATTAATAGATATATTGAAATAACAGGATTATTGAATTATAATATGCCATTAAATAATTCTGGTTATCCTGGTTCTGGTTATCCTGGTTCTGGTTATCCTGGTTCTGGTTATCCTGGTTATGGTTCTGGTTATCCTGGTTCTGGTTATCCTGCTTCTGGTTATCCTGGTTATGGTTCTGGTTATCCTGCTTCTGGTTATCCTGGTTATGGTTATCCTGGTTATGGTTATCCTGGTTATGGTTATCCTGGTTATGGTTCTGGTTATCCTGGTTCTGGTTATCCTGCAGATAATGTATCACATTCAAGAATTTATTCTCCACAAAGAGTTGATTTTGTATCTAACCAAACAGGTGGTGAATCATATAGTCAAAGAACTATAAAAAATTTTAATACTAAAAATTTAGAAGAAGCAAAACTTACTTCTCCAACACTTTCTATAAATTTTGTTGACTCAGAAAATACACTAGAAATAGATGGAAACAAATTTTTTGCAAGAGGTGGTTCAACTGCAATTTATAAAATAAAAATAAAAACAACTTTGAATAATTTAGATACAGATGAAGTCTTAATTATGAGATTGATACAACAAAATGAAGATAAGATTGAATCTTATTTAAAAGAATTTATCGATAAATATCAATCTGATTTAAACATTTCAATTAATACAAAAAAATATTTTATTGATGTATTAATTTATGGAAATATTAAAAAAAATGGTAAAAATTTTGCATATTTTATCGTTCCAAATTACAATACAGATAGATTACTGTTAAATAACTTCAGTTCAATTGAAAAAAAAAAATCTTTAATAAATACAATTAAAATGTTACAATTATTTAATAACAACAATAAATTTATTGATGATTTAAAAATTGCAAATATATCAATTGATAATAATTTAGAGCCTGTGTTAATTGACTATGATATTAATACTATTCAAGATAGACCATCAGATATATTTGGTGAATATAAATATTCTTATTATAATGAAGCTGCAAATAGATATAAAACTGATAAAATTTACCACATATTGTTATCTCAAATGATTTATCAATTTTATTATTTAGGAGAATATAAAAATTTCGAGAAAATTAAAGAAACTTTCGATAATTTATTTACCGATAAGGTTGGAAGTCTAAAAATTTCAAAGGTACCAGATTTATCTATTTTTCACGAATTAAATGAAAAATCAGTATTCATAGGGCAAGATAAACTATTATATGATGAAACTACTGGTAAAGGATTATTATGCGATAAGTATGATAATATATTATCATTAGATGAAGTTTTACTTAAACTAAAAAATATTATGGATAAACCAACACTTAATACTATTTTTTCAGATAATTCTGTAGCTAAATTTAAAAAATATATATCAGATGACAGTCCATTTTTTATTTCAAAATGGGGTATTGGAATAAAAAATTTTGAAAATCCAAATTTATATAAATTTCAGTTAGATCCTCAAATTTTTGATAAATTAAGATTAAATCATTATTATTTTAGAAAAAATAAATGGGATATACAATATTATGAAAATGATAAAGATACGAAGATTACAAATGAAACATTAAGATATGCATTACAATCTGTTGGATGTATTCATACAGTATCGTTTGAAGGGATAAATAAACCACCAGTATATATTTTACATTTAAATCAAGATTTTAAAAATAAATATGGTGGTTATTTTGATAATTGTAGAGTTATAGAAGAACAACTTTGGACTTTAATTTTTTGGATTGTTGAAATAACGAACTTATTTAATATAATATCCGCGAATTATCATTTAAATAAAACAATTTATCTAAATATACATGATAATCCTATTAATAAAGGCGTTCATCCTATTGGAACTAATATTAATAATCACCCTTATCCTAATTTTAACCTTCATTCAGAAGAAATTAAAATTCCAATTACTTCAACACCATCTGATATAATTTATTGTTGGGCTCCCAAAAAAGAATATAAAGATGTTGGTTTACCATTCCCTGATATATGGATGCATTTATTTAGTTATTGGTTTTCTAATGATTTTAATATCGATAATTTTTCATCAAATGAATTTGTCAAAAAAACATTAAACGAAAAAATAGGTCAAGCATTTTTTAGAGGAAGTTATACAAACTGTTCATATCCAATTAAAGATTCTGTTAGATTAATATCACATTTAAAAACTTTGCAAAAAAGAGAATCAAATAAAGAGGGGTTAATTAATTCTTATGTAGTAGGCGGCCTAACAACATTTAACTATCAACATTTTGATAGTACTAAATTAAGAAATTCCGACGTTCCTATTGAATATTGGTTAAAAGAAGACAAATATTATCCAGCTAAAAACCAACCCGAGTTTAGATATATATTAAATTTAGATGGTTTTGCATCAGCATGGAGAATAGTAAAGGAAATGTATTATAATAGTATTTTAATAATACCAGAAAGTCCATTTAATGATATAATAAGAGATATATTAAAACCATGGAAGCATTATATACCAGTTAAAGGAGATTTAAGTAACTTAGAAAATACAATTAAATGGTGTAATGATAATCTTGATAAAATGAATATTATTTTGGGTAATATAAGAAGAATAAGAGATAGAATTATAACAAGTGATAATATGTTTAAATTAACTTTCAATAAAATTTCTACAAATGATAATACATTGAGTTTGAACCTTAAACTAACAGATTCAGAATTAGGAGATTATAAAGAATCAGAAGATAACTTAATTGTTATTCCACTAATTTATCCAGATGATATTAAAAAATTAGGTAAACAAACCAAGTTTGAATGGATAGATGCAAATAATAATTTGAAAAGATCAGAAGACATATATTATAAAAAATATCTTAAATATAAGAAAAAATATCTATTGTTAAGCAATAAATGAAAAAATAATAATTTTAAAAGGTAAATTTTATTAAAATTAGGCTTTGGTAATTTTGAAGGAAAAATATTATCTTTAAATGGTATTGGTTTTAGTATAAATCATGAAAAAAAAATTGTTCTTACAATAATATTCATAGATTAAAAGATGCCTTTATAAAATTAGAATTATTAGATTCAATTGTATAAGAACATGGGAATTTGATGATTTTACGGTAGAAATTTTAAAATACATTAAACAAAATAAATTAGAAATAAAAGTACAAATTAGTATTTGGATAAATAATGATGATTTTTCAGAAAATACAAATAAAATATTAAACACAATTAAACAATTAGAATGTTATGAAGAATTAATTATAGGTATAAGTTTACAAAATGAAAATGAAAAAAATATTAAAATAGATGGAATGTTAAATATAATAAAATTATTTAAAAAAAATTTTGAAAACTTTTTTTTATGTACTGCTAATTTTTTATCAGAATCTATAAACAAAAAAATATTGAAATTTTTAATGAATTAGATTACATAAATGTTAATTATTATCCAAATTATTTTAATTTTAAAAATATTCATACATCAGAAAAACAGGTTAATAAACTAATTAATAAGGATTTTTTAATGTTTATTCCAAAAAATAAATTTATTGTATTAGGGGAAACCGGATGGCAATCATATAATTCAAGTTTTAAAAATGCATCAGAATTTAATTTAATTAAATATTTTTTGTTAGTAAAACAAAATATTCATAAAACACAATTTTCTTTCATGTTTTATTTTAATTTATGTGATCAAGAATGGAAAGGTAAAGATGATCATTGGGGATTATTTAATTAAGGAAATATTTTTAATTTAGAAAATTTAAAATATCATCATATATTAATGGCTTCAACAGCAGTAGTATCTCACAAAGATTTAATACCTATACCAAGCAAAATATCTGAAACACAATCATTTTTTTTTATGCCTCTTTTAACTAATGCTTATTTAAACATTAAAAAAAGTCCCTTACCACCAGAATTAATTAGACAAATTAATTCAATCAAACAAATAGAAAATATAAATAAATTTTACGATGCTATGTTGAGTGGAATAGTCTATAAATTACATAATAATCGAGATATTTTAGAAAAAATGGAAAAGTCATATAAAAATTTAGATGGGTTTGGTGATAAGCATTCAAAAGAACCAACAGTTGACTCTGGACACATAAAAGGATCAATGCAAGAGGAAATATTAGAGGGATCATTTATAGCAAGAGACATTAATGCCGAAGGTTTCGATTTTGGAACAAGAAACATAAAAATAATGCTTGATAATATTATTGGATCTTATTATTATGCGGGAAGTTTCCAAAAATATTTTAAATATAAAACTAAATATTTAAATTTAAAAAAAGAATTGAATAAGTTTTAATTTTAATAATAATGTATAATAATAATAATATGATCAATGAATTAAAAAAACCAATTAACGAATGGTCTAATGAAAAATTTAAAAAAAAAGGGACTATTGATTTTAATAGAAATTTTACATTAAAATATGTATTACCCGAACAATCTTTTATAACACAATATTTTAGCGGTGAATGGAAAATGATTGATGGTAAATATTGTGCATGGAGAAAACATAATGATGAAAAAATTTATGGAATGCATATGGCAGGACTAAAATATATTATTAAAGGTAAATGGGAAACTTATAAAACTTGGATGGTTCAGATACAAGTCAATGATGGATTTAATGAAATAACAAATAATGTAATTATTTAGGGATTTAAAAAATTTCCAATATTAAAAGATTTTTTAATTAATAATTTATTTATTTATTTTGCAGACAAATTAATTAATTTAAAAGATATAGATGCTTTTATATATTTACATTTAACAAATCATCAAAAAAATATTTTTGATATAATCAGTTAAAAAAATATAATTAATGATTATACTATAAAACTAGAATTACCAAATATGGCTTCATACTTAAATATAAAAATATAAAAATATAAAAATATAAAAATATAAAAATATAAAAATATAAAAATATAAAAATATAAAAATATAAAAATATGAAAATAAAAAAATAAAAAAATAAAAAAATAAAAAAATAATTATATATATATATATATATATGATTGAACAAAAACAATTAATAGATATAATTAAAAATCCCTTAAAATATACAAAAGACGAAGAAAATTTTTGTAAATTAATAAATGTTTTACTTGTAGAAATTAATAAACTAACTAATAAATTAACAATATATCATCAAAATTTATTAAATGATAAATATGGATATATACAAAAAAATTGTATCGCACAAAAGGCAAATGATATAGCTTTATTTTCTATGTTTTCTCCTAATTTATTATTAAATAATGAAGAAAGATTAATTAATTTAATTAAAAGATATATTGAAATAACAGGATTATTGAATTATAATATGCCATTAAATAATCCTGGTTATCCTGGTTCTGGTTATCCTGGTTCTGGTTATCCTGGTTCTGGTTATCCTGGTTCTGGTTATCCTGCTTCTGGTTATCCTGGTTATGGTTCTGGTTATCCTGGTTCTGGTTATCCTGCTTCTGGTTATCCTGGTTCTGGTTATCCTGGTTCTGGTTATCCTGGTTCTGGTTATCCTGGTTCTGGTTATCCTGCTTCTGGTTATCCTGCTTCTGGTTATCCTGCTTCTGGTTATCCTGGTTATCCTGGTTATGGTTATGGTTATGGTTATTGTTACGGTTATGGTTATGGTTATGGTTATGGTTATGGTTACGGTTACGGTTACGGTTATGGTTATAATTCTGGTTATGGTTATGGTTATGGTTATGGTTATGGTTATGGTTATGGTTATGGTTATGGTTATGGTTATTGTTATGGTTATCCTGGTCCTGGTTATGGTGGTCCTGGTTATGGTGGTCCTGGTTCAAGTTATGATTATGGTTATAAATCAGATGATAAACCATATCTTAAATTTGATTTATATAATAAAATTAGTAATTATTCTAATCCAAATATTGATAATTTTAATATTCCTGATTGGGCAACTAAAGTTAAAAATATTTTAATAAATAATAATTGGAATAAAATTACATATGATAATGCTGATAATATAATAAATAAAACATTACAATATGCTTTACAAACGGTTGGATGTATTCATAGTGTTACTTTAAAACCAAAACAACCAGCTAAATTTCAATTACATATGAATACTGATTTTAAAAATAAATATAATTATTATTTTGATAATTGTAGAGTTTATGAAGATACTGGTGATTTCCCTTTTTTAGTTTGGATTGAAGAAATTACATTTTTATTTAATTGGATAAGTTTAAATTCTAATATTAATAAAACAATTTATGTTAATATTCATGATCATCCAATTGATAATGGTAAAGAAATTCAAACTTTAAACGATCATCCATTTCCTGATATGAAAAATCATACAGATTATTTAAAAATTCCTGTTACTACAAGACCAGATTATAACTTTCCTATTTATTGTTGGGCACCAAGAAAAGATTATAATGATATTGGATTACCATTTCATGATATATGGATGTTTTATTATGGATATTGGTTTTCAGAAAAATTTAATATTAATAATTATCAAAATAATAATGGTGTTAAAAAATTATTAGCTGAAAAAATTCCAAAAGCCTTTTTTAGAGGCAGTTATACAAATTGCGCATATCCAATATCAACATCTATGAGATTACGTGCACATCTCAAAACATTACAAGATGAAAACCAAAATGATAAAGATAGTCTTATTGATGCATATGTTGTTGGTTCAGAAAAAACATTTCAGTATAATCATTATTATAATAGTAAATTAAAAAATGAAAATCTTGAATATTGGTTAAAACCAGATAAGTATACAAATGCAGATGAACAACCTAATTTCCGATATTTATTAAATTTAGATGGTTTTGCATCAGCTTTTAGAATAATACAAGAAATATATTATAATAGTATTTTAATAATTCCAGAAAGTAATTTTACAGATGTTATACGAGATGAATTACAACCTTGGATACATTATGTACCAGTTAAATCAGATTTATCAAATTTAAGAAATACAGTTAAATGGTGTAATAATAATTTAGATAAAATGGACCTAATATTAACTAATTTAAAAAATTTGAGAAAAACATTTACATTAGAAAATTTTTTAGAACTTGCGCGTGCTA
>Ga0214919_10000183_pt1 | contig 107471 bp, 96 predicted proteins | sample LL1503_MetaG_FD_177994 | JGI IMG/M metagenome (GOLD analysis project Ga0214919, IMG submission 177994) | Freshwater microbial communities from Lake Lanier, Atlanta, Georgia, United States - LL-1503 | ecosystem: Environmental > Aquatic > Freshwater > Lake | place: USA: Georgia | collected...
TAATTATTACTTCAGAAAATCCGGAAAATTTTGATAAATTTCTAGATCGGCTTATTAATGAAAATATTATTATAGAAGTTCTCTCTAGAGGTAAATCAAAATGTCTTGTTATTGCAAAAATTGACAGTTCTAGTACATTTCGCAGAGTTGATTTTTTGTATACAAGTCCAAAAGAATATCCATTTGCTATTTTATATTTTACTGGAAGTAAAGCATTTAATGCTGTGATGCGTGGTCATGCTCTTAAAATGGGCTTTTCATTAAATGAGCATGGAATGTCAAAAGAAGGTGTTAAAGGACAATTAATTAATCATGTATTTGAAAATGAAGAATCTATTTTCGATTTCTTACAATTACAATATATAAAACCAACAGATCGTATTGATGGTCGTAATATTATATCTAAAACAATTTCACAAAAGACTGCATCGCCTATAAATAAAATAGAACAAACTAAGAAAAAAACCAGAAAGGTTCTCAAAAAAAAATCGGAAAAGATAGAAATGAAAGAGAACGAGATCATTGAAAAAATCACACAATTCAAGGAAAAAGGAATATCTATTCTAGATTCTCTATCAAAAGACGAATTATTACAAATGATAGAAGCATGCAAAGATGCATATTATAATCATCAAAAACCAATTCTGAATGATAATGAATATGATATTTTAGAAGAATATACCAATAACAAATTTCAGAATACTATTGATGTGGGTGCCCCTGTTACAGGAAAAAATAAAGTAAATCTACCATTTGAAATGGCATCGATGGATAAAATTAAACCTGATTCCGGTGCATTATCTATATGGACAACCAAATATACAGGTCCATATGTTCTTTCTTGTAAACTGGATGGTGTTAGTGGATTATATCTTTGTGATAATGATGGAAAGCACCATTTATATACTCGAGGTGATGGTCATGTAGGGCAAGATATTTCACATTTAATAAAACCATTAAAATTACCAAAAATGTCGAATGGAACAGCTGTTCGTGGAGAGTTTATTCTACCTAAATTGGTTTTTCAGGAAAAATATAAAGATACTTTTGCAAATGCCCGAAATTTGGTTTCTGGAATTATTAATCGTAAAACAAATGATGAAAAATCATTAGATCTTGATTTTGTTACATATGAAGTTGTACATCCATTAATGCCTCCTTCTGAACAATTATTGTTTCTTAAAGAGATTGGTCATAAAGTTGTTCAAAATATGGTTGTTCCTTCTTTAACAAATGAATATTTATCTTCTCTTTTGGTTGAATGGAGAACAGGATATATATATGAGATCGATGGAGTCATTGTGTCAAATAATGCTGTTTATAATCGAACGTCTGGAAATCCAGACCATTCATTTGCATTTAAAATGGTTTTATCTGATCAAGTAGCAGAAGCAAAAGTATTGGATGTAATTTGGACACCTAGTAAAGATGGATATTTAAAACCACGTGTACGAATCGAACCTATCCAATTAGCAGGTGTTAAAATCGAATATGCTACTGGATTTAATGGAAAATTTATAGAGGAAAATAAAATAGGATTAGGTGCAATCATAACAATGGTACGATCAGGTGATGTAATACCATATATACAATCAGTTACTGTTCCTGCTGAAAATGCAAAAATGCCTGATATTCCTTATGAATGGACAGATACACATGTAGACATTAAATTAAAAGATCCATCAAAAGATACAACAGTCATTGAAAAGAATATAACAAATTTCTTTGTCAATCTAGAAGTAGATGGATTATCTACAGGAAATATTAAACGTATAATGAATGCAGGGTTTTCTTCAGTACCAAGTATTTTAAAAATGGAAAAGGTTGATTTTGAAAAAGTAGAAGGATTTAAATCCAAGATGATTGATAAAGTATATAAAAGTATTCAAGAAAAGGTGGGAAAAGCATCTTTACTTGATATTATGGTTGCATCTGGAAAATTGGGGAGAGGATTAGGAGAGAGAAAAATAAAACCCATTTTGACATTATATCCCGATATATTAGTATCTAATGAAACAAAAGATGATAAAATTGAAATGCTTAAAAAAGTGAATGGTATTGGAAAGGAAAATTCAGTTGAATTTGTAGAAAATATTCCAGTATTTCTAGCCTTCTTAAAAGAGTGTGATCTTGAAAATAAATTAACAATAAAATTAGAAGATATTAACATAGTTACACCAGAAAATACAAGTGATCCATTTTATATGAAAAAAATTGTAATGTCTAAAACACGAGATAAAAATATCATTGATTTTATAAAAATGCATGGAGGTATAGTAGAAGATTCTATAAATAAAGAAACATTTTTATTAATCATAAAATCAATAGAAGATGTTTCTTCAAAAGTAGTATATGCAAAAAAACATAATATCCCTATTTTATCTGTAGAACAATTTAATGAAAAATATTTATCTGTATAATATTTTGTTTTTGATTTTATTTATTATAATAAAATCAATCTATAGTAAGATTCAAATATTTAGATATCCAATGAAATAGTATTCTTATTAGATCCATTATTACGTCTTCTTGATTTTTTTGGCATATTCGAGTTCTGCATATCAGTTAAACTAGCAATTGAAATCATAGAATCATCACCCATATCACTCAACACATCAGATGTTTTTACAGGATTTATATGAATATCAACTGTTTTTGGTTTTAATCCAGATAAAATATTATCTATATCAGTATTTTGTGGACCACGCATTTCAGGTCTTGTTTGTGGTGGTGGAGGATTAAATTGAGATGGTATTTGTTGACTACGATTCATACTTTCATATCCTTGTTCCATGGGTGCATTATTATAGGCAGCTCCTCGTCCCATAGAAATATCAGGCCTATTTGATGGGGTTGTTGTAAAATTCATGTTGTTATTTCCTGGTCTTTGTCCAGAAGGTGGCATTGATTTTGTTTCTACAGGTGCTGGTGGTGGACCCATATTCATTGGAACTCCAGCACCTCCATCCTTCATCATGGATGAAGCAAAAGCAAATCCAGGACTTTGTTGGGACATACTACTTACAGTTGCATTTGTAAACATTTTCATTAATTCTGGACTCTGTTTAATAACATCATTAAATCCAGGAGTAGCAGAAGAAAGTGCTTTATTTGTAAAATTTACAACAGCAGCGGAAAATCCCAATCTAAGTAGAAGTGATAATTCAGGTGATAGTTTTCCTCCCTTATATTTCTCGTGGAGTTCGGAAAATATTTCTTCATATGAATCCATGTCTTCACCTACTTGTTCACCCCATCCATCCAAATTTAAATCAAATGGATTAAATGCAGAATTAGCATATTCGATAGAATTTACTAAAGTAATAAACCACCACCCCTGGATTTTAATACTATCCTTTTTTCTCTTATCTTCCAATGCAGTTTCATATTCATCTTCTACTTCTTCATAAGGAGAATCCATGTTATAATGTGAATTATTCTTAATTATTCCCTTATCATACCACTCTTCGATTTTTTTAATCATTGCACGCTTCTTTCGTCTCTTTTCACGATCAGTTAATCGTGCAGCAGGTGCATTTTGAGGGATATCATTCATCTTTGTAAATCCATCCCATGTTTTTGTATTGCCCATACTATCTGCTGTGGCAGATCCAATATTTGAGTCGGTTGGTTCTAAATGTATTTCTTTTTTCTGTTCAGTTGAAGAGCCAAAACCAAACATATTTCCAAATCCACTTAATGATTTTGTATTTGATGCTTCGGAAGAAGATGAAAGATTATTTAAATCATTTTCCAATTTGTCTAAATCTCCTAAATCAATATTCATAGATCCAGTAGCTGACTTCTTTTTATCGTTCATCAATAATTCAATTCCAGGCCCTAAAGAACCAGAGTTCATATTAGATGAATCATCAATATTAAAAGATACAGAATCTAAATCGCTTAATCCTAAATCGATAATTTCCATTTACTTTATGATATTATTACAATAAATATTTTTAAGTTCTACGCAGTAATTATATATTATTTTGGAAGGATATTATTTAACTAGGACCTTTTCCTTTTGTAAAAACCAAATCCCTTGTAAAAAACAATCTGCCAAATCATCTTTTTTCTTTGTATCTAACTTTAAAAGCCATGAAGGATCTAATTTATATGTATCAAATAGTTGTTTACAAAAAATAACCCCATCTTTTTTATGTTCCTTATATTTTTGTCCTTGACTTTCATTTTTACATTCTGTCTCTTTTTTATCAAACATTTTCAATTTATTGGAAGAAGAAATAAATTGTATATTGATCGATTCATATCGCATAATGAAATATTGAGCCAACATTCCTTGTATACATTTCATACGATTTGCTATAGGTGATATTTGGTTCTCAATGAGAACAACAGAAAGATCTTGAATTTGTACCTTATCAAAATGTTCCTTTATTCTTTTACCAATAGTTATCAAATCAATTTCAGAGGCTAAAACAGTCTTTTTAATTATAATTGATTGCAAACATGTGGTTCTCAAATTATTATTAATAATATCTATCATATCTGCTCTTTTTTTTGGTCGATCACTTTGATTTTTGGGATTTTTGGATAGTATTTCTTCATATATTTGAATGATTCCATCCATTTTTGTTTTTTTAAGATATTTATCAGAGAACCTTGATTCAGGAAATCGCCAGTTTGTTTGAGACTTTGCATGTTTATCACAAAAGTATATTTGTTGATTATCTGGGCTTTTATATTTTGCTTGTTTTCCACAAATTTTGGTTATTGTTTTTTTTGATGGTTTTGCAATAGATGGACATTGACATGTATATTTAATTTCAATTTCAGATTCATCTTCTAATAAATTTGCTACAGTCCATTCATGAATGTCGCAAGAGGTATCTGAAATGTCAAAAATACAATATGCCATGTTTTTAATACCTACATCAAAACTAATTATTTTCATTATCTAGGTTCTCAATATATATCTATATATGGAGAACTTTTATATCTTATTATATTTTCAACAAATACTCATTTTTTCTAAAAATGGCAAATATAATAATAAATAAATTGCATAATAAATCATTATTGAATTAACACTCCAACACCACATGCTCCAAATAGAATTGTCGTTTTTATAATTTATAAATGCAATAAGTAAAGTAAGTAATCCAAAGATAAAAAGAATCCATTTTTTTTCATAAACAAAACTAAATAAAAAGAAAAATAACCATCCAATTCCAATAATGGGATGTGTACCAAAAAAGTTCCATATTAAATGCCCACCTTCACTTATTGTAGAATGTATATGATTAGTAGAAAATTTATATATGGAATATGGAATTGTAAATAGTAAATAAGAAAGTAATAATAAATTACGTATTTGAATATTTGTTACAATCATAATACTTGCAATTGGTTGTATCAATAGTAATAATATTGCAAAAATAGAAAATATATTATTATAAAATTTGTTATTAATATTTCTCCAAATAAAAAATTCTATCAATTGCATTGTTATGAATGATGCAAAAAAAAGATATATCCATTTATTATTCAATTCTTGAATTTTATATTTGGTAAAATAATTATTGTAAATAATAAGTACTAATACAAAACTACTAAATAAAAATGTATTCAATGAAACATTCTCATTCCAACACATATATAAAATATAATTATAAATATATTTTATGATCAACATTCATTTTTATTTTGCCGACATATTTTGTCTCTTCATAAGTTGTTCTTGTGTAACCTCTGGTGCAACCATACGTGCTTGTAATTGTTCTCTTGATAAATATATCTCTTTTAGATCACTAGTTTCATATCCAACAGGTTTACTTGTATCAACAAAAGAAGGATATGCATAAGGTGTTGAATGAGGTTTTTCTGCATTAGTATCAACATATCTGCGAATATATCCAGAATCATTTGCTGATTGAATGCGATTATATGTCATAACATCTTTTGCTTGATTTGTTAAATATTGACGATATTCCCAGTTGGATTTAATACCCAATTCCTTAATTAAATAATTATTTAGGACAGCTTCTGGTTGATAACTTGATGTTACCACACGGCCATCTGACATAAGTGGTGGAAAGCCATCATATTGATTATTTGTATGATATCCTAATTTTGATGGTTTATTACATTCAGGATAAGCATTTTGGTAATTTTGAGGTTCATATACAATAGAAGATAACATATTATTATATATAAAGAAAAAGATTTATTTATTGTTGCAATAATTGAATCAATTCACCCTTCTTTTTTTTACTAGGATCAATTCCACGCTCTACAGCTAAAGCACGGAGTTGGGATATTTCTAATGATTTATAATCTATTTTCTCTAAAGGTTCAACAATTTCATCCATTTCATCAATTTCGGATTCATTGTCTGAACACTCACTTTCATCATTTTCATCTTGAATGTCTATTGTTTCAATATCAATTGATGGTGCCTCATGTTCTAGATTAATAATTTTAATAGGTGATTCTTCTTGTTCATCATCCTCATCATGCTCTGTAAATTGTTGCTTTTGTAACATTGGCATCATCATATCAAACAAACCAAAATGATGTCCATTTTGTGGATGATGTTGATTTTCTTGATGATTTGGAATGCTAACCATAGTTTTTATTACTTTCATTTCTTTCAATAAATTATTCATAATTTCAAACATAGTATCTGTTTTTGTTTCGACAACAGACAACCGTTGTTTGAAATGATATACTAGTAACATTATTAATACAAATGTTATTGCTAAACTAATAAAGAAGAATGTTTCGATAAAACTGAAAAATCCCATTTTTATATTAATTAATTATATTTTATGGAAAAAATAAACGAACGTTTTCAATAGAATCATGAAGGAAACAAATATAGTAATATAATATAATGGAAAATACTAATATCACACAACCAAAAATAGGATATTCAAATACACAACCAAATGATATTATGAAAAATATGATTATAATTATATTAGCCGTTGTTCTTATTTTTTCTCTTTTAGGAGTAAATATTTTCATTAGTGTAGGAAATTTCATACAACAAATCATTGATATTTTTAATCCACTCATTCAAAAAACATTATCTGAATTAGGGTTTGCTTCAGGATCGCTAATTAATACTTCAGCTGATACAGTATCAACTATTTCAAAATCAGGTGTTGATATAGCCACTGGTACTTTACATCAAGTGGGTGATTTATTGAAAAAAGCAAGCAAACATGATTTAGATCAATCTATCAATAACCGTTCAAACACACAACCTGAAGTAAAACCAGATCATGCTAATAGTAACATTCAAGAATCTACTACAAAATCACAATGGTGTTTAGTAGGTGAATATCAAGGACGTCGAGGCTGTGTTGAAATAAACAAAAGTGAGAAATGTCTTTCAGGACAGGTATTTCCAAACCAAAAAATGTGTTTAAACCCAACACTTTCGCAAAATAAAATGCCATAAATGGCTTTGATCATTGGTTTAAATATAATAATTAGAATCTTCTAATTATTATAGAATGATTTTCCCTTCAGAAACGTATCATCTCCAGAAGTATATTTATGTATTTGAATTAACTGATAACAAGTTTTTTTTATATTCATCATTTCAAAAAGAGGATTATCAAATAAAATTAGAAGCAGAACTATATTATGATTATTTAAAAAAATATAAAATTATTGGCATTATCGAAAAAAAACTACAGAAAACCCCTTTTGATATTGATTATTATGTCAAACAATATATGTACATATATGGAATTGTAAATGTTCGTGGTGGTTCATATATTGAAGAAAATTTGCCAGATTGTAAATCAAAGGTTCTCAATGAAGAATTTGAAACTGTATCAGATGATAAAGAAAAACCAAGAGAATATATGTTGCAGGTTATTTTAGAAGAATATAAAAAAAAACAATTATCTAAAGAAAAAATAGAAATCGAAATAGAAGAAATCACTAAAAAAAGAGAACAATATAGAATTGAACAAGCTAAATTAAAAAATATCAAACACCTATTTATTTATGGTTTTGAAAGTAAGATCGAATGGCTGAAAACCCAATATATTCAAAAAGATATAAATAACAATTCTAGAAATGAGAAATATAGAGAACTTATTACCCAAATAAAAAAACTATATTTGATCTATCTTCAAGAATTTGAAATATCTAATGAATTAGAAGAATGGGAAATATATTTTAAACATCCAGAGTTTATGTTTGATTCATATATGTATTTATATGAACATTCCATATCTATGGAAACAGTGTATAAACTATGTTCTCGTCTCATTTATTTGTCACATCGTATGATAACTCGTATTCAAGAATATGAATTTGATATATCATCATATGGATATGATATTGAATGGGTATTTTCTATAAAATTATATTTACTAAACTTACTACAAAATTCAAGAACTATTTAGTGAAGTAATTAATAATTGTGAAGATATATTATTCGAAGGATCTATTGAACAATTTATTTGAGGTGATAATAATGTTGGATTTACATAAAACATAACAGTTGGTGCATATAAATAATTTTCATAATTATTATATGCTGTATATGTCCAATCAACATGTAATTGAATATCATAAATATATCCTTTTTGAATGTATAAAAATAAATTATCAATGACTATTTCACCTAAATAAACATTTGCAGTAAATGAATTATTATTAGATAAATCAATTGAAATATGTACTGATGAAATATCAATAGGCATAGTTGGAATTCTTTGTAATTGTACAGACGAATAACTATATAATACATTTATTTGTGCATCAGTTATAGAAAATGAAATGTCAGTTTGAGCAGTTTTTAGTGCATTATTAATACTATTTGCCTGAATTGTTGCAGATAATGGTACAGATAATGTAAAAATATCATTAGTATTAATTGTATTTAAAAAATATAAACTTGTTATTGTAACAAACGAAATATCAAGAGGTATATTTTTATTTTGTGTATAATTCCAAACAAATGGTGGTTCAGGTGCATTAATAATTCCAAGCGAATTTGTATTTATATCATTCATTAGATTATAAACAGGAACATTTATGTCTTCATATAATTGTATTGCTGGTCCAGGTACATCACATGATGTACTTGGTGTAGGACGAATATCACATTGATCAAAAATACCATTTGATAAATCTGTTAAGTACTGTCGACTATATGTTCTTTGTTGAAATGATCCTTTAACTAATTGTGAATATTTCTGAGATTTTGTTAAACTGTTTGTTTGTGTACTCATTCGATTACTAGTATATTTCAAAATTTCTACTTTTCTTCGCATATCTAATTGATTTTGTGTAAAAGGCTGAAGTGTGGATGGATCAATCGTTTCATATGGATTAATTGCTAAGTTATCATATCTTGTTGGTGGATTATTTAATAATGCAAATCTTTCACGTTGATTAATTGCATTTAAGTATGCTGGATCTGAACATATATTATTATTTGTCATTATAATAAATAATAATATATTTATACGAAACTATTATACCAAGAAGTAGATAAAAAATTTGAATTAGATATATTTGTATTCGAATTAGATAACATACTTGTATTAGGTTTACCTGAAGCAATTGCATTGATATCTACGACTGACAAAGCACGACTATAATATTGTAGGGTTGAAAGAAATCCACCGAAACCACCTGCTGGGCAAACAAATACATTATAGAAATTTTGTTTAGGTACATTTGGTAATTGAGTTCTAGTTACTACGGTACCATTAATATAAATATCTATGTAAATATTTTGACAACGAATTGCCAAGTGAAAATATTTATCAATTGGAATATTTGGAATAGTAATTGCTGTTGGTGTACTACTATTAATTGTATCTATTAATAAATATAAATTTGCAGTTGTTGAATCATTCACAAAATATAATCCAGGACCATTATTTAAAGAAAATGTTGGTTGAGAATAAGAAGGTGCCATACCAGCAGATGTTTGAGCAATTTGTGTTCTATTTAAAACTCCGGCACCTGGATTAGTAATAGGAGTATTAGGATTTGAACAATCACCTTTAATAAATACAGGTTGGTATATATTTGGAATGGAAGATGGTTGATATTGTAGCCAAACCGACCATGTATATTCTAATCCAGTATTCTGATTATTTGACCATAAAATTGGTAACGAAGTTGCTAAAGTTGGATTTTGTGTAACAGGTGGTTGTGCAATTGTTCCAATGATCTGACCAGGAATTAATACTGGATTTGGATTGCTTGTAAAATAACCAATTAATGCAACACCTAAATAAAGGAGCATTACAAACCCAAATAAAACTAATAATAAAAAGGCAAATTTAGCTATAATACTATTCGAATCTAAAAAACTCGAATCATTAACAGCAACAGAAGACTTTGATGAAAAATCACTCAGTGTATTATTTATTGAGTCTTTTACTGCACCAAATGATTCTCCTACATTTGAGACTGCAGCTTGTATATTTTCATTTGCTGTTGTAGCAGCATCTTGTATTTTTTCACCAATACCTGTAAGTGAATTTGGTTGTGCCATAATTCTAAATATATATAATAAGGATCATATATTTTTATTAGAAAATCGACCAATCACGTGTATCCGAATCTTTCTTAAATACAACATCTAAATGATAATTAGCACCCAATAAAGTTTGCATGGCATTACCATTTCCTTGTGAATAATATCCAAAAACAGTTTGAGGATCTAAAGGTGTATTCCAACGTGATAATCCAGTAATAATTACAGGAAGATCGTTAGATCCAGATTTTGGAGAAATGAATGTAGGTCCTTGAGCATTATCTGTAGGATAATTAGTTGATTGCCATGGTCCAGTAATAGGTGTCGAATTCACCAATTTACCATTTAAATAACTATCAATATAATTACTAGAAACACTAATAACAGCATAAATCCAGGTTTGAACAGGGAGATTTGTAGTTAAAATAACAGGTGTTTGTGTTTGCATAGAAGTTCCAGTAGCTATATTTGCAGTAAGTGTAGGACCGGATGTATTAGAAATATTTAATGAACAAATATTTGTCCCCTTATTTTTATTGTCAACATAGTTAAAAATATCTACAGATCCACTTGGCATATTTTTAATAAAAATCCAGCAGCCAATTGCATAATTACTAGAAGTTCCTCCCTTTATTTGATTTCCTGGAATGGATAATGATGTAGTAGATAGATCAATATTCGATGCAACTGTAGGAGCAGAAGTAAAATTTATATAAACATACCATATTATAACAACTAATATTACTGCTAAAATTATCACTAAATAATTCATATATAGAATAATACAATATATTTTTATTGAATTGGAGGATTTTTATACATCAATAAGTTATAATTTTGTATTATATCTGTATTTGATAATGGATTTTTATAATATACAATATTACACATTGATCCATATAAAGAATCATTATTCATATTTCCATTATCTTGACCAATGATAATAATATCTGTATCTAAAAAAGAAGGTTGATCTTGTCCAATTAAATAAGTATAATTTAAAGTTCCATTAATGAAAATATCAACAGATTCACCATTATAATTTAATAGAATATTATTCCATTTTTGATAAGGAATTGTAGTATCATATGGTATTCCTTTATTGGTTAAATAAAAACGTATATTTGTACCATTGTTATCTATCTTATGAACAATTTGTGGATGATGATTATCACCAACATTTCCATAATTAAAAATATTTGTTTCTTTTGTATATCCTAATTTTGATGAAGACAATGGATTTATATATACCCACATTGATAAAGCAAATTTTTGACTTAATTGAGTTATTTCATTAGTAGTAGTTGTATAAGTACTTGTGTCAATTTGATCTAATTGTTTATCTTTTAAATCTGCATCAATACGGGTTTCACCACTTAACATGATTGGATCATTTAATAATAAAATAGAATTTTCATTTATTTTCGATTTAATCAATGGTAATAAATATATAAAAAAAATAATCAATAAAATTTCAATAATAAATAAAATAAAAAAGGGTCTTGGTGTTTCATTAGATTCTTTTATAATATATTGAATGAAATCAATAATTAAACAAGGAATATAAAATAACATATTGATAAAAAATCCTGACCAACCAACCTGTTTTTTAAACCTTTCAGAAAATACATTATATACAATAGCAAGACCAACTAATATAATTCCAAGTGATAGAGTATATAATATATATTTATTGAAAATAACATTAGCTAAATTTGTATAAATTAAAAAGTATATTATTAATAATATTGATAATGATAACCCTAATATTACATAAAAAATCATTAATTCTTGTTTATTCAAAGTATAACCATATAAAATGTATAAAAAAATGGATAGTAATGGAATAATAATTATTGTAAAATAAAACGATGAATTATTTTTAAATAATGATTCATTTGTAGATGCTAAATAAATTTCATATGAAATAAATACACAAATACCTATAATAATTAGTAAAAAAGGAATTTGTGTTGTTAATGATTGAATCATATTTTTTCCTTCAAATTTCATAATATACTATATTGCACGATTATAAATTTTCAATAGTTGTCTTTTTACCATGACAATCTCTACAAAGTGCAACTAAATTATCTACATGATTACTGCCACCATATTCTAGTCGTATTTTATGATCTACCTCAAACCATGCATTTAATTGATCTTGACAATCACCACATTTCCATCCCTGACGTGCAGCAACAAATTTTTTCTTTGTTTCACTAACAGATCTCTTCACCTTTTTAACAGAGTCATTGTTACCAATATCATTGTTACCATTATTGTTTCCACCTGAATTCATTATTTTTTTTTCGTATGGGTACATTGATTGTTGTGTTTGATCGTTATAAAATGTTTGTTTTTTTGTAAAATCTAAAATGGGGTTTAAAATCGTGGTTGTATTTTTATCAATTGGTAAATATTTCAAATAGTCATTTGTAGTAGAAATCAATGAAAATGCGGATAGAGGATTTTTTTTAATCAAATAATATAGAAATAGAGCACCTAATGCAATTCCAGCCATTTGATAATATTTTTTATATCCTGTAAGTAATTTTATATATTTACCTTCTGTATAAATATTGACTAAAATTAAAGCAGTAATTCCAAAAATTAATATTTCAATTCTCATTTACTATATATAAAGAGAACAATTATTCCCAGTATAAATAAATAAAAAATAAACACAATAAAATAAAAAAAGCAATTATAAAATGTTTTTTCCATTTGATTTTATCAGATAAATATATTGGTTTTGGACGATATTCTGCAAAATAATTGTCCATTGCTTCTGCATAAGAAATCTCATCTTTTCCTATCATCACATTTATTTTGTTATGAATAAAATGAACCCATTTTATAAAAGATTCTTTATTATCTAAATATGGTGATACAGGATATAAATCTAACAAATGACTAAATTGGTTTGCTATTTTAGGATTTGGAATAAAGATGGGTAGATTATTAATAAAATCATAATATTTTCTCTTTGTTACTGCATTAACTTGTTCTGGATAAGAAAGTGCTAAAGTCATTAAAAAAAACCAATAACATGGTCCCCATACAGATGGATTAAAAATCATATTTTCTTCTTGTATGAATTCTGGCATTATGTATATCTAAAGATAGGAAACTATATAAAAATAAACGATTATTTTTATCTAGTAAATGTCAAATGAAAAATGTTGTAATAATTGCGGGAAATATGGACATATGTATAATCATTGTAAAATGCCCATTACAAGTATGGGAATTGTAGCTTTTAAAAAGATGGATGATCAAATAAAATTCTTAATGATTTGTCGTAAAAATACTTTAGGATTTATGGATTTTATGAGAGGAAAATATTCGATTTATAACAAACATTATATTTTAAATCTATTGAATGAAATGACAATCGACGAAAAGGATGGTTTAATAACATATACATTTACTGAATTATGGCAGCAGTTATGGGGTAATCAAACATTATCATCACAATATAAAACGGAGGAAAAAGAATCAAATGATAAATATCATGCATTATTATTAGGAATTAATATTGTTCATTGTGAGACATATACTTTGGAATCATTAATTCAAGAATCTAATAAAATAAGTCAATGGAAAGAACCGGAATGGGGATTTCCAAAAGGGCGTCGCAATCTTAATGAAACTGATATTGATTGTGCAAAGAGAGAATTCTCAGAAGAAACTGGATATCCAAAATTATCATTATCTATGATTTATAATTTACTTCCTTTCGAAGAGATTTTTATGGGATCAAACTATAAATCATATAAACATAAATATTACCTTATGCAGTTTCAAGATCAATCTAATAAATATTATTCTAATAAATATGATAAATCAGAAGTAAGTAAAATAGAATGGAAGTCGTATGAAGAATGTCTTGATATTATTCGTCCATATAATTTAGAAAAGATAAAAATGGTGAAGGATATCTATTATTGTTTACTTAATTGCAAAATAATATAAGTTTTTATGTCTAGTATTTTTTATAACTATAATATAAGATAATCTTATTTATGAATACAACTAAAAAAAAAGATGATAAAGTATCAGAAGTTCAAATAGCTAATAAAAAAAAGAAGACGGTTAAAAAACTTCCATTGAACACACAGGATTCATTGCCATCTATGATAGAACCTATAGCATTGATATCCCCTACTATCGAAACTCAGAATCAACCTATTGAAGAGAATCAACCTATAAAAATAGATAATATAATTCCAAAAAGAAAATACAAAAAAAGGGAGAAAAATGATGTTGAACCATTGAATACACATAAAAAAACCAAAAAAAATATTCATAAAGAAAAATCGAATGATAATTTAGATGAAACAAATAATACACAAAAAATAGAATTATTTCCACTTCAAACAAATGTAGAAAAATATAACAAATTCCTTTTAAATAAAGAAAAGAGAGAACATGATACATATAAAACATATGGGAATAATCTATTATACCCTACTTTAGATGATCCTGATTTCAATTATAAAATCTCGAAAAAAAACGAATTTGCAGATACACAATATGATGGTAAAATTATGGATATACGAAAACAAGCAAATTTACTTTGTAATGTCCCCTTTGAAATTGCACCACATCAACTTTTCGTAAAAAACTTTTTGTCTGCAGAAACTCCATATAATAGTATTCTTTTATATAATGCATTAGGTAGTGGAAAAACCTGCAGTGCAATTGGAATTGCAGAAGAAATGCGTTCATACATGAAACAAATTGGTTTAACTAAAAAAATAATTATTGTTGCATCTCCAAATGTGCAAGACAATTTTAAATTACAATTATTTGATGAACGCAGATTAATACAATTAGAAGATGGTCAATGGAAATTAGATAGTTGTGTTGGACCTGCATTATTGAAAGAAATAAATCCAAACAATTTAAGAGGATTAACAAGAGAACGTATCATTACTCAGATTCGATCTATCATTCAAAATTATTATGTTTTTATGGGTGATAAAGGAAAGTTTGCAAATTATATTCAAAAAATTATATACATTCCTGAAGATACTACCTATTCTGAAGAAGAAAAACGAAAAATAATCACAAAAAGAATTAAACATTATTTCAATAATCGATTGGTCATTATAGATGAAGTACATAATATGCGTATTTCTGATTCAAATAAGGAAAAATTAACAACCGTTTTATTAAATAAAATTGCACGTATTAGTGATAATATGCGTTTATTATTATTATCAGCAACACCAGTTTATAATTCATATGATGAAATCATATGGTTAACTAATTTAATGAATACAAATGATAAGCGTGGTTTAATAAAGACATCTGATGTTTTTACAGGAGATGGACAATTTATAGAAGAAAAGATTGATAAAAACAATAAATTAATAAGAGAAAGTGGGCGTTCTCTTTTAATACGAAAATTAACAGGATATGTTTCATATGTTCGAGGAGAAAATCCATATATTTTTCCATATCGTGTATATCCTAATATATTTTCACCTGAAAGATCTATACAAATGATATCTTATCCAAAAAAGCAAATGAATCAAATGTTAATAGATGAACCACTTAAATACATTCCTATTTTTACAAATTCTATAGGTGAATATCAATCAAAAGGATATCAATTTATTATGTATACATTGGGTCTAAAATCATTTTCAACAACAAATAAATTAGGTAAGACAAAAATAATGCCTACTTTTGAAAATATGGAGAGATTTGGATATAATCTTCTTTTAGATCCACTTGAATCACTCATTATTGTATATCCAAATACTGAATTGGATTCTATTGATGATTCGGAAGAATTTAATCAAGAAAAAAACACAGAAATTATTAAATCTATTATTGGAAAAAATGGTCTTAAACAAGTTATGAAATCAAAATCAACATATGATCCAATTCCAATTCGTAATCAATTCGAATACCACCCAAAAATAATGAAAACATATGGTGACATTTTTAGTCAAGATGAAATTTATAAATATAGTAGTAAAATCGCCAATATTTGTAATATTATTAAAAAATCCAAAGGAATTATTATGATTTATTCACAATATATTGATGGAGGTATTATTCCAATGGCATTAGCATTAGAATCAATGGGGTTCTCACGTTATGCATCAACTTCTGCTCATGCAAAACCATTATTGAAAGTACCAAAGGAATCGATCGATTCTCTTACTATGTTACCTAGATCGGAAGTCGATCCTTCATCTTTCAAGGCTGCAAAATATACAATTATTACTGGTGATAAATTTTATTCACAGAATAATGCAGATGATGTTAAATATGTTACTAATAAAGAAAATAGTAATGGAGAACTAGTAAAAGTTATATTAATTTCAAAAGCTGCATCAGAAGGTCTGGATTTTAAATGTATTCGTCAAATTCACATATTGGAACCATGGTATAATATGAATCGCATTGAGCAAATTATAGGACGTGGTGTTCGTAATCTAAGTCATTGTTCTCTTCCTTTTGAAGATAGAAATGTCGAAATTTATTTACATGGAACAATTTTGAATTCAGATGAAGAAGCTGCTGATTTATATGTATATCGTTCCGCTGAGAAAAAAACAATACAGATTGGTAATGTTACACGTGTACTCAAAGAAACTGCTGTAGATTGTTTATTGAATATTTCACAAACAAATTTTACGGTTGATAAATTGAATGAAATTGTTGAAAATCAAAATATTGATATTAATCTTTCCTCAGGTAAAACAGTGCCTTTTCATATTGGTGATAAACCTTTTACTGAAATATGTGATTATATGGACAATTGTGCATTTAAATGTGCTGTTCGTAAAGAAGTTTTGGATTCGGCAAAATCTATTTTAAATAAAACAACATATGGCCTTGATTTTCTCAAAGTGAATTCGGAATTGATCATGAAAAAAATAAGGGATTTATATAGAGAACGTACGGTATACGAAAGAAGTCGTATTATTTCTTCTATAAATATAGTGAAAAAGTATCCAATTGAACATATTTTATATGCATTAACACGTTTTGTAGATAACAAGACAGAAGAATTAATTGATCAATATGGGCGATCAGGATATTTGGTAAATCGCGGTAAGATATATGCATTTCAACCTATTGAAATTAGTGATGAATCTGCGTCGATATATGAGAGAAAAACACCCATTGATTATAAACGTGTTAGTTTACGTATGGAATTATCAAAACAAAAGGTAGATCGAAATATAAATGTAGATGATGAAAATAATGAAATTGAAAAAACATATGAACAAATTTTAAAGCAATTGCAAAGTCAAATGGATGTAGTTCATAGAAAAGATATGAAAGTCAAATCAAATGATAAAAATTGGTATAAATATGCAAATATTGTAATTCCTGCATTACGTAGTATACATGAAATTCCGATGGAAAATATTAATCAATTTGTAATATATCACTTTTTAGATTTATTGTCAATGTTTGATAAGCTTATTTTAATAAGAAGATTATATAAAAATCGTGCAAATAAAGAAATGACTGGTTATGAAGCTATTATAAAAATGTATTTTGATGAAAATATGATGTTTATTGATGGAATATATGGTCTCTTACTTTTTGATGGTGATAAAAATATATTATGGATTCAATCAAAAGAAGATCCTGAATTATGGACAATAGCAGAATATAGTAATGAAGAAGCATTTAAAAATATAATTAAAGAAAAATTTAATGTATCAAAAGAATTTATTCATAAAGGAGAAGTTGGGTTTGTATATTCTTTCAAAGGGAATCAATTAGTTATTAAAATAAAGGATATGTCACAAAAACGTAGTGTTGGTGCAAAATTAGATGATGCTGGAAAACCAATTGTTCTCAAATATTTGGAAGGTGTAATTGGAGATAAAAATATATATAGAGAAAAGAAGGGGAATAAAAAGATATTTATGAATTTGTCATTATGTGTGATTTTGGAAATATTGATGAGATGGCTAACTGAAAATAATAAATTAAATGGAAAACCTCGATATTTCTTTAATGCTGAAGTTGCATTTGAATCAAATATTATTGGGTTACAGATTGTATAATGGGTTACAGATTGTATAATGGGTTACAGATTGTATAATGGATCAAACAATATATTTAACCCTTTACTTCTCCAATAAAGTCGGAACTGTTACTACGAAGTGCCTAGAAAATAACACCATCTATAATGTGCCTAGTAGAGGCACCAAAATAGATGAATTATTTGTTAGGCACTTCGTAGTAAAGGGTTAATAATCAAAATCTTCTTCTTCATCTTCCTCTTCTTCATCATCAAATAAAAATTCTTCATAATCTTCAATAAATTCTTTACGTTCATTTGGTTGTAAAAGTCCCCATAAAAATCGCAATTTAGTGTTATCTAAAGAACCTTTTTCAAATTTATAAATAAAACCTTCTAATTCAAGTGTATTCATATTTTTGCATTGAAAACATCTACGCCAAACTGAATAATCAGTTTCATTCAATATAATTTCATAATCGTTTTTAAAAAATGAAATATAATCTACAATATCATGTATTGCCCAATTAATATATGTGTGAAATAAAAAATCATTACCATAATCTTCCATTAATTTAGTAAAATAATAATAACAAATAACATCAAAAGATGAAGAATAATCCCGTATATCTTCTAAAAGGTTTGATGGTTGTGGAGAATATGTGTATGACCATATTTTTAAAACAAGTTCATTTGGTAGGTGTAATAAGTTATGAATGAGAGACATTTTTTATATATTTAGTAGGATGTTTTTATTATGTTCTCAAAAAACATAAAAAGAAAATGAAAATAATAATATGATTGATCGGGTTATACATTCGATTTGCATTATTATAAATCCATTTATTTTATCTACTATTTCTGCAATATATATTTTCAATTATTATAAATATCCATTTATTTCTCCTGTATATAGCATTAGTAAAATTAAGGATAGAATAAAAGATATGAGCAATAGCATACCAGCATTATTAGCATCATCAATTGCTGTTAATTATATTATTTATCCATATATTTTACCAAATAATACACATAATGAACTTGAGATATGTTACAGTATATTATCATATTGTACTTCAATTGAATTTATTTATTATGTATATCATCGACTCATTCATTTTTATGGATATAAAACCATTCATAAAAAACATCATAAAAATGTAAACATATATCCATTCGACACATTCTTTTTTACATATATTGATGATATTGCTCTCATATATTCTCTTGGAATTCCAGTTATTTTTCTTCGTATTACATATTTTGAACAATTTATTGTTTTATATATGTATATTACTTGTTCATACATTTCTCATTCAAAACTTTTTTGGAAACATCATGCAATTCATCATGAATTGTTATGTTATAATTATTGTATTTTATTTCCGGTTTTTGATATTTTATGTAATACATATAAACAATAAACATCTATAATATTTGTTTATAAAAACAATATAAATAATTTAAATATTATTTATATAAAAATGTTTTCAAGACGTTTATCAACAACAACTAATCCCAAAAATGTAGTATCTGCATTATCTGTTTTCAAAAATTCATGTTATAATAAAATTGATTTTAAAATTAATGAAGATAACACTGCAAATAATGCAGTGAAACGTTTTGCAGCTTTTAACATTGGTTGTCTTGCAGTAACAGATAATCATAATAATGTTATTGGTGTTTTATCTGAACGTGATTATATTAATAAGATTTCTGCAGTAGGTAAAGATGATATGAGTATTAAAGTTAAAGATATTTGTACATACACACCTAATATAATAATCGCAAAAAAAAATGATTCTATAGAAGAATGTATGAATAAAATGTTATTCAAAGATATTAGACATCTACTTGTTATTGATGATAATAATAAGAATGATGTTATAGGTATGATTTCAATTAAGGATTTAATTAAAGAAGTTATGAAAGATAAAAATGATATTATTACAAGATTAACAGATTTCAAGATTGGAAAGGGTGGATATTTTGGAAGCGAATAAAAAATTCTTTACATGAAGATACATACATTTTCACAAAGAATAAACATAAAGATAAATATAATATCATATATATCATATTTATGAAAATTATAAATATAGGAATTCTTTCATTATTGGTTCAATTTACAAATGGATTTTTTGTTCAGAAACACCGATCAGTAAATCAACTATATGAAAGTAAAAAAACTGAATTTGGACCCATGGAAATGGAATCATTAACTGATTTATATAAAAGAATCGAGAAGCATAATGTTAAAAAAATTTATTTTTCAGATAATCTCAAACAAATTTATTTGAAAGATACCAATGATGAAATGACAGTTGTTAATTCAGATCCAATTATAACAAATAATATCATCGAAATATCGTCAAAAAATGGAATTAATACAATGATAATGGAACCTACGCATAGTTTCATACGTGATGGAATGAATGTAGTCTCTGGACTATTTGATTTTTTGGTGATTTCAATCATTCTATCAACACTATTTCGATTATTTACAGGACGAGGACAAGGTCCAATGAATCCAATGAATTTACCTTTTATGAATAGGGATTATAGTGTTGATAAGTCACAAGTGAATGTTTCCCTTTCAGATTGGGCAGGAAGTCCAGAAGTATTTGATGAATGTATTGAAATTGTAAGTTATATTAAGAATAGTACTCTTTATAAGAATGCTGGTGCAGAAATTCCAAAGGGTATTTTATTAGAGGGACCACCAGGTACCGGTAAGACATTGATTGCAAAAGCAATTGCCAAGGAAACAAATGCAACTTTTTTCTCTGTACCTGCAAGTGAATTTGTAGAAATGTTTGTAGGAATGGGTGCTGCAAAAATCCGTGATTTATTTGAACAAGCAAGAGAAGTGGTTGAAGAAGAAGAGGGTAGTTCTGCTATTATTTTCATAGATGAAATTGATGCTGTAGGAAAACAGCGTGGAACTGGTATGATGGGTGGAAATGATGAACGAGAACAAACATTGAATCAATTATTAACTGAGATGGATGGATTTCAATCAAATACAAATATTATAGTCATTGCTGCAACAAATCGAAAAGATGTATTAGATGCTGCATTATTGCGTCCAGGACGTTTTGATCGCATTATTTATGTTCCATTACCAGATAAGAAGAGTCGTGAAGATATTTTACGTGTATATATGAAAACAAAGCAAATCGAAAAGAATATTTCTTTGGATTATATTGCTGAAATGACTTCTGGATTTTCTGGTGCTCAATTAAAGAATTTATTAAATGAGGCAGCAATCAATACTGCTCGTAATGGTTCGACAATTATCACACAAACACATTTAGACGATGCTTTGGAAAAGGTTGTTATTGGAATTACTAAAAAAATAGATACAAGATCAGAAGAAGCTAGAAAAAGAGTTGCCTTACATGAAATGGGACATGCTATTGTTGCAGCATATTATAAAGATGATTTCGAATTGGTGAAAGTATCTATGAAGAGTACATATAGTGGTGTTGGTGGATATACATTATTCAATGAAATCGAATCAAAAAATGATGACAATATGTATACAAAAAATACTTTGAAAAGGCGATTGGCTGTATCTCTTGCAGGTAAAGCAGCAGAGTATATTTATTATGGTGAAGATATGGTATCATTGGGGGCATTTGAAGATCTTAAACAAGCAAATCAATTGGCAAAAATTATGATTACAAATTATGGTATGGGTAAAGAATTGGAAGTGTTTTATAATACAGATGAAACAAAGATGTTTTCTGAAAGAACCAAAGATAAAATAGATTTCGAATCTATGGAATTATTAATAGATGCATATGAAGAAGCCAAGCGAATTATTCTCAAAAAGAAGTATGTTATTGATGAATTGGTGAAATTATTATTGAAAGAAAATGTCATTTCAGGAGAACAAGTTTATTCAGTATTAACCCTTTCCCTGAATAAATAATTATATATATATATTATATCGTATCATTTCAAAAAATTTCTCATGATATTTACATTTTTTACCGATTAAAATATAGTACATATACTTGATCTAGAAACCAGAAGTAAAAAATTGTGTATATATATAATCTTCAATATTATATATATGTCAGCCGCTGAAACAATTAAAGGTCTTAATCCAATCGTTGGAGATGAAAAAAGTAAAGAGGAAAAACGTGTAAATCCAGTCCAATACTATATTAAATTTTCATTTAGTATTACTTATATATTTTTATTAACTACTGCAACAATTACATTTATTGAGGCAATGAGAACAAATATTCCAAAAGTGCGTCATGTTCTCAATTTAGAAACTGCAATTTCAGTTATAGCTGGTTATTTCTATTCAATCTTTTTAGATAAAATTGCAACATATGAAAAAGAAGATCGTAAGATTGACTGGTCAGATATTTCATTAACACGTTATATTGATTGGTCTATGACAACTCCACTTATGTTACTCGTATTATTATTAGTTCTTTCTCAAAACATAGGAAAATCGATTACATTCAGTCTATATTTATCAGTTGTTGCATTAAATTTTGCAATGTTATATTTTGGTTATTTAGGTGAATCAAAAGTTATAGAAAAATGGATTGCATGTATCATTGGCTTTATTGCATTTTCTTATATGATGTTTATGATATATGGTGAATTTATACTTCCAAAATCAAATTATGCAAATAAAATCCTATTTGGAATCTTTGTTAGTATATGGTCATTCTATGGTATTTTTTACATGGCTTCTGAAAACTACAAGAATATTGGTATGAATGTTCTTGATTGTCTAGCAAAATGTTGTTTTGGATTAGGATTATGGGCATATTACAGTAAGATACTTGTTCTATAACAACAGGATGATAATAAATAAAATTGATCATAATAATATATAAAAATATTACAGTATTATATCTAAGGTATGAATAAAACAAGAAAGGACAAAAAAGATGATTTGCCTGTTATTTATGAACCCTATATGAAATCTGTACTTACTACAAAAGTATTATTATCAATCACTGAAGTAGGAAAAAATATAAAACAAAATTTAGAAAAGGTCATTGTTTCTAAGACAGAAGATCGTTGTATTGTTGAAGGATATATTAAACCTGAATCTGTAAATATTCTTACATATTCTGCTGGAAAAGTTCACAATGGACATATTGAATTTCATATCACATATGAATGTATGGTTTGTCATCCAGTTGATGGAATGTTGATTGAATGTTATTGTAAAACAATAACAAAGGCAGGTATTCATGCTGAGGTTGTTGATAAAAATAAAAATATACCTATCATTGTATTTATAGCACGAGATCATCACATTAATAATCACATGTTTGATAAAGTAGTGGATAATTCGAAATTAGTAGTTCGTGTGATAGGTGTTCGTTTTGAATTGTATGATCCAAATATTTGTGTTATTGGTACTTTGAAAAACATTGTACTTTGAAAAACATTGTATAGATAAAGAATATAAAACGATTTTTCTAAAAAATACAAACATGGATTTAGAAACGATTAAAAATAAGATTGAAACATTAACTAAAACTCAACAAATAGAAGTTCTTCGTATTATTAAAAAACATCCAACTTCAAAATTAAATGAAAATAAAAATGGAATTTATATCAATCTAACATTTTTACCTATTGAAGCAATTCAAGAATTACAAGAATTTATTCAATATACATTAGATCAAGAAGAGGTATTAACACCTCTTGAAACACAAAAACAAGACTTTAAAAAAACATTTTTTATTGAAAAAGAAGATAAAGATAACATGACATTTTAATAAAATGACTTCATATAGAGTTTTAAATCAAATTTTTTATAAACATAATAAATTTGATAATCCATTAAACATAGTTTTATTGCAACCTTTTTTTATGAATCTATGTGAAGATTTGAAAAACAAATCACCTGAAAATCCACTACATGATAAAAATATACAACCTTGTATATATAATTCATTGACATCTATTGTTATTGAAACAACTGATAAAATACTTGAAAAGTCTATTAAACCAATCATTACAAAAAATAATGATTTGAATAATGAAAAAGTACAATCATTTTTTGATCCAAAGGATAAAGACTCATTATTTTGGTGTATTTATACATTTATTCATGGAGAAAGTGATTTTATAATGATTCGCAATAATTATGGAAATCGCAAATTAGAAGAAAAAATGAAAGTATATTCATTTTTAAAAACAGATAAGAAAATTGCAAAACAAAACCGATACAAAATTACAAATCAACAAGTTCAAGAAATGATGTCGGAATTAATGTGTGTACAAAGTGAGACCAGTTTTTTAGTACTAATTGCTCTTTCATTATTCTATAATATACGTATTTTACTTGTAGATACTAACAAAAAGATGTATCTTGAATTTGATTCAATTAATTCAGATGAAGAACCAAAGAAAACATGTGTTTTATATAAGATAGAAAATAAAGGTTATTCTAGATATCGATTATTATTAAATGATTATGAACCAAGTATGACGTCGCATATGTTTTGTTTAGAACATTATTATAAACCATTGAAGTCTGTTTCAAATTATAAACTAAGTGAATTAATCCCTATTGCTGAACAATTTGGATTATGGAATGAGAATACTAATAAAATGAAGAAAAATGAATTATATGAACATTTATCTGAATATTGTGCTTGGAAATGATAAAATCGAAGCAAAAATAATATATATATATAATTATATATATTATCAATATGCAAAATGAAGAATCATCAGACATTACTAACGACCCTAATCATGAAATCCGTAAAATATTAGATAATGATCAAAAACGTATGGAAAAGGCAAAGGAAGATTTCCAAAATTTATTACAGCGATATTTAGTTGGAAATCCTATTCTTCCAAAACAACAAAAAACGGATGAATTTGAAGTACGGTTTGGTACAAACACATTTAGTGGTCGTGAATTAAGTAAAATTGATTATGATAATGTAGTAAAACAACTTATGAGAAGTGGATTTGCTACAGAAAATTCAGATGGTACTCAAATGTTACGTATTAATTATCAAGATTCTCTTACTGATGTAAACAAAATGTCTAATATTCGAGCTGAAATTGTAGGTATTGATCTTGTACAAGAATATTGCAGAACAAATAATATCGAAAAACTACTAGAAGTATCCTCAAATCAACGAAATAAAGTTATTTTTACAAGAAAAAGTAGTTTAAAAGATGGAAAAGATCAATGGATAAAGCCAGTGGATATGTTTGATATGGGATTTCGGGTTGATTATAAAACAGAAGAAAATTTCAATGTTAAAGTCCCTTTCATACAAAATGTCATTCGAAGTTGGTCAGATAGAAGAAAAACATTTCGTTATATGAATCGTGTTCGATTTTCAAGCGAAGAATTTCCAATATTTGCAGATATAAGTATTATTAAAACATCAAAAAGATATAATAAAAAGCAAGAGCAAATTGGAGGAGCATCAGAAAACCAAAGATTCCGACCAAATACCACAAATATTTATATTCCAACATATACAATTCAAGATGCACAAGTATTTAATAATACAGAACATTATGAGATTGAATTGGAGATTGATAATAAACGTGTAGGTCTAGGGACTCCATACGACACTCCTGTAAAATTGATGGATGCTTTGCGAAAATGTATTCGTATTATATTATGTGGAATTCAAAAATGCAATTATCCAATAGCTTTTTCAGAAAGGGATCAAGTATTGAATGACTATATGAAAGTTATAAAGCAAAGTGCAGAACATGAATACATTTATAGAAAAATCAATATTAATAACAAACATGAATTATTCACAAATTTTGCATTTATTGGACCTGGATCAATAACGCTACAAAGAGAAAATATAATGAATAGAGTAGATGGATCACTACATACTTCTATTTTAGAAAATTATACAGTCACTGATAAGGCAGACGGAGAACGTAAAATCCTATTTATCAATGGACATGGAAAAATATATTTAATTGATTCTAATTTTAACGTAGAATTTACTGGATTAAAAACAGCAGAAAAAACGGTATTTTTATCAATATTAGATGGAGAACATATTAAAATAGATGATCAAGGAAATCCTATTCAATTATATGCTGCATTTGATCTTTATTATATTAATAAACACAATTTCAGAGAAAAAATGTTTTATCCTAACTCAATAGATGATCTTCCTTCGAATTTTCGATTGACTACATTGAAACAATTAGTCGATATTTTAAAACCTTCTTCGTTAGTGAATGAAACAAAAATTGTTAATTGGACAAAAAAGAAGAAAAGTACAGGAGAACCTTTTTGGTTTGATAATAAATCTGGTAAAATAACTATGATAAACCCAAAACAATCATATACATGTTTATTGCGGGTTGAAATGAAACATTTTGAGGTTACATCTCCTGATAAATCTATTTTCGAATGTTGTTCGAATATTATGAAAAGAAAACAAGATCGACTTATTAAATATCATACAGATGGACTTATCTTCACACCTACAAATGTTGGAGTAGGTGGAACTGGTCCAGGATTAACAGGTCCTCTTACAAATTCTACATGGGAACTTTCTTTTAAATGGAAACCTGTCGAGCAAAATACAGTTGATTTCTTAGTAACTATTAAAAAGGATCCTACAGGAAAAGATGAAATTCTCCATATTTTCCAAGAGGGAAAAACATCTGATGGTCTTCAGCTAATTGATCAATATAAAACATTAGAATTAATGTGTGGTTATTCAGAACGTGATGATGGATTTTTAAATCCATTTAATGATTTATTAGAAGATAATATTCCAAGTCCTACATCAAAAACTCGATCAAATTATCAAAAGAAAGATTATATTCCTTATTTGTTTATACCGAATGATCCATATGCTAGTAAAGCATACAGTTCACAAATAAAATTAAAAGATGATGGTGCAAATCTTTATATGGTATCAGAAGAAGGTGAGTATTTTGAAGAATTTATGATTGTCGAATTTAGATATGATATGCCAACAAAAAATTGGATACCATTGCGTGTGCGTTATGATAAAACTGCAAAATTGAAAAATGGTGAAAAACAATTTGGAAATGCATATCGTGTTGCAAATTCTAATTGGCATTCAATACACTATCCTGTTACAGAAGACATGATAACAACTGGTGAAAATATTCCAGATATAGTAATTGATGAGGGTGTATATTATAAGGGGAATAATATTAATAATACACAAGGAATGCGTGATTTCCATAATCTTTATGTAAAACGTAAATTGATAACAAATGTTGCTTCTCGTGGTGATACATTAATCGATTATGCTGTTGGAATGGCAGGTGATTTATCAAAATGGGTTGCAGCAAAGTTAGGGTTTGTTTTTGGAATTGATATTTCACGTGATAATATTCATAATCAAAAAAGAGGTGCTTGTTCACGTTATTTAAATATCCGACGTGATAATACTGAAATGCCAGGAGCTCTATTTGTTGTAGGAGATAGTGGACTTAATATTCGAAATAAATCAGCATTCCATGGTGATAAAGATAAAATGGTAGTAGATGCAGTTTTTGGTAAGGGTCCAAAAGATTCTACTATTATAGGTAAGGGGACTGTTAAATATTATGGAATTGGTGAGCAAGGTTTTAAAATAAGTTCATGTCAATTTGCATTACATTATTTCTTTGAAAATCCAGTAAAGTTGACTGGATTCATACAAAATCTAGCAGAATGTACTGAAATTAATGGATATTTTATTGGTACATGTTATGATGGAGAAACGATTTTTAAGATGTTGGCCAAGAAAAAGGAAGAAGAAAGCATTACATTTATGACAGATGATAAGAATGGTCATAAAATGAAGATTTGTGAAATTGTTAAAAAATACAGTGATAGTGGATTTCCAGCAGATATTACATCTTTAGGTTATGCTATTGATGTTTATCAAGAAAGTATTAATAAAATGGCTAGAGAATATTTGGTTAATTTTGAATATTTTACTCAGATCATGGAGAATTATGGGTTTATGTTAATTACAAATGATGAAGCTAGACAGATGGGATTTCCTAATAATACTGGCATGTTTAATCAATTATTTGAATCAATGAAACAGGATATTCATCGTGATTCTAGATATGATTCAAATTATAAAGATGCACCTTTTATGACATCTGCAGAGAAATCTGTATCTTTTATGAATCGATATTTTGTCTTTAAGAAAATGATTACAAAGGATGCTGCAAAAGAGACTAGATTATTATTATCTACAACAAATGAATTAGATTTTAGTCAGAACATAGAAATGACTGCATTAGAAGATGAAATAAACAAACAAATGAAAGTTATTCATCCTATAAAAGGTCCTGTAAAAAAATTGAGAGTCCGTGTAAAATTACAGAAAATGCCTTCTGAAATGTTTTCATTGCCAACTGCTTCAGTATTTGAAGATCCTATTCAATTAGATGCAGAAGAAATTATTGAAGATAAGGATGAAGAAATCAAAGAAGATATGGTTGAAGAAATCAAAGAAGATAAAAAGGAAATTAAGAAGAAAAATCCTAATGAAACAAAAAAGAGAATAAAAGATATGCTATCAAAAATGAAAAATTAGAACTTATAAAGATATATAATCTTATGTTCTCATCTATCGAAAATTTATTATAATTATTCCAAAATAAATATATATAAACAGTATTTAAAATACATATTAGCTGTTTGTTAACATGTATTATACATTACCTAAATCACCACCATTTATTTATACATATTTAAATTATAGTGATATTTCAGGTTCTCCACCAACAACAATTTCACATTCATTATCATATTATTTATCTAATATTAAATTATTGATAACAGATAAAGAGAAACAATGGGACATTTATAAAAAATATACAAATCCTTATGAATATATACATTCTTACATTCCAAATAAAAAACGGGCAGTATCAAAATATCGCCCATTATCTCGATCTTTTTTCAAGATGATTGAATTATTATCTATTTTTCCCATTCCTAATATTGAACAACCTATAAAAACATTCCATTTGGCAGAAGGACCGGGTGGATTTATAGAAGCAGTTGTTAATCTACGCAATTGTCAAAAAGATAAATATTTTGGAATGACACTACAAGATACGAATGATACTGATACAAATATACCTTCATGGAAAAAAAGTGATCGATTTTTAAGAGAACATCAAAATGTTATTTTGGAAAATGGTATTACTGGAACAGGAGATATTCTTTCAATGGATAACTTTCTTTTTATTTCAGAAAAATATCATTCATCAATAGATCTAGTCACTGCTGATGGTGGGTTTGATTTCTCAAGTGATTTTAATCATCAAGAGATATTTATTAGTAAATTGCTTTTTGCACAGATTTCATTTGCTTTAGTTATGCAGAAAAAAGGTGGCAATTTTATATTGAAAATATTCGATTGTTTTATACAACATACTGTTGATCTATTATATTTGTTATCATCATTTTATGAAAAAGTACATATTATAAAACCACAGACAAGTAGATATGCTAATTCAGAAAAGTATATTGTTTGTACTGGTTTTTTATTTTCCGATTCAAAATCCTTTTTTCCATATTTAAAAAACGTTTTTTCACAAATGATTGAGAACCCAAACACAAATGTTTTGCGTTTTTTATCAATTGAAATTCCTTATATTTTTATTAAAAAAATAGAAGAATATAATACATTGTATGGTCAAAAACAAATACAAAATATTCATTATACATTATCTTTAATGGAAAATAAACATAAGGGGTCCAAAATTGATAATATGATTCAAACAAACATTCAAAAATCAATCCAATGGTGTATAAAATACAACATTGATTATAATGTTATCATTAACAATTTGTTTTATACTGATGAACATGTGTAATAGTTTGTATTTATCTAGATCGATAAATAAAATTAGGATTGCTGCAAATATTACCCAATTTATCAACTATTGGAACTGCTGTACGTTTAAATCCTATTTTATCCTTTTCTGTATAAGCCTTTTCAGAAACTCCATAAGCTAATGCATTTGCTACAGCATCACCATATGCTGTTTTGAGTGTTTTAGCACTATTTGTAATAGCATTATATTTTGCACGTTGTATGAAGGAGCTCGAATCAACTGCACCTTGTGTTGCAAATGATTGATTATTTGGTTTATAATAAAGCGTAACATATCTGGAATTAATAGATCCTTGGAAAAAGGCTTCATTAATTCCACCGGAATAAGAACCTTGATAAAATCCCATCATATCTGCAAAATGAGAATCTGGCATTATTATGTATGTTGCACCTGGTGTTGCAGGACTTAATGGATAAGGTGGGTTTGCAAGTGTGTTTTCTTCATATGGATCTGTATCTGGTAAATCATCCCATGACCATGTTGCATCTAATGGGGCTGTTCCAATAACAAATGAATATTTACTAGCAGGATTGCAAATAATAACGACTGAATTATTAGTAGTATCATAACTAAAAACTAATAAAAATACTTTAGCATTATTTTTTATAAAATAATGTGTATTCGTAATCATGATATTTTGAAACATACTGTTTAAAGATTCAATATCATATATTCCATCAGGAATGGTTATTTGATATTCATTTCCATCAACCCAAATATAAGAAAATTGATTATTACCATTTTCGGTGTTTATTGCTGGACGATAACAATGACTTAAACCTTGTGGTCTATAAATATTATTCTTTCCATTTCCAATATTTGGCATGACTCCCATATTACTCTGTTTAAAATAAACATATTCATTTTGTTTGATAGTACGGTTTCTAGAAACTAAATATTCATTTGTACTTGTAAAATATGGATCGTTATTACGATTTTCGTTAAATTTGCGTGATACCATTCCAGCACTTCTTACACGTCTGCGTGCATTAACTTCTGGTGAAAAACAATTATTAGGTGATGATTTACATGTTCCATTTTCAGATGTAATAGTAGTTGGTGCAATATCTAATGTATTTACTAAACCATTTGAATATTGTCTGTTTATTGATGTAACAATTGTACTACCTGGCATATCAATCTCAGTTATACTAGTAGAATGTCTTGTACTACAAGTTGCTGTTTTACCCAATGAATTAATATTAATAATTTCCTTACGCCATAATTTTAGTGGAAGTGGTTTCAATAATTGATATGGTGGAATAGTTGTTTGGGACTTTTTATTAAATTGTATAGAAGCTATGATTTGAAAAAGTGTATTTCCTTTCCATTGAATATTTTGTTTAGGATAATTTATTAAAGTCATATTATATAATAATATTATATATATAATTCTTATATGAGAATTACACTAAAAACTATAATTTTAAGCTTACTATTTCTTTTTTATTTAGGTATTATTCTAAGTAATTTTGTTTCGTCAAAAGAAGGATTAGATGATCCAGCAGCAGTTGCAAAAGCTCAAGCTGATAAAATGGCTGCTGATTCTGAGGCTGCTAGTGCTGCTGCTGTAGCTGCTGCAACTGCTGCTGCTGCTGTTCCTGTTCCTGCAGTTGCACCTGCTGTTGCTCCTGTTCCTGCTGTTGTACCTACAGTTGCTCCTGCTGTTGCTCCTGCGGTTGCTCCTGTACCTACAGTTGCACCTGTAGTTACAGTTCCAAAAGTTGCACCTGTTGCGGCTCCTGTACCTGCAACTCCCGCTCTTCAATATGCTTTAACTCCTCCTGCTAAATAATATCTCTTTCTATTTTTGAATAATTTCATAAACAATATAAAATATTCATATCGTTATCTATAAAGATATGAACTTAATTATTTCTACCAATCAATTTAAATCTATTTATTTACATTTTTTAGAAAGAAAATCCAATATAATCATCGATGGTGTTTTTTCTAAATTATTATATTCAAATAATAATTTTATAATGAATGGTTTGTTTATTGAATGTCCTTTTCAGTCACTTAATCCTAAAAAGTATAATTTATCCTTATTAGATTTTGATGTAACTAATAATAAAGAAATAATTAAACAAATTTCAGATATTGAAAAACAGATTTTATTGTATTACATGCATTTTTTTCAAATAACCAATAAAATTTGTACTTATGATTTATCCTATAAGATGCAAAATGGATCATTAAAATATTATTATTCTACATCATCTAATAAATATTCAGTCCATAAACCTGAATATTATATAAAAATATCAGGAATATGGGAAACAGATACTCAAATAGGACTTACATATAAATTAATAGAATATAGATGTAAATAATATAGATATTTATCACGTATATTCTAATAATATACATGACAAATCCAACTATTCCAAAGATTTTACATCAAATTTGGATTGGACCAAAACCATGTCCCACAAATTTAATGAGAACATGGAAGGAAAAACATCCTGATTTTGAATATATTTTTTGGACAGAAGAAGAATTGATGAAACGCAATATTCAATTACAATGCACAGAAAAAATCGATTTAATAAGTGAAATTAATGGAAAAGCCGATATTATTCGTTGGGAACTTCTCTATTTATATGGTGGTTATTTTGTTGATGCAGATTCAATTTGCATTGAACCATTTGATGATTTTTTCGAAGGAAAAACTGGATTTGCTTCATATGAAAATGAGAACAATCGCAAAGGATTGATAGCAACTGGAACTATGGGTTTTATTCCTAATCATCCACTATGTCGTGATATTATAGAATGGATAAAAAGTGAGGATTCTAATGAATTGATACAAAATACAAGAGCTTGGTATAGTGTTGGACCAGCATTACTAACCAAATTTTTAGATACTGGAAATTATCCAGACTTTACTATTTATCCTAGTTATTATTTTCTTCCAATTCATTTTACAGGACTCTCATATATTGGTCATAAAAAGGTATATGCATATCAGGAATGGGGAACTGCAAAACATTCATATGATACAATGAACTCAATCGTTTTACCATCTTGTTTTAATGAACCTTCTGAATGGGTTTCGGTTCTCATTACTAATTTCAATACCAATCCAATATTTGTGAAAGAATGTTTAGATTCAATACGGAACCAAGAAGGGCATTTTGGTATGGAAGTTGTATGGGTAGATGATGGATCAGACACAGAGAATAAAGCACAAGTTGAAGAATTATTGAATGGATTTGTGAAAGGTTCTCGATTCATTAAACTAAAATACATTCCTAGAAAAAAAAATAATGGACATTCACGTGCTTTAAATCTTGGATTGATCTATTGTTATTATCCTCTTATTTTTAAAATGGATGCTGATGATATTATGATGCCAACACGTATATGTAAACAATTAGCATTTATGAATAATAATAAAAATGCAATGATTTGTGGGACAAATATGACACTTTTCAAAGCTGATGATTATTCTCGAGAAAAAAAATGTATTCGAAATACAAATCATCCATTAGTATTAAGTAATGAAACATTTAATAAAGAATTACCTAATTGGTTTATGAACCACCCTACATTATGTTATCGAAAAGAAGCAATAGAACATATTAATGGATATACAAAAGATAAATATATTTTGGATAATATTCATGAAGATTATGATTTAGAAGTGAGAATGTTGAGAACCTATGGATATATATACAATTTAGAAGAATCCCTATTATTATATCGTGTTCATAATGCACAAATTACTTCTAAGCGTGTATTGACATTGGATGAAATAATTGAAATAAAGGCCTATATTTGTAAAGATAAAACATATAACAAATAATGATAAATGATTTATAAACAATTATAAATATACATATACAAGATGAGTGCAATTTCAGAAGAAATACAAAAACTACAATCAAGACTTTTAGAATTGGAAAAAAATGAAAATATATCAAATAAAAAAACGGATATTGTAAATGATGTCCAATCGACATCATATTACGATGAAGAAATTGTTAAACATTTGGAAGTAATATACAATATTTTACAAATTATTAATAAAAGATTACAAATATTAGAACAAAAATAAACATTTACATTAACATACCTAATGATTTACTTAATCCACCTCTACGTAATTTTGTCTTTGTTTTATATGGTTGAGTACCATTATTCGTGTCATAAAGAGAATTATATTGTTCGACTTGAGTGTATGCTGTAGAAAATTTGGTTACATTTACAAAATTTGTTTCTGAATCAAATGAATATTCTAAATTGGAAATTTTATCAATACCATCGAATATTTTATTATTATTCATTTCTTGTACATATCTATCGAATTCTATTTGATTAATTTGTCGAATTGTCCCATTTTTTAAATGGATCATATTTGGATCTTGAATAGGATAGAATTCAGATCTATCAATTTTTAATCCTTCAATTGTTGCTCTTCTATAAATAGCATTATCTTCATATCCCCATGCCCAGAAATTTGGGAATCCTTGTATTTTCTCAAAATCGGCTCCTGTTATTGATATAATACCACCTAATGTGTGTAAATAACCATAAAAATGTTTTATAATTCCAAATTTGGTTTCATAATGAAATAGACCTTTTTTATTTGGCATTGTATCTACATCATTAAAAACAAGTGTTATGTTTTTATAATCATTAGGATAAAGATCTTTTACATATAGAAATCCTATATTTTTCATAGCACCACGATTAAAATTTCTTTTATCATTTTGATGAACATATAAAATACGATATTCTGATGATTGATAATCTTCTAAAATGACTTTCATATGAAGATCAAATAATCTTTGTTCTTGTGGCCGATCACGATATGGAACAATAAAGATACATTTAGGTATTGAACTAATTGGGGTTTCAATTGGGGTTTCAATTGGGGTTTCAATTGGGGTTTCAATTGGGGTTTCAATTGGGGTTTCAATTGGGGTTTCAATTGGGGTTTCAATTGGGGTTTCAATTGGGGTTTCAATAGGGGTTTCAATAGGGGTTTCAATAGGGGTTTCAATAGGGGTTTCAATAGGGGTTTCAATATGTGGAAGTTCAATAGGAACATTTGCAATATATGTGAAGTTATCTTCAGGGATGTCATATATGTCATTTAATTCATATTGAATATTTTCGATAACTTCAGGATGTAGTTCTTCTGACACTTCGGATCGTATTTCTTCTGACACTTCAGAGTGTGATCCTTCAGAGAGTTCAATTGGTACTTCTTCTTGTAGTTCAGGTTGTGCTTCTTCTTTTACTTCAGGTTGTGCTTCTTCTTGTACTTCAGGTTGTGCTTCTTCTTGTACTTGAATTGGCAGTTCTTCTTGTACTTCAATTGGTAGTTCTTCTTGTACTTCAATTGGTACTTCTTCTTGTACTTCAATTGGTACTTCTTCTTGTACTTCAATTGGTAGTTCTTCTTGTACTTCAATTGGTAGTTCTTCTTGTACTTCAATTGGTAGTTCTTCTTGTACTTCAATTGGTACTTCTTCTTGTACTTCAATTGGTACTTCTTCTTGTACTTCAATTGGTAGTTCTTCTTGTACTTCTTCAGAGACTTCAATTGGTACTTCTTCAGAGACTTCTTGTACTTCAATTGGTACTTCTTCAGAGACTTCAATTGGTACTTCTTCAGAGACTTCTTCTTGTACTTCAATTGGTACTTCTTCTTGTACTTCAATTGGTACTTCTTCAGAGACTTCAATTGGTACTTCTTCAGAGACTTCAATTGGTACTTCTTCAGAGACTTCTATTGGTACTTCTTCAGAGACTTCAATTGTTACTTCTTCAGAGACGTCAATTGGTACTTCTATTGGTACTTCTATAACTTCTGGTTGTACTTCTGGTTGTACTTCTGGTTGTACTTCTGGTTGTACTTCTTCAGAAACTTCAATTGGTACTTCTTCAGAGACTTCAATTGGTACTTCTTCAGAAACTTCAATTGGTACTTCTTCAGAAACTTCAATTGGTACTTCTTCAGAGACTTCAAATGGTACTTCAGGTTGTACTTCTTCTTCTACATAATCCATGTCTTCATCGCGTATTTCATATGGTACTCCCCATTGAGATTCTCCAATTGAATCTTGAACATCATCATATAGATCTTCCTTACTAATTTCGCTCATGTATATAATGATATATATTTTAAATAAAAAATCTATCCTAAATAATTAAAAACACATTTTTACTGCTGATATTTTTCTAAAATACATCGTGGAATTAAATCATATTTAATAGCATCCAATTTTTTAAAACATTTATTAATTGTCACTTCACTCACTGCACATTTTAAATAAATATCATATTTTGTTATATTCAAACTACAAATCATAGAAATAAAATATATAATTCCAGAAGCAATTGCATGTGGTGTATTATCAGTAATAATATCATTATCCTCTATTTTTTTAGCAATAAACTTACACAATAAAGTCAATTCTTGATTCATATTTAATAAACTACAATATCGATCAATAAATGAACTAGGTGTACTACTACCTAAATCAATCTGATTTTCTGGATTTATATTACGTTCAATATTATAGATTATATTTACAGCCATTGAACAACCCTTTGTTGCACTTGTTTTATCTAATTTAAATATTTCCGCAATTTCTTGTGCAGTTCTAGGACAACCATTAATTCTACAAGAAATATAAATAGATGCAGCTTTAATACCATCTCGATTTAACCCTCTAAACATTTTTTGTTCAGAAATGTCTTTATGAACAGACATGGCATTATCAATAAATATTTTAGGTATTCCGTGATTCTGAGCCATAATTGTAATAAATTGAAATTCGTCATAAAGTGATTTCTCTTTGTGTGGCATAGATTGCCATTCAGTCCATTTTCGTATTTTTTTCATTTCATATGATGATTTTGAATTACATAACACTTTACATCCAAAAGAAGATTCAACTAAAAGAGGATTTACAGGATTTCCACAACGAGTTGGATCATTGGTATTTTTATCTTCAGCTCCGAAAAAACGCCATTCTGGCGAATAATCTAAAGTATCACGATAGATAATACAACATGATGGATTTGAACATGTAGGAAATCCATCTTCCATAATCACCAATACTGCATTACATAAACCACATAATCCTGATTCTTTTTCATAAATGGTTTCTATTGTAGATGATAATTCTGATTGTTGCATACTTAGATCTTTATCAAAAATATTCCATAAGTTATCCTTGTCAATGACTGTTAATTCTAACTTTTTCTTTTTTGTTTTTTGTTTTTGAGAATGTACTAAAGAGTTCATTGAAGAAGAACGAGAAATCTCTTTTGGAATTATAACGCAATTAGTTTCCATTATATATCTATTAAAAAAAAGATATATACTGTTCAATTTTATGCAAAAGTTACTTTTTTTTCTAACTTTTCAAACAATTCTGGATTATATACTAAATTTCCTGTTGGTTTATATTTATCGATCGGTGTATATTGTTTGTCTGTTTTTTTAGATTCATTTCCATTTTGTTGTAACAGACGAACATTTGGATCATGACTTTCAGGTTCAGTTGAATGATCCAATTTTTCAATAACATTCCCCTTTTCATCCAATACAATACCTAACTTCTTTTTAATTTCATTACGTGTATATGATGGAACCCAATTTTCCCAGGAAATAAAAAGAGCATTTGGATGCATATATTTAATATAAAATCCATTTTCTTCTAATTTTGCAATCAAATATCCTAAACATTCACCTTGATCATAATTTGGTTCTCCAAATATATATTCTGGAACAGTAAACCATATATAGGTTTCATGACGTTTATTCCGACCTGTAATTTGAATCCGTTTATGAATACGATTTAAAATTTTATTAAAAATGCCAATTTGTTTTAAATCACGAGCATGTTTTTTTTCATAAAGATCATCTATATTGATTTTATGTTGTGCTTCTTCATCATCGACATATAATAAACATGACATATTCTATATATTATTCTATAGTTTTTAATAAAAGAAAAAACGATTCAAATGTATTGTGAATATAGCTATATTATGGATAATATAGATATAAAAATACCACAAAAAAAAATACGGCATCTATCTTTTTCTGGTGGATGTACTTGGGGATTTAATGCATTTGGCATTATATGTCATGCAATTAAGGTGGGATTTTTATGTATGGAAGATATACAAACTATTTATGCAACTTCTATAGGTGTTATGGCTTCTGTATTACTAATATTAAAAATAGATATAGATATTATTCGAAATTATATTATTAAACGTCCATGGGGAAATTCAATATCAATAACAATTAATTCAATTATTGATTCTTATCAAAAAAAAGGGATATGTGATAAAAAAATATTTGAAGATTTATTTTTCCCATTATTAAAATCATTAGATTTATCGACAGACATTACTTTACAACAATTTTATGATTATACGGGTGTTGAATTGCATATATTTACTACTGAAATAAACAAGTTTGAATTGATTGATTTGTCATATAAGACACATCCAGAATGGGTATTAATTAATGCTATATATGTATCTTGTTCTATACCTAATGTTTTTATACCACTATTTATAGAAGATAAATGTTTTTTAGATGGTGGTATATTATTAAATGATCCTATTTATAAATGTATCGAAAATTGTATTAATTGTGGTTATAATACTGATGAAATTTTAAGTGTTTCTATGATACGTGGAAATGATGATAATATTATGAATGCAACTTGTGATGAAAGTATAAATACAAACATTTTTGATTTTAATCGCATTTTGATTCAAAAAATATTGTATGTTATTCAGAATGATAATGAAAAACCACCAATTTTATATGAAATAAAAACTGTATGTAATACAAATAATATAGATGATTTTATGTTAATCATTAATTCTGCAGAAATACGCGAAAAATTAATAATTGAAGGTTCAGAAATGATGGATGAATGGATAAAGAATGGTTGTGTAACGAAGTGCTGTTAACGAAGTGCTGTTATAACGAAGTGCTGTTATAACGAAGTGCTGTTAACGAAGTGCTGTTATAACGAAGTGCTGTTATAACGAAGTGCTGTTATAACGAAGTGCTGTTATAACGAAGTGCTGTTATAATACCCCTTTTTTCTTATTATCTCGATTTCATAATAAGAAAAAACATAAAGACAAATCAATAATTACTATATATGGTAACAAACATCATTCATAATTGGGAACAATATTTAATTCAATATATAGAAAATATAAAAAATGGTGTTTTTACCCTTTCCCTACACTTCATAATACAAATAATACACATATATTAGTGCTACTTCGTAGTGTATAAGGGCACTTCATATATGATGTTATTTTCTAGGCACTTCGTAGTAACAGTTCTGACTTTTACTTGGACATTCAAAAATTATTACAATGACCCATATATTTTAAAGCTTTACACACTATTGACAAATGTGGTTAATGATTCTGCTGTCACTTTTGCATCATAATCAACTGTAACCCCATCTTTAATTAATTTAATAGTTGGATAAGATTCGATATTATGTTTGCGAATAATTTCAGATGTACGCATTGTTGTTGGTATTGTAGAAGATTGTTCTCCATTTTCATTAAGATATACTTGTACTTCATCACCATTATCATCTGTACAATCAATGTCATAAGTTTTTATGACATACCCATTCACCACTTTATCGGAATATTGTTGTTTGAAATTATTCCATTCTGGTTTTGCTTTTAAGCAATGTGGGCACCAATCTACGAAAAAGAAATAAATCATAATAACTGGTTTTCTATCAGGAATATTTGCCACATCCGAATATTTTTTGTTTTTAATATTTTTCATAAAATAACTTTCATACATATATCTAGCAACACCCAAAAAAAATATAATTAATATAATTGATAGTATTGTTGTATAATATGGACGTAGTAATGTATTTATATATGTAATAATATTTGCCATTATATATACTTTCTATATTTTTATTTTTTGCTTTTTATACTTATAGAGTAATAAAAAATTTGGCTAAAATAATCTCGACAAATACTTTATAGATGTCTAAAAAAATATTTAACGAAAAAGATTATAATAGTAATGATGGGATGCTTACTACTGTATGGGGTCCTAGTATGTGGCATTCTTTGCATTCGATTAGTTTCAATTATCCAATAAACCCCACTCCAAAGCAAAAGCGGGATTATATGAAATTTATATTGAATTTGAAAAATGTATTGCCATGTGGTAAATGTCGGAAAAATTTAGTAAATAATTTTAAACGTCTTCCATTAACAATGGCTTCAATGAAAAGTCGAGCTACATTTTCACTTTACATATATGAATTACATGAGTTGATTAATGATATGTTAGGAAAAAAATCAGGACTTTCATATGATGATGTAAGAGAACGTTATGAACATTTTCGTTCAAGATGTACGAAAAGTTATCATGAATTAATTGTTATGAAAAAGAAAACCATGAAAAATAGATCTACATTGAATGAAGAAAAAGGTTGCACTGAACCACTTTACGGTGATAAATCAAAATGTATTCTAAAAATAGTTCCACAGGAAACAAAATGTGATACTTTTCAAATAGATAAAAGTTGTATTAAGCAAACTCTTTAGTGAAAAATGGCAAAAAAATAACACTCATTATATATAATGTCAACAAATATTGAAACTCCTGAAATTTTGCATAACTTAAATCAAATCACAAAAAAACCAGATATTGTATTTTGGTCTGAGAACCCAAATATATTATTTCAAAAAGATATGATATTGGAATTTTTCCCTATTGAAACAATGGGATATAATCAGAAATTAAATGCAATTTCGAGAGCTGTTCTATTATTAACTATTCTTAGTTTTTTATTTACTCGAAATCTCCGCATTTTAATAATTGGATCTATTACATTAGCATCTATCTATTTACTTTACATTTATAAAAAGAGAGAACAAGAAAAAAAAGAAAGTAAAAGTCCAGAAAGAAAAATAGAATCTTTTGAAAATCCTGCTTTAGAAGTTTTGAATCATTATCAAAAAGATCCTGCTACTTTTGACAATCCTAGTTCTACAAACCCTTTTTCAAATGTATTAATTCCTGATTATGATTTTAATCCGAAAAAAAAACCAGCTCCACCATCTTTTAATCAAAATATTAATGATTCTATTTTAAATAATGCGAAAAAAATGGTACAAGATGCAAATCCAGGTCAACCCGATATTGCTGATAAATTATTTAAAGATTTAGGAGAACAATTTATTTTCGAACAATCTTTGCAACCCTTTTATTCTAATCCAGCTACAACTATACCAAATGATCAAGCAGGATTTGCTGATTTTTGTTATGGAAGTATGGTATCTTGTAAAGAAGGTAATCTTTTTGCCTGTGCACGTAATTTAGATCGTCATACAAATTAAACATTTATTACCCATTTATTATGAAAAAATAAAGTATCTATTATGTATATAATGTCTACACTTAATAGTTATTTATTTAATAATATTAGCGGATTACGCTCGGATATGACAGATCAAACACAACAAAATATACAGAATACACGTTTTGGAGCATATAGTGTTTCGAATTATTTTAGCGAAAATACATCAGATAATCAAATAAAATTTGCAACTTCACAACCTGGATTATATGTAAGTAATGCTGGTATTTCTGGAGGACTTGCTAGTTCTGCAGTTGATTTTGAAAGTCAATTGTTATCACCTATTATGGATCGATCAGTAGATGGAAAAGTGCAATTATTTCAACGTCCATTTGCTACAGTACCATATTTAGGAAGAGGATCTGGAGATCCTACTCTAGAATCGAAATTACAACAGGGCGAAATAGTAAGTGATAAAAAGAGTGTTTCTACTGTTTCTGAATTGTCCTATATGGATTATAGTAGTTATCCTATGATGGATAGTCTTAGACAACAAATTGCTAATCCATCCAATTCAGTCCAGGAACTAGCTATGGATGGTTGGGTCCGTGGTGGAGTCTCTGCTAGAGAAGTGGTTGCAGATTCTTCTTTTAGCAATAACATTCGTCCTAATCCAAAGTTTTAACTCTTTCCCTAAATTTATATTCTATATATCAAAGAATATAAATATGTGATCATACATGAAACCATAATGAATTATCAAAATGATAAAGAATATCGCGAATGTATACGTCAATTTTGTCAGATGAATTGTATTGATGATATGTCTGACATTGATGATATGTCTGACATTGATGATATAACACGTGATGAAAACCTCTATGATTCCATTGCAATACAAAATAAAATGGATACAATTTATGAAAAAACCAAAGAATGTCCATTTTTTAATTCATTATATGATTTAGCAGCTGGACTTATGTTCTCTACAGATAGACAAATAGGTCTTTGTGTATTGCTTTCATATGATTATTTTTGTCATTTTTATACTATATATATGCTTTATGAAACTGTAGGTGATGATATTGAAAAAGAGGATTGTTATCTTGTTTTGAAAAATAAATTGTCTTGAATATATAAATGGCATCGACACGTAATCGTAATTTTCAAGGAAACTATGATTTAGAACAACAATCAAATATTAATAATATGCAATTTAACACATATAAGAACTATGGTTTAGCAGCAACAAACCATTTTGCAGGTGATGGTTTATTAATGGGATGGAGAGCACCAACCAGTTTAGCATATAATGCTACAGATATCGAATCACAATTACGTGGAATTTGTTCTACAAATTTAACTGGATCTTCTTTTAAAGTAGAACCTGATTTTAAATGTATGGAACATTTGTCAATCATTGATCGTACTCCTCTCATTCTACCACAACCATTAAGAGTTGATCTTAATCAACGTCCTCTACCTTCATAAAGAGTATTTCTATTCTATAAATAAATACCTTGGTGAAATACATATCCGTGATCCATTTTGAAATGCCATTGTATGAAAGTGTCTATGTTCACAATCAGTCGTTGGTCCTATAATTGGATGATATGATTTATTCATTGTCATTTTCATTCCAACCGACATTTCATTCATTTCGATTTGTTCTTTTGAGAACATACCGACATTTTTTTGTACTGACCAATCATAATGACAATTTATAAATTGATCTTTTCGATAAATAGCAAAGCCATTAAATGCTGAAATACATGTCAATAATTCATTTGGCTTCATATTATATAATTTTTTTGTCACATATTCCTTCATTCCAGGTATTACTGAATCATAATTTGGAAAATGCCAACAACTTGTAATAAAGGGTATTATAGATAATGCCCATAGATCATAATAATCCTTTCTATTAAAAGATAATGCATCCCATAAAATATTGTCATAAAGATAATATTCTATTACTTTGATATCAATTGGTTTACTATTGACATCATCCATATCCATCATTATAAAATATGGATATGTAGGATCATTTTCTTTTTTAATATAATTGAGTATTTCATTACGTGCATTTGATAGTCGTTGTGTTCTCAAATTATACTCTCCTATTTGACAATTCTTTTCAATATGCAATAATTCAATGGAATATGTTTTTTGTTTTTCCTTCAATAATTCTATTGTTTCATCTCTATTTGAATCGTATGCTATTATAATTTTAAAATCATTGAATAGAGAACCAATTTTATCGATATTTTTGAAAACTGCTTCAATATATTCTTCGCAATTTTTCACACAACCACAAATATATATATTATCTTTGTTTGTATCTACATGTTTCGTTATTTTATCAACGGTTTTTTGTATATGTGAAGAATCGAAATAATTTTGATACAAATGTTGTAATTCTGATTCATATGATGACATAAACTTCTTGGGTTCCATTGATTTTGTAAATTTTTCTCGTATTGTTTGTTTGTAGTTCTCTATTTTCCATGGATTTTTCGCCAACTCTTTCACTATATCTATATATTGCTCTTTTGAATATGCCACTAATTCTGATAAACCAGAATTAATAAGAAGAGAACTTGATACATTATGCGAATGATAATCTTTATTATAAAGTGAAACAACAGGGACTGAATTCCATAAACTATTACAAGTTGTGGTTGTCCCTGAATATGGAAAAGGATCTAATAATAGATCAAACTTTGTGAAAAGTCGATGATACTCTTCATTCTGTAACTTGGGTAATATAATTAATCTATCAGGATTAATTTCTAATATTGTACAATAATAGTTTCGACGTTCATCAATGTTATCAAAAGATTCTAATTTTATAAGTAGAACTGTATTTAAACATTCTTTTAGTATTTTCTGCCATACATCGAGAACCTCTTTATTTGTCTTATTTTCTTTATTAACTGCACCTAAAATAATTCTATTTGAATCGACTTTTTTATATTGTATTTCAAACTGATGGATTGATTCAAAAAGAAGAAAACATTTTGGTAGTCGAATTAATTTTTCATTATACAATTGCATAGAATTTAGTGGATCAACTATTTCATCTGTAATTCGATATTGAATTCCTTTAAGTCCTGTAGTGTTTGGATATCCTAGATATGAAATTTGAATTGGTGATGGATGATATGTAAACACTTCTAGAACATTTTTTACTGTATGCCCATTCAAATCGAACAATATATCAATATTTAAATTGCGAATCTGTTTTGCTACAGTTTTTGCATCTTTATCATGAATATAATATATTGTAAAATCCTTTTTCAAATATATATTTTCTACAGGATATACATTCGAAAAAAGAATAATTTCAAATTTGTCATGATCATGGTATTTTAATATGGGAAGAATAAAATTGGAGATTGCATGATATACATAATCAGATGATACATAACCAATTTTGATTCGTTTATTTTTTTTGATCGTTTTTGGTGAAAGTGAGAACATTGGATTGTCTGGAAGATATTCGTTGATTTTCAGACATTTATTGAAAAACATTTCATTATCTACATATGTATGATTTGAAAATGCTAATACATTTTGGAAAGATAACATGCGATTTGCAAGTGTAAGATTGAATTTATTAGCCAGATCTGATGCCTTTTCTGTATATTTTAATGCATTTTCATGATCACAAATCGCAGAAAAAACATATCCAGCATCATGATAATTTCTCCATTTCTCATATTTTTCATTGTATGTAATACATTTTTTAGGGCCATTTATTTTGATTAATTCAATAAGTTGTTGTAATCCATCTTTATAGTTAAGTTTCATAAGGTTAAGTCTTGTATAAATTGTTAGAAATCGTGGTTCTCTTTTCATTTTTTCAAAAAGGTTATTTTGATTCATAGAAAATAGAATATTATAATATCCTATTTCAAATAATAATTCAGCCAAATCACAGAATATTTGTATGTTTGTTGGATCCTTTTCATGTGCTAGTCGCCACCATAATATAGTTTTTTCTCTACTGGATTCTTTAAAAATAAATCCCATTTTATGATAGAGTGTACTATCTTCGGGAAAAATGGTGATCATGTTTGTATAAATGCGTTCTTTATCATCGGGTTTTAGATTTCCATCTGTAATTTTTTTTGTATATTGATAGAGATTATTTTTAGTCTGTGTATTTTGATTATTGATATAGGTTTGATATAATTGTAAGAATATATCCATTTATACACAATAGATATATGACTTTATATTTTATACATTTTCTATTTATAAAAATTTAATGGTATAATAATAAAAAAATTGAATGAATTTATTATTTGTAAATAACATACAGATAATAATGGCGAAATCTATAACATTTTATGATGATTGTGATGTATATTTTGGAGAAAATGATATTGAATGTTATGGTTATGATAAAAACACAACCTTTGGTGAAATGATCGATAAAGCAATTGAACATAATTGTAATGTTATTGTAAAAAACGGAAATGGAAAATGGTATCTAAAAGGATTAGATAGGGAGTATAATATTTCAAAGGAAAAAATAGAAAAAAATGTAGGAAATTATCCTAGAAAAAAATGTTGGTTAATTGAATTTTAACACGTGATAATATCTAATATCTAAAATCTAATATCTAAGAAAATTTAACAACAATACTAACAGTTTCCTTTTTAATATATTTACAAGCGGAAATAGACAATTCTTCCCTCTTTTTTCGTGTTTTTCCTGATTCATCAACTGCCTCTTTTTTCTTGGAGGTTGAATTACGAGAATTCATATCGTTCTCTATTTCTTTATAATTCTCTTCAATATATTCTAGAATATGATGATCAATCGCCCATTTAAAAAAATTGAGTTGTCCAATAGTTGTTTCAATGTATCGATTTTCTTCATAAGGAATAGAAATTCGTTCCCAACGACAAAATGTATCAAAATTCTTTTTTGAATATGCCTTGAGCTTCAATTTATAATCATGATGAACTTTGAATCGTTTTGTTTCATTTTCTAATGGTATATCATATACAGTGTAGTTCTTCTTAGCATAATTTGTAACAAACCAATCTATAATTCGTAATGAAAGTTTTGATTCTCCATTTATAATAGTGAATAGTTTTGTAAGGTTCTCTTTTTCTTGATAAAATGTCATTAGATTTTCTAGTATAAGTTGTTTTTGTGTAGTTGATTGTGAATATGATGGTTGTATAGACATTTATGAAATAGTGGATAAAGTTATTTATATTCTTTTTTGTAAAAATCAAACATTTACAATAACCAATAATTGGATATAATAATAAATAGAGAACCTATTACCTTTTTCAAATCAATACTTTCATTATTAAATAAAATGCCATAAACAAATGCCATAAAAATACCAAAATAAGATAATGAAGCATATAAAACAGTATCTAATCTAGAAATTGCAAAAAATCGTAGTAAATATCCTAATAATCCGATGATTAAATTTATTCCCAATGATAATGATAAACGTCCATTGAGTTTTATTTCCATAATATTCTTAAAAAAATAGATGGATAAAAAAATAGCACCAACAAAATATGAAATAAAAATATGATTCCAATTATTTGTTGTTTTAATATCTCTTACCAAAAAATATATGTTTGCTTCTGTAAATGCGGCTAACAATATCATGATTAATCCTTCAGGTGATTCTATAATACTCATTATGTTAAACTTTTCATTAGAAACTAGTAAAAATACACCAACAAGTGATAAAAATATAATTGGATTTATTTTTTCATTTGCCATTAATAAAATCATAATGGGATATAAATAAAAGATTGAATATGCTATACCACTTTCTAATAATTCAAAACCTCTATATGAAGTATAAATATGGATCATTGTAATAAATGAAAGTAATAAGCCAGAAGTAGTTGTCATTGCATTTAAAATGAATGAATAATCAACAAAAAAACTCGAAATAATAGCATAAGAAAAACAGCGACTCCATGTTTGCAATAGTAATGGAAGTCCAATGTTTTTCACAAAAATTGGATATAAGCTTAATAATGATTCTGAAGCTAATTTACTAATTATTTCATATAACATATATATATTTATGTTATATAAAAATGTATACACTTTTGGATCTTTTATATCTATATAATAAATGAGTTTAGTACAAGTATTATCCCTTTCTATTATAGAAATTATTGGTGATGTTGCATTAAAGGAATATGCAAATGATAAAGGTCTTTCATATCTAGGATTAGGTATTGCTGGATATATTGGTGTTGTCATTATGTTGGTTGTTTCGCTACAAGATTCGACATTACTTATGGTGAATAATGGTTGGGATGGAACAAGTAGTTTATTAGAAAGTATTTATGCGTATGTTGTATTAGGTGAACGATTCGATAATTATTTACAATATTTTGGGGTTTTTTTTATTATTGTTGGTCTTTATCTACTAAAAATCCCTCTATCAAAAACACATCCATTTCATATTCCAAAATAAAATCGAACTATTTTTTTATTTTGGAATTATTTACATAAAAAGTATCAACAACATGTCATCAAGAAAGTTCACCAGATATAATTTATATAAAATCAAAAGGGAATTAAGTAATGCATTTGATAAAGAGATGGAATTGTTTAATAAACATTTACATATATATTCTATTGCATTTAAACGTTATAAAAAAATGAGAAATAAATGTTCTCATTTACTAAAATATAGAAGTACTCTTTATGATGAATATTATTGCGAATTGGATCGTGATGATCCAAAAAGAGAATTAATACATAAAAAAATTTCGAAAATATCAAATCTATTAAAGAATGCAGAACATGATGCTGAAGTCTTACATTTTGAATTGGATATATTAGAAAATAACTATGAGATTCACTGGTTGGGTTATAATAAATTAGATAAAAAAATAGAATCATTTATCTCTATAAATGAAAAAAATAGCAAGATCCGACATGTGACTAAAAAAAAGGCAAAAATCATTGAAGACAATGGTTGTTCTATTTGTCTTGATAATCATAAAATTACTGGTATGGTTACAACATCATGTGGCCATACATTTGGAAAATCATGTTTCGAAAAAACAATGAAATTTAATTATTATGAAAACAACACAATTTGTTGTCCTCTTTGTAGAAAAAATAATCTTGAATTTGCTATTTATCGATAGATATTATAGACAACTTCTCATTCAATTCTCTGAAATAATAATTATTATATATTATTTTTTGATTCAATTCTTATGTCAAAGATTTATCACTCATTTTCATTTGTTTTATGCAATCATATTCCTTTATTAACCCTTTACTATATAGTAAATGATAAATGATAAATTATAAATAATATGAAAATTATTTCATATTATTCAATAAATGGATCCAATACATATTTTAGAGGTTTCCTTATTATCTAAATTTATAAATGAACCATCTACTTTATTAACAAATCCAATTATTCTTACATGTATAATAATATATGCGTTTTTAAAACAAATACCTTGGCATATTTATTATTATATAGAAACAGAAATCAAAGAATGGTTTTTAGATGAAAAAAATGTATCATCTATTATGATTCCATATCATTTAAAAACATACACATCTTATGGTTCTAGTAAAGCAGTTGATAAAATAGTATACAGTGACCGATTTAGGGCAATCAATTATCATATCAAAAGATATCATTTACATAAATTAGTATCTCTCACGGAAATAATCAATTTTGAAAACAGTCGGTATTTAGAAGGGGAATGTGATTTTATTTTATTACCAAAAGATAAACAAAAAATTCAAATCGATGAGAATGAACATATTTTTTTTGAAATTGTTTTAGAAAAGTATCGTGAATCAAATGATGAAAAGGATGATAAAACAAATGAACGACCGAATCTTACTAAAAAATATATATATAAATTGACTAAAAAGGGTAAAAAATCGATTGAAACTCTCAATTTATTCCTAGAAAGGCTAGAAAAAGAGTATCAAACAGAAATCCTAAATAAAACGGTACAAACGGTATTTGAATATAAAAAATCAGTGAAGGACGATGATGACCAACAAGTTACAATGTTTACTGAAACACCTTTTAAAACTAATAAATCATTTGATAATATATTTTTTGAAGGGAAAAATGAATTTATAGAATTTATCTCTCCATTTACGGAAAAAAATGATGAAATAATAAAGCAATATGAAAAATCAGGAAATCCATTTAAAGCAGTTATAATATTACATGGACATCCTGGATGTGGTAAATCATCACTCATTAAGGCCACTGCAAAATATACTGGACGGCATATAATTTTAGTTCCATGGACGAAAATAAAGACATGTAATGATTTTGTATCTCTTTTTCGTCCAATAAAAATCAATAATAAAACATATAATCAAGATGAATTAATTATTGTATTTGAAGACTTTGATGCAAATGAAAATAAAACTATTAAAATACGTGAAGGATTAAAAAAGTCAAAAGAAAATAATAAAGATACTGATTCTGTTGATTCTAATACGACAGATGACTTATGGAAACACAAAATTGAAAATTTTATGAATTGTCAGGTATTACCGAGTAAAATAGATGATGAATTGACACTTGAATATATATTAAATGTATTGGATGGTCCTGTCGAGTTATATAATACGATTGTATTTTTTACGACAAATGATATTAATGTTATAGATCCAGCATTAAAACGGACTGGACGTATTGATCGTATATTAAATATGGAACGTGCAAATAGAAAAATTATTAAAGAAATGATAGCACACCGGTTTTCAGTATCTATCAAATCCTTGGATAAATATATTAAACATATCAATAAAATACGTGAATATACAATTCCTTATGCCGATATTTCTCAAATATGTAATAATTCAAGTAGAATAGAAGAATGTTTAGAAAAAATTTTACTTATAAAATATAAATGAGTGAATTTAACCCTTTCCCAACGCTTCTCATTACAAATAATCCACATTTATTCAGTGCTACTGCGTAGTGTAATGTGCACTATATAAATGATGATATTTTTTAGGCACTTCGTAGCACTTCGTAGCAACAGTTCTGACTTTATTGAACAAACCCCCCAATTTGGGGGTCTCCAAAATATATTATATAAAAATATAAAATATTTTGAAAGCATATATGGTAAGATATTGTGCTTAATTAATTTGAATAAGCGACGCCTGCCATACCACTCATGACTCTGAGAACATTGTAGTTAACAGCGTAGACACGGACCTTGGCAGTAGCAACACCAGAAACAGTAGGGGAAGAAAGAACGAGTTGGAGAACAGCGTTATCAATTCTGGAGAAATTGCACGAACCTGATGGCTGATGTTCTTCTGGGCGAAGAGCAAATGAGTAGACGTTGATACCACAGTCAGGGGCTCTAGTGTGGTGTTGGAAAGGTTGAACAACATCGAAGTAAGATCCCTCACGCTCAGAGAAACGATCTTGACCGTTAAGTTGGAGCTTAGCAGTGACGACTGGGTTCTCGCCCCAACAGTGCATGTCAAGGGCAGTCTCGGCAAGAACGAAAGTTCCGGCATCAGAAAGACCAGATGTTCCAAGGACACCATCTTGAGGACGGAATGGAGCATCAACTGTAGCACCAAGCCACTCTTGGGCGGTAGAGGTGCTTACGTCAACAGCACCAGGCATTTGGAAGAGACCAGAAGATGTGATGAAACCATTGGTTCCAGCAACTTCGGCAGGTCCACCAAAAGCATGGATAGCATTAGGAAGAGCATCGATAGAATCGGTGTAGTTGAAAGGTTGAGCACCAAGAGCCTTGTAAAGAGTGGATGAACCATCAAGGGACGAGCAGTAATCAACGTTTCCATCAGGTTGGACAACCCAGATGAGCTCCTTGACAGGGTGGTTGAAGTTAAGCTTGATCTTGTTGGAAGAAGATCCAACTGATTCATCACCAGTGAATTGAACTTGCTCGATCAAATACTCGTGAGGGTTTTGTGCCATCTTTCTGCGTTCATCAGTGTCAAGGAAGACATAATCAACATAAAGGGAAGCAGCAACAAGAGATTGTTGGTAAGCAACAGAGACAGCTTGGGAACCAGCAGTACCGGCAAGGGTACCAACAGCCCAGAGACACTCACCAATAGGACGAAGATCAAGGTTGATCTTAACCTCGTGGTATTGAAGAGCAATCAAAGGAAGAGCAAGTCCAGGGTTTCTGCAAAACCAGAATTGAAGAGGAACATAAAGAGTGGTCTCAGGAAGAGCATTGCGAGGAGCACAAACTTGGTTTGGAACACCGGCAGCAGAGCAAGGACCAGAGATGGCAGCGAAGGCAGGGTCAGTGATGTATGTGAGTTGGGTGGTGTTACCAATCAACTTGAAGTAACCACGTTGTTGCTCAGCAGACATTGTAAGTTGGTTCCAGATGTGCATCCAGTCACCATATTGACGATCAATTCGTTGACCTCCAATCTCAACCTCAACTTGAGCGACAAGTTGCTCTCCGATGTAGTCTAACCAACGGGCATAGACAGCAGATCCCATAGATTGGTTGATCTCAGGGAGAGTAACTTGAAGGTATGTGCGGTATGCAAGATCACCATTTCTGGAGATGGTGCAAGTAACACGACGACCAAAGTCAGCTTGACCTTGGAATGTTTGCTCAATAGATTCTAGAGCAAAGTTTGTGTGTCTGCGGTAAGAAACCTTCCAGAAAGTGATCTCTGGTGTTCCAGTAAGAAAGACGTCTTGGGCCCCGTAGGCCACTAGTTGCATAAGAGCTCCACCCATGTTTTATTTATATACTTCCTAAAGAAATTAATTTCGGAGAAATCGAATTAATTCCAAAATAAATGATTCATAATTTTTGTATTTTAGGTTATATATATAATATATATAGATGTCTTCTCTTCACCAATGGTGTACACAAAAAACGAAATCCATTATATACAGGCAAGATTTTCAACAACATTTAACTATGACAATGAATCTTTCATTAGAATTATATCGTGTTATGATATCATCATTGCTTATTGTATTTGTACCACAACAATGCGATGACCATGTATGTGTATTTATGGAAAATAATGCATCTCGAAATCAAATGTCATTTATAGCATTAGTCATTAATTATATAACAATGATATCATTGTTGATCATGTACATATGTGAAATACGTAGGGAAGAAAAATTAATTAAAGTATTAGAAGTGAACAATACAATTTCAACAGATAATGATTCTGTGGGGAAATGTTTAGAATTATTAGATACTGCTAAAAAAGAAAAAATATTTTCAATTGATTTATATTATCAAATAACAAGTTACATTGCAATTGCTATTTATGTAATAAATATTTTAGTAAGTGGAGTAGCATTACAACAGACATCATTAGGTAATCAAACCACGATTATTTTCCTAACAAATTTGTTATTTATGATCAATAAATTTAGTAATGTTTATATTATTATCAACACCGATAAAAATATATTTTTTTCTGCTTATTTAAATACAAAAGTACAATTTAATGATATTGATCCTAGAGAATTAAATAAAATAGAGAAACGACAATCTATACAACAATATGTTTACAATATTGAAAAATCTAGAGGTTTTTGTTTAATAGAAAAACCTAAAATTAATTTTTTAAATACAGGTGGGTTTATTATAGATATGTCTTCATCAGAATCAGATCCAGAATTTACTGAAAAAGAAGAATTATAAAGAACGATTTGATTCTATGAATTGTTCTAAATATTTTGTTTGAAAAATTTCCCTTTTATTCTCATGTTTTTTTGTAAAAATATAAGAATCATCATTTTTTTTTACGGTCCAACCATTATCTAAAGCATTTGTCAAAAAAATCATTTTTTGAAATTGCTTTTTACCTATTTGGATTTGTTCTTTCTGTTCATTTAGAACTTGTTGCATATAGATTATTTGTTCATTTTAGATCGAGTTGTTTTACGAACTTTTTTTTTTATTGTATTATATTTCCGATTTTTAATAGTCTTATTTTTTCTTGAAAATAATCTTCCACCTGTTCTTCTACTTATAGTCATACCTGGAATCATAGATCTTGGAGGTCTTGTAAATGAAGATGGAAACGTTTTTATTGTTTTATCTGATCCAGAAGATGAGTTTATTAGAGATACTTCACTTTCAGGATTAGATACTTCACTTTCAGGATTAGATGCTTCACTTTCAGGATTAGATGCTTCACTTATTTCTGATATAGTAGGACTTTCAATTTGAATAATATTAGTACCACCTTTTATTTTATTAGAATAATTATAAAAATTATTACAAAATGTACTGTATTTATCATGAATGATCTCTGAATCAACTATATATTCACTATTATTCATGACAGAAACAATATATTCGTTTGTAAATGGTTGATCCATATCTAATTTAGATAACATATCTATCAATTTATAATTTTTATAAGAGATATCCTGATCTTTAATATTAAAAATAGTAGTATAAACCGAAACAACATATTCTTTTCCACCTACTAATTTATAAAACATTTTCCAATACTCTGAATCAAAATTAGAAACAGCATTTTTATGAAGATTTTTTAATGAATCACCTGATATGGTAATAGAACCTAAACAATTGTATAATATTTGACGATTAATAAAATGAAAAGATTCAATATCAATATCGCTCTCAGCAATATTAAGGGCTGTGTTAATAATATTACAACCTTCAATCTCCGGATTTAATAAAAATAACATATTGGATATGCAAGATTTAATAACTCTGATAAAGTCAGTATGAATATTGGCAATATCTTCATTAGCATCCACTTTAAAAATATTAATATTTTTATGTATAGCTTGAATACATTTATTAAACACATCTGTAATATGCTTTATAATAATCATATGAAATACAAAATTTTGTAAATATGCATTATCTATCATTTTAATTTGCATAGTATCAAAAATATTGAAAATTAATAAATGACTATTTATCAATGGTAATAATACATTATTCATTTGTACATTGTTTGAACCAACACCATGTAAAGCACCTCCATGTAAAGCATCCCTATCTAACATAAATTTATTAAATTCATCATCTATAAGTATAGAAGAAAATGTAGAAGTAGGGTTTTCCTCTACTGATAATGTATTTGATAATATATCCTTTGTAATGCCATAAAAAAATGTATTGTATAAATTAGAAAATAAATCGGTATAAAATGTAAACGGTAATTCAGTTGATCCATCCATAGTTAATCCAAATTTCGTATATATTTGTTTTTTATTTCGCAATATCATTTTTCCACCACCTGTAATTTTATTATTCCAGTTTATATCAATCTGCATTTCATTCTCTAAATTAGCTTCATCACAATTATTTGGTTCTACATTTATTTTATTCAATGTATCATTTGAAAATTCATCATTTACAGCAATATCTAGTAGATTATTATCAGTAAAAGATAATGATTCATCAGTAACAATAATTGATAATTTACATATAATATTTGCATGAAAATCTGCAGAATTAATGGTTTGATAGCTACCTGGTCCAAATTTATTTTCCAATGGATAAGTGTCAAAAAGAGTTATTGCTGACCTTTTTAAATCATCTGATAAATATTCCGATAATTTATCAATAAATAATAAATTCAATGGATATTTTAATGGATCTACATTAACTATTCGACGAGATGTTCGGTCAATATTAATATTCCAATTTGAAAGTGTTTGACCTTCACTTGTCAATGATACTAATTTCAATAATTTTTGTTCATCTAATACTGTTATATTACTGGCATTTACATATTTAGATAAATTTTTATAACCTTCCAATTGAATTTGTTGTAATTTACATAATGATTCTAATTTATGTAACAACTTAAGTTTATATTCTTCTAGTTCTTCTTTTAGATTATTAGCAATATTACCATTTCGAACAAATTCAATTTCTGCTTGTGTAAATTCATCAGGATAAATTCTGATAGGTATTTTAATTATGTATTGTTTCAAATTACAATAACATAATAAATAAAATAAATATTTTCTACATATTTTCAAAAGATTATTTGTATTTGTTTTTGTGTTAGTATGTTCTGTAATATAATTGTTATAAGAATTAGATATTAAAAGATTCAAACTTTCATAAAATCTATCTACTATTTTGTTGTAAAACATACTTATTTGTATGCAGCGTTCTATATATGGATTACCAGGTGAATTTACTATTATATTTGATGTTGGGTTCGCTAAGATTTCACCAGTTAATGTACTTTCAAATGTAGGTTTATTCATCATGCTTATAATATTCATTATTTTTGTGTCTACAGAAACAATGACTGGTGGTCCCCTTTCAAATTTAACTGCCCAGCCTGATATATGCATAAGCAATAAATTATTTCCTTCTATTAAATTTCGAATACATGTTGGACCATCATGAGATACAAAATATTCCTTTCCAGTTAATTGTATTGATGGATCTGTATTCTTCATAAGTGTATATGCATCTTTCCCATTTGTAACATTAATACTAGTAGGATCTATTATTTTAAAAAATTGTGATTTAGTACTTCTTTGTGAAAGTAATTGTAAATCATCACCACTACCTTTTTTTGCTGCTTCACATGCAAGAGCTATTTCATAGCCTGGTTTTTTTTCATTATATAATTTATCTATTTTTTTTCGCACATTTTTATTTGAATTATCTTGTTTTGAATCGGAAGTATATGTGAATCCAACATATCTATCAGAAATAGTAATAGGCGATGAAAAACGTTCGAAAAATCCAAAACAGGTTTTTGTAGGAACAAGAGGTCCTGTAGTGACTTCAAATCTAGAGAAAAAATCAGGTGTAACAGTATCAATAATAGAATTCAAAGTTGTATTATAATTACTTGCATTCCATATAGCAAATCGATCATCAAATGATTTATAAATAGATGAATTGGGTTCAAGATTTATAGCAAATTGAATAGTTGCACCAGTTGGTTGTCTAAATATAGGTTCAATAATATTATATTTCCCTGCTGGATCGTTCTCATTTTCACTTGTTTTTTTTAAATATATAACTCTTCCAGAAGGTTCTCCTTTTTTTAAAATAGTCCATAATTTATATTGGAAATCAACATTAAATATTGATTCAGAAGCAATTTCTAGATCATTTAAAAATAGTTCAGCATCTGGTACTGTATCATATTTTATTTTTTTAACTGTAGAAAATGTATAAATAGGATTTATTTCTTCTCCTATTTTTGATGTATCATGCCATATTTCTAATTGTATTTGATTGGATTCATATTCTACTATTTTATTTATTAAATCAGTTAATCCCGAAGGAATATATGGTTCACCATTAATTATTAATTTTACATGAGATTGTAAAAAACTGCTATCATTTATGCTAGAAAAATTACTTCTTTCAAGATCATCCCCAATTATTTCATTAAATGCTTGCTTGCATATTTTTGGAACAAATTCTTTGAAATGCGAAAAATTATTAGTAGGTGATGTAACGCCTAAATCATCATGTTTCATATCAGTTATTTTATGCATACCAAGTGTTTTCATATATTTTTTTAAATAAGCTAATCGATCATCTTTTGTATTTACAATACTTAATGCATAACCCAAATCTTCATTTATATTATTTATTGAAACACCTTGCGTAGGAGGTGGTAAAGGAGGAACATCTATATTCCTTTTTTTAGGTGGCATTAATTCCTATTATATATTATATTCTTATAAAATATATTTAAAATAATACCTTAATTAACCTATAATGAAATCGATACAAACTATCGATGAAAAACATACTGAAATATTAAATCAATTTCATGAAAATAAAGAAATACTCATACCTAAAATAAAAGAGGAAATTGAAGAATTAAAACAGAGAATAAATCGTTTACACCCACATCAAATTGATGAATATATGGATATAATCGATAAAATAAAATATAAAAAGAATGAAATAAAACAACAACATTCCAAAGAAAAACAATATCACTTGGAAAATTCCAAATATATTTTTGATTATTTCGAACAAAAGAAGGATATTTCTTCAGGATCAAATCAAAAAAATAACAATATATTAAATTCGTTTTTTAAAATCCAATCGAAAAACCCAAATGCTGCCAATCCTGTTTCAGAGAAATACAACCAATCAAGAAAAACATATCAAACCTATTGGAAAAACGTAAGTAATCAGTTAATAAACCTACAAGATTTTGTTATAAAGTCTGATTTATGTTTATCATGTAATCAGGGTGAAATGATACCACAAGACGAGGAGGGAATTTTAATTTGTAATTATCCACAATGTGGAAAGTTTATCACATATATTATTGATTCATCAAAACCTGCAAATAAGGAACCTCCAAATGAAGTATCATATACTGCATATATACGTCTGAATCATTTTAAAGAAATATTGTCACAATTTCAGGCAAAAGAAAGCACACAAATACCAGAAGAGGTTATTCAAGCTATAAAAGACAGAATCAAGAAGGAAAGAATTACAGATTATAAGCAGATAAATTATGATAAAATGCGTGAAATTTTAAGAAAATTAGGACTAAATAAATATTTTGAGCATATTCAATATATTAATTCGATTTTTGGTATAAAACCACCTATTATGAATGAAGAATTACATGAGACATTGTGTATTCTTTTTATTGAGATTCAGAAACCATGGGCTATACATTGTCCACCAAATAGGCGGAATTTCTTCAATTATACATATACATTATATCAATTGTGTGTTCTTTTAAATCAAACGCAGTACCTCCCATATATTCCAATGATGAAAGATAGAGAGAAACAATTGGAACAAGATATGATATGGAAGAAGGTTTGTATGGAATTGGATTGGGAGTTCTTTCCTACTGTATAGATTTATATAAATTTTTAGTTTACGTGATATTCTACTGAATTTTTTTCGATTGATTATATATAATGAATATACAAACACAAAATATAAAATCTTTAACATGGTTTTGTTCAGTATATAAAGCTGATGATTATATAGTAGATTTTATAAATGATTTCTTGAATCAAACAAATTGTAAAAATATAAATTTGTTATTAATTAATATTTGTAATTCACATGTAAACCCAGAATTTGTAAATAAATATATTAATAATATTATTAAATTTAATAAAAATATTAATTGTATAAATATGGCAAAAGATCCCGGATTGTATCAATGTTGGAATTATGCAATAAAAGAAATAAAAACAAAATATATAACAAATGCAAATTTAGATGATAGACATCACCCTGAATTTTCTAATGTATTTACCAATTTTTTAGATAACAATCCAGATTGTAGTGTAGCAATATCACCATGTTTTGTAAGCAAAACGTATGAAAAAGAATATACTGGTACTGATAAAGAGGTATGGTTTATGAAAAACTTAGGTGACGAAATATTTATTCGGGATATGTATGATGAAATAAATAATAATTCAATGAATTATCCACATGCTTGTCCAGTATGGCGAAGAGAACTACATAGTAAGTTAGGGTATTTTAATTCAAAAGAATATGGAAAAATAGCTGATTATCAATTTTGGTTACATTTATTAAAAAATGGTTATAAAATAAAAGTAGTATCAAATTTTCCATTTTATTTATATTATTATAATTATAATTCGTATGGTAATATTGATAATTATCAAACTAAATCATTAATAAATAAAATTAAACGTAATTATTACAAAATTCCATAAAATGAATTATTTCTTTTTTTGATGAACCAGCAAAATGAATATTAAATAATTGTTTATCTTCAATAAAAGGTAATTTATCTTTTAATATAATTTTATCCTTTATATTATTATAATTACAATCTAAAGTAAAATTATTAAATTTTATTAAAGGTTTATCATAAATATTAATATAACATATATTAGCCTTATAAATATTTGGTTTGTTATCTAAAATATATTTTAAAATAAACATATCAGAAAAATGATTTATATCATCATTATAATACCATTTTTTTGTTTCGATTATTTCTTCAATTATTTTATTATCTTGATTAAAAAATTCAATTATTCCATTACTGATTATTTCAAAAACATTTTTTTTTGCAATAAATACATTCGGACATACAATCATAGAATTACCTAAATATAAAACATTATAATATGTAATTTCATTACTTTTTAATAATTCGTCAATATTCATAAAAAATGCATTATCCGAATCAGAATAAATTATATTATCGATTTCTATTTGTGTTTGTTTTAAAAAATTATTTAATATAATCCATCTGTCATAACAGAATTTTTCATAAGGCTCTGGATTTACCGAGTAATGTTTATAATTAAATTCAGATATTGAAAAATCGTTTATATAATAAAATTCCAAATTAAAAATATCAGAATATTTTTTATTTTCATCATCTCCTATAAAGATGATTCTTTGCATAGGATTACTATTTCTTGTAATTTTAAATATATAATTCAAATAGAATGAATCACCTTTATGAATATAAACTATTGCTGACATATATATAATTATATATATTTTTATAAACATGTAATTTACGATTTTTATAACTAATTCCTATTTGGTAACTATATAAGTTTAAATAGTTAATCTTTTTCAAAATTATTTACTATCATGTTGAATACTCTGGGCAATCCAAAAATCAAACTCATCTTTCGTTATCAAATCAGTATCATATAAATATGTTAATCTAGTCAATTGTCTATTACTTCTTGGATCTACACCACTTTTATATATAAAAAAATTATTCGTACGTTCTTTAGGGATCTTACCACCACACCATATTTTATCTATATCAAAATAATCATAATCAATTGGATATTTTTGATGAATTAATAAATTATTTACTACTCCTTGATCCCATACATTATGTCCATTCTTTATTGTTCCATTCATTATTTCTAAAACTTTTTCCCAAAAAGTTAATGTTTTTTCATTACATTTTAACAAAATTACGCCTATATTTATCGGGTCTTGTTTACAATAAACAAAATATATATCTTTATCAGTATTTATCTTTTCATCAATATAATTTTGCAATAATTGTATATTATCTTTATTTATAAATATAGTGGCATCTGTAAAAAGTATAGAATTATTCATATTTTTTTTAATACAATCTACAATTAATTCTATTTTTATTGTAACATTCAAAAAATGATGACTAATATTTGATAAATTTATTTTTTCGATTGAAATCGGTTGAACGTCAAAAACACTAGATAATGTTTTGGATAAATGATTATGCCAAAATTCATAATCAGGAGTATAAAAATAATAAAATGGTATCATTTATATATATATATATAAATAATGTATATTAGTGTAAATGATATTATGTCTATCAATAACAATGAAAATATATGTATTTGTGATAGAAAATCTGATAAAAATATATTATTAATTGGTAGTTGTAGAATTACACCCTTTTTAAACTATATTGCAAATGATAATTATTTCGATTCTTATAATATATTAGCTGTAATGGTGCATAATACCCAAATGAAAAAAATATCAGAAACATTAATTGAAAATGAAGCTATAAAAAAAGATATTTATAAAACAACTATTTTCATTCATGAATTTTGTAGAAATTCTGACTATTTTAATATACCTAAAGATAAAGAAAAAAATATATATCAAATTAAACCTATTTTTGATATAGATATATCATTACCAAATTATCAAGATCCATGTATATTTACAAAAGATATTATATTTTATAGAAATTCAATAGAATTTGATAAATATATAAAAAATGAAATGATATTTGATGAATTTTCAAAAATATTACAAGATTTACAACATGCGGAAAAAACAAAATATTATAATGTAATTTTAAAATCAGAATTACCCGAATTACTGGAATTTGTAAAAAATAATATAGATAATAATAGAATGGCTCATACAATAAATCATCCGTCAAATTTTTTATTTATAAAAATGTATGAATTAATATTACAAAAATGGTTTCATCGTGAAATACCTGAATCTGTATTCAATTTTAATAAAAAATATGAATATTTATCTTCAGATGGATATTCTACAAAATTAACATATTATGATAAAGAATGTTTGAACTATAATATTAATGAAGAATATTTAAATGAACAAGATAGTAATACATACATATTGGAACAATTATCGAAAAAATTATAAATTGAATTAGTAAAATGTCTAATAAAATTACGCCTATATTTGATGTTATTTACAATAAACAAAATATATATCTTTATCAGTATTTATATTTTCATCAATTATGTATAATTTAAATAAGTCGTATATATATATGACTTATTTAGTAGTATCTTTTCCTAGGTCGGGACAATCTATTGTACAAAACTTATTGTCGTTAATCTGTCATTATTATAACATAAACCATTCTTACTGTGAATATTATAGTTGTTGTAACACAATACCATGCAGTAAAGGTTGTTTATTCCAAAAAGTTCATGATTTTAAAAAAGATATTGAAATAGATATGACAAAAAAATACATAGTGCTATATAGAAAAGACCCTATATTACAAATGGAAGCTTTCTATCGGTTCGAAAAAATATTAAAAAAAAACCAACAATATAATTATGACGATTTGAAAAAATTTATTAAACAAACATATCCATATTATAATTATTTCATAAATAAATGGGTGAATAACGACAATGAAAATATTTTAAAAATAGAATTTTACGATTTGATAAATACCCCTTTTGATAATTTAAAGAAAATTTTTTCACATTTATTTCCCGATCTCGAATACAATGAAATTATTTTTAAAGAAATTTTGGAAATTGAATTGATAGATAATGATTTAACATGTATAAAATCTACTATAAAACAACTAAATTATATGGATGATGAGATTTATAACAAATTGAAATTAGAGATGAATATATAATATTATTATATTTGTAAAAAGACAAAATTAACACTTGTAAAAATATACTTTTCTCAAGATAAATTAGAACATATTTTTTTGAAGACCTATCTGGTCGATCTAAATCGGGTATTATTTTATGAAAATGATTACAATCCAATAGTATTTTTTTTAATTGCATCACAACAATCTTTAAAATAATATAAGTTTAAAATTTTGCCTAATAAATATTCATTTTCGGATATATCATCATTAATTATTTTTTGATGTATTAATAATACATCTGGTTTTATTAGTAAACAATATTCAATAGTAATATTAATATCTGATTTGGTACTTATATTTATAATTTCTTTTGAATCAATAGATAAATATTGATTATGTTTAATTAAATAATGAATTGCAATATCATAATTTATAAAATGACTTTTATTACTACTTATATAGTCTTCAATATATATCATTAGTTCATCAATAAATTTTAAAAAGCTTATTGATCGATTATATACTCCAACACCATTAATATGATCTTTATAATTATCATTCATTTGTTCATTACCATAATATTTAGAACCATATATCCAAAAATTTAAATTTTTAATTGAATTGTTAATGATATCTATTGAATTATCTTTTATAAATAAACAATCTGTTTCTAAAAGAAAAACAATCGGATATTTATCAGGTTTGTATTTCATTGTATAATAAAAATGTAAATTTGGACCAGATGAAGTACCATATTTTGGTATATTATTTATCTTTTCTAATGTATAAATATTTAATTCATCAGGAATATTATTATTTACTATTTCTATTTCTGAAAATAATTCATAAAACCCTAAAAATTTTAGTAGTAATAACAGTTTTTTTTCATAAAATTCAGATAATTTATTATCAAAAAAAATTACAAAAGGATTTTTAATTTGTGATATAGAATATTTTGATAGATTTTTTAAAAATAAATATAAACGACCATTCGATAATTCTGCTATTGTAGTTATTACATAAATAGCAGATATTTTGTTCATAATATCTAATATATATTACTTAATATTATATCTTTCATTTTCTCGTTAAAATACTGATATGTAAATTGCGTTTTATCCATATTTTTTAAATATAAATGTGTTCGTATAATTAACTCTATATTATTACTTTTACTTTCTGCATCCTTATAATTTGTAAAATATAATGGATAATCAATTCCCAAATATTCAATAATTGAAGGATAACTACTAACTAAAATAGGTGTATTATTCATAATACATTCTAATAAAATATTATTAGCACTTGTAGCATATACGTCTAAAAATACTATATTATTGTAAAAAATTTGGTCATATTTTTCATTATTTAAATATTCATAAATAGTTGTGTGATATTTTTTTTCCAATAAATAGATTTCTTCATCTGAAAAAAAGCTTTGTTGAATAAGATCATAATTAATATTTTCAGGTGCTACAATTTTGCGTATTTCTGTCAAAAAGTAGTTATTAGCAACCATGCTTTCATTATTTTTCATGATAACCGTTTTATTACAAGATAATTTTAAAAATATATCATATTTTCGTAACCACCAACCAATGATAAACATAGATTTGTTTTCATTTTCTATGAATGCTTGAATATCAAATGAATATTTTTTATTTGAAAGTTCTAAAGGATGATATACATTTTTTACAATTGTTATTCTATCTAATATTTCATTTCTTTCTATGAATTTTTTATGATCATCACTTAATGTTATAAGGATTTTCAGGTTCTTCTTTTCTTCTAAAAAATCCTCATTTTTCGTGAATAATTGTATCGTATCATGTGTTTGAAACTCATTATATATATCATCTGGTAATTGATACAATGGTGGATTGTGTATAAATGACATAAATGGATATTTATATTCTGGTTTTTTTTCATTGGTTCTCCATAAATACTTCCTCTCTAACCATTCGTCAAATATAATGAATTTCATTTTTTTATATTTCATTTGTTTTATGTATTTAATGTTTTGTAAATAATGTAATTTTGCTGATAAATAATCATCAAGATTATATTCTAATGCATATGATACCCACTCAAACTCTGGATGATCATGATAAAAATTGTCATTTTCCCAATAATTTTTAGATACGAAATTAACAATCACATTTTTCCAACCAAATCGATGAATTCCAAAAGAATTTTCTCGGATATCATTATAGATCAATAATCTGTATGGAGGTACAAAAATATCTGGTATTTTCGCTTGTATTATTTCAATTACATTTAATTCGAATTCTTTATAATAGTTATAATGAATTTTATTTTCATTTCCTAAAGATTGAATATTGTCTTTATAATATTGAATAACCGAAGAAATTCTGTTTTTATAAACAAATTCATTAATATTCGAAAAATGGCCTTTAAAACGTATATATTCATCATAAATATACATATAAATTGTATATTCACTCATAATTTTTATTATAGAATATAGAATATAATAAAAATGATTATTTAACCCTTTACTTGAAAGTATAATTTTTATTTATAATGATTATTTAATCCATCGATATGGACCAGTTCCTTCAATTTCAACTGATGATTTCATGGGTTCGACTTCAATTGAATTACGTTCACCATAAACAACCCAGAAAAAATCACAATTTTCACCATAAACTGTAAAACGGTTTTTCTCTACTTCTGTTGTCTTTAAAACAATGTGTTGATTTTTTGTTTCTTCTTTATATATTTGTGTAAGATAAACTGTTAAATTTTTTGCTAGTTTTTCTACATATTTTGGTAATACTAGTGTTATTTTTTCGTTATTTTCAATAGATGCCTTTCCTCTATAAAAAACACCTGCTTCAGGTCCTTCTAAACAAGCATGGACTAATAATTTGTCAGAATCATCAGGATGATCAATGACAAATGTTTTTGCACTGTTATATGTTATTTTTTGTGTAGTAGCATCATATACAACTGGATAAGATCTGTCTCCAGATTCGCCTGTTGCACCCATTAATGATACAGTCAGTCCACTATTATTGGATAAAGAAATACGATTTGACATTTATATAATACTATTATATTTTTTTCATATTGATATATATCCTAAATTAAACGAATCTATCTGCTGAATAATTAAATTCAAAACAAGATTGATGAAAATTATTTTGACCATCATGATCTGTTTTTGTACCGCCTTCTTCAACACCTACCATTGGTACTAATAATGCACGTTCACCAAATTTTGTTATTTGCCAATCTGAACAAAAAGGAGTAGGATGTTTCTGTACTTCTGCATATTCTTTTGTAAATCGTTCTATCATAGACTTTGCATGGTTTCTTGAAACCATATACATATGTGCTCCCCATAAATCGTTTGGATATCCATGTAGTTTAAATTCGTCAGTTTGTTTTTTTAAAGGAAAATGTTGACTATCTACTACAGTATATGGCCACAAATAACTGAGCAATAATATATCGAGATTTGCAGATTCAAATAAATCAATAATTTTTGGTAACTCTTCATTTAATGATCGTGAAATATAAATATCATCTTCACATACAATACAATAATCGTAAGTTGTTGTCTCATAAAATTGTCGAATAGAATCTACATGTTGAAAAAGAATCGCCCAACTACGTTTGCAAAAAGGAATGATATCTTGATCTTTTATTCTTTCATCATCTGTTGTTATAGGATGAATAAAATGACAATCTAACCCAAGAGCTTTAAATCGATCTGTCATTCTCTGTCTTCTAGCATCATCCATAAAATTCACTACATAAATTCCAACAGTTTTTCCCATAATATTGTAATAATCATATTTTTTTTATATCTTTTTATAATTTTATCTTTTTATATTTATACATAATACTGCCATAAAAAGAACCAGGGATCAATCCATGGTTTTTCAGGAACAATACAATTAAATAGTTCTCGATCATCATTATATACTGAAGAAATTGTCTGTTGATCACAACCTATAAAAATTCCCTTTTTGATATTTTCATCTAATCTTTTATTGAATAAATCATAAAATAGTAAAATGACATCTTTATGACCACCAAATTGAGCCCCTGAAAAATGTACTTCATTAATAAACACTTTTTGTTTATTATCTACAATTGGTTGTAAGAGAACAATATCTATTGATTTTTTCGAAATTTTTTCTGGATTTGGATATTTTGATCCAATATATTGGATAATTGATTTGTTATTTGTTCTCAAACAACCTATATCATTCCATATAAAATATTCTGATAAAAATGGATTGATATTAATAACATGTTTTAAAAACCATAATTTTGAATTCCATAAAATATAACACTCTTTTGATCTACCAGTATATTTTTGATTATCCATATCATATTGTATTGACCAATCATATTTTTTGGTCAATTCAAGGTTCTCTAATTCTATAGGTATTATCAAAGTTTTTTCCTTCATTTGAGAACCTCGTTTTTCATAAAGATATTCTACTAGATCATTTGATGTAAAAATTATTAAGTTACAATTAACATTTGCTAGAAAATCAGTGAGCCATTTATCATATTCTTCATGTGAATGTTTTGAAGATATGCGATAATAACAAGTAACAACGGTTGCTGACATATATATATATATGTTATTTAACACAATATATATATAAATAGTTTTCAATAAAAATAAATATGATCTATTTTTATTGTGTAAAACCCATCTTACATTTTGTTATTGATTATTTAGAATCTATACAAGTGAATTATAATAATATTGAAATATTGGATGATTATAATATTTTATCAAATAATGTAACTAATAAAGATATTATTATTTTTATACAAAATCTACCATATATATCACCAAAAATACGGGAAATGAAATATTATCTATTAAATATTGAACAATTATCAAAAGAAGAATGGGTTAATAAATTGACTGATATGAATAATATAAAAATAATAGATTATAGCTTAGCAAATATAAGTTGTTTATCTCCACATCGATTTAATCTATATTATTTACCTTATATGGTAAACCGAAAAGAAATTATGAATTATGAGAAAATATATGATATTGCATCAATAGGATGTTGGGATGATTCTTATCGATTAAATATTACAAACCAAATTGCTGGTGTAAATATTATTGAAGGATATGGGAAAGAACGTGATGATCATCTATTCAAACACAAAATATTATTAAATGTACATTTTAATAAACGATTTCAAATATTTGAACAAATACGATGTAATCGATGTATTATGAATAAAATGATTGTCATTACTGAAAAAAGTCTAGATAATAATTATGAATTGAAAAAATACATCATTGAATGCGACTATGATGATTTAGTTTCTACAGTAAAAACTGTATTAGAAAACTATGATTATTATTATCATAAACTTTTTGACAATTTTGATATTGATGCTATAGAAAAAAACTACAAAGAAATAGCTGATAAAACTATTGGATTATTGTAAATAAATAAAACGTATAAAAAATAAAGATATACTATAATATATGAAAATTTGTATTATATATAGAGGTGAACATGAAAGAAATTATATACAATATATAAATTCTTTGAATAATGTAAATAATTGGCAAAAATATATATTTTCTGATTTACAAAAACATAATTACATATTTGATATTATATTTATAACATATAATACAACTATTTTAAATGAATTAAAAGATAAAATGAATCCAAAAGAGATAATACTTTGTGAAACAGAAAATTCATCACAAGTAAATAATATAAATATTGTAAATGAATATGTTCAGAAAAATAAAGACATATATGATCGTTTTATCATTTTACGATTTGATATTATATATAAAACACCAATTACTACATGGAAATATTGGTATGAAACTGGTATAACTGTTCCAGGAAAAGATATAACTTGGGAATCTACCAAATTTTGCAATGATATTTTATTTATGATTGACAAATCACATGTACATCATTTTGATGATGCAGTTAATTATATGTTATCTATAGATACATTACCTGTAGAAAATAGAATGGATAAATATCAACCAATGCCTCATCATATTGGACAATATTTATATCATAATAATATTCATGTTAATTTTATGTATCATATAGAAAGCGGTACAAATCACCCACATTATATATTTGTTCGAAATGATCCAAATAGCATTTATCTATAAATCATTGTATCATAAAAACATTCTGGATACATGATAATATCTATTTTATTATATAAACAAAAAATAATGAATTGAGATTCTGGGCAAAAATAATGATTATATAAATCTGGATTATTACATGTAATTAAACAACTATCATCCAATATTTTTTCTAGCTTTAAAAAAATATCAGTTTTTGCAAAATAAAAATAATCATTAAAAGAATATAATATATTTTCTATCCCATTTCTCCGTACATTTTCTAATGATTCATAATTATAACATGCCATCCCACCAAGTGCCAATGCATGATGTTCATATGGTATATGACCATGTGGTAATTTTAATCTTGTTTTTTTATTAAATAATATTAAATCATCTATTGTATTAATTCCATATTGATCCATATTTTGTTTAATAATATTTACATTATTTTCATTAAATGCTATAGTATCAATAATATTATTTTTATTTTCAATATATGGGCAAAAATCAGTAGGATATTTACAATCAAATCTTGTTTTACAAATTGTATCAAATGATATATTTGATTCATCTATATATTTTTTTAATGTTCTAATACCAATTTGCAATTGATGATATTGTATAAGAGTACTATTATATGAATATTGTTTAGGATTAGATATTCCTATATGAGCACGTTTTGGAGATGACCAGTATAGTTTTATCATTTCTTCCATTTTTGGATCATTGAATTTTCTTATACATTTTTCATCATATTCATTTTTATATAAAGAATAATCTATTATTCTATTTGAAATGTTATGATTATTTAAAAATGTATATAATTCGGAGATGTCTGATTCTTTTGATGGATTAATAACACATATTACAAAAATGTTTGCGTATTTCATTTTTGATAATTTTATCATTTTTAAAAAATCATTATTTGCATTTGTAAAAAAAGTGCGTAATTGTCCTGTTATAATAATTGCAAGATTTTCCATAATATAATAAATGAATAATTATTATATTATTTTACATATGAAAATTATTTACACCCTTGAATATTTATAATGGGACAACCAAAGGTTGTCCCACTAGAGATTTAAGGGCAACTGTTACCGCTAAATCAATTATAAAGGCACGCCCCAAAGGGGGCGTGTTCCATTATAAATGTTCATCGGTGTATATTACGAACTATATGGAAAGAGTTAAAAAATCTAAAATAATGGTATAACTTCTTGTCTACATTCATTAAACCAAAATACTAATTCTGAAAATGTACTAATACGATTACATATAAAATATCCACATTTAGATAATAATAACATTTTAATAATGACGTATTGTAGGTGATTTACAATTGTTTCTCTATAAATAATGATATTCATATGTGGATAATTTGTATTTATGAAATCTGTATATTGTGTTTCTGCATTATTATTATCAACTGATAATACGATTGTATTTATTTGTGGATTTTTTGTTATAGTTTGAATAATTGTATTTTTATAAGTATCAAATGAATATTCTCTTCTTATATTATGCTCATGTGTTGCTGTCCATGTTCTTACACTAATTCCAAGCGTAGTATCAAAATTGATATTATATTTATTTACTTCATTATTAATAATTGGTTTAAATTTAATTGACAGAATTGCTTTTATAAATCTATTATAAACTGTGTCATGAATAAATGATCGATTATAATTATGATCAATTGTAACTTTTGGTGTAAATAATATTGCATATTTTTGATTATTCAAATCAACTGCATTATAATTAGAATATTCATATGGACAATCTTTTTGTATTGATTCTTCTGATTTGAGAATTAACCATCTACAGCTTGAAAATTGTTCAATTCGACATTGTTTTACATCGGATTCTAATAATATATGAGGATTTTCCAAAACAGAATCGAAATTTCCTAGTATATAATGAGGATTGCATTCTAATTTTGTATTAGGATTTATACTCAAACCACTAATAAACCCTTTAAGTGTATTTCCAATACCTGCACCAAATGGAATATGTACTTTAAATATTATATTATTCATTTAGATTTTATAAATACAAATTCTTTATATTGTCATAATGGTGATATAGTTTCTACTATAAAAAAATATTGGTTTATTATAAATAAATTATAATGAAAATTGCTCTTATTATAACAGGTCAATTACGAACATATAAATTATGTTGTAATATATTAAAAAATACTCTGATCGATAAATATGATATAGATGTGTTTTTATCTATAGATAAATCAAATAAACTACAAAGTGATAATTTAAATAGTACAAATAATAGTGACGATATTGATATACAAGATGCAATACAATTTTTTACTCCAAAGGATCTATTTATAAATAATAATTATGATAACATTTTTGAAAAAATAGAAGTAAATACAAGCATTAGAGAAAATAGATTAATTTTAGAACAATATTATATAGTTCAACAAGGTTATAAATTAGTTATAAATTATAGTAAAACTAACAATATAAAGTATGATGCAGTTATACGCGTTCGTTTTGATCAATTTATATGGTCAGAAACATCAAAAATATTATCACAATTTGTCATATCTAATTCAAGAGGTTCTAAAGTAATAAAATATACACCTGAAAATATTAATGAAATAAATATTATTAGTAAAAATCTTACAATAGAAATAGATAAGCCAATTTCTAATGAAATATATATATTCGGATCTGGATGTATAAATAAAATTAAATGGATAAATGATCAATTTTGGGTTCATTCTTTTGATATAACAAATACTATTTCTAATTTTTATAATGATATACCTAGTATTATAAATGAAGTATTATCCAAAAAATTATCCCCTAAAAAATGTCCATATTTCGAATTGATATTTGGCATCTTTCTAAAAAATAATAATATTACTATCAAAAAAAGTAAAATTAAAGGAGAATTTTGTAGAGAGATTTTTGTATAATCAATCCCATTCACGAATAATATGTTGTCCCCAACCTATATGATTTACATGACCTTTTGGGTCATCTAAAATAACTGCATAATACCCAGCATCTGAATATTTTTTATTTAATATATATTCACCAACATATTCCTTCCCATTTTTAATTGATTTATCGCATTTTTTAAAATAAGGATGAAATAATAAACAATCTACAGTTCGTCGCAAACCTGGATTGAATGTAAATCCACACCATGTATATTTTTCACCCTTATCCATATATGAAAAATCAGGCTGCATTTTATAATATCCTTTATTTTGATAATCATATATAATAGGGTGTCCGCTTGTACAAGTATGTGGTCGTAACCATACTGTATATATTTTTTCATTTATATTTTCATTGAAAACTTTCAAAGATTTTTCAATAAATCCTGGTTGTAAAAATTCCCAATCTTCTTCACAATGAAATATATATTTTGTGGTTACATAAGAATATGCTTTATCGATTGATTGGATTTGTCCTATATTTGTTTTATTATATATTGATTTTATATTTAGAATTTCAATAAAGGGTTTGAGAACCTCATCATTACACCCTTGTATTCCAGAATCATCAATGATAATAGTTTCTTTTATAGGATATGTATTATATTTCACAAATGATTCTAATGTTGTTTTTAATAAATCGGGGCGATTACATGATGTTAATACAATACTAACAGCATCATCTGTTTTATGTAATTTATTATATTTTACAAGAGAAATCATTTTGGAATTTTGTTGATAAAGTCGATCATCATAAATATCATTAATATCATACCCTTTAAAAAAATCGAGATTTCGCTGTAGTTTAACATGATCAAACCAATTATTAATATCTCCACGAGTACTTTTAATTCTTAAAAAGAAATCTTGTGATTGAATTGAATAATGATTTATAATTAAATCAGGTATATTAATTTCATCATATTTTAAATAAATTTCATTTCCTTTAATACTATGTGAATGTATATTAAAAGATGTTAATGAATTCCCTTTGAATACTGACTTGTATGAAAAATATGGTTTTGTATCATCAATAATTGCCCGTTTTAAAAAGCCTTCAACAACAGAATTTGGTTGATAATAATGATCATTACTACCAAAATGCAACCAATTAATACGAATCTGTGAAAAATCATCATATTTTTCAATAAAATGTTTCAGATCTATGTTATTTGGACTATATAAAAATTCGTCCAAATCTAAAATAGCAAACCATTTTGATTGATTCAAAATAGGATAGAAATATTTATTATAAACCATTATTTGTCTACCTACTTCTCTTGTTTCAATATCATTATTGAATAATGTGATGTATTTTGAATATCTATTTATAATAGAAATAAAATCATCAGTACTATTGTCATTTACAATATAAAAGTGATCTATCCCTCGATAAATATAATGAAGTAACCATTCTTCCAATATATGAGATTCATTTTTAAAAACTGCACAAATAGAAAAATGATGCATATATATCATTTATATACATTCTTTTTGTATATTTTTATAATAATTATACTATATAGATTGTAATTCCATTAAAAAAAACATTTTTTTAATAAAGAAAAATGGGAAATTTTTATCAATCAATTCTTCTTGTGGTACTGTACCAAACCATATACTTGTAAAAAATGGTATATAACATAAGGCATCATATACATCCGTGTCATATTCTTCCATTGTATAATTAGTTATTCCATATTCTATTAATCTTTTATAATAATATGATTTTAAAATAGGATATACTATTTTAATTTGTGAAATATCAAAACTTTCAATAATAAAAAATATTAAATCTTGTACACCTTTTCCAATACCACAATGTTGCCAATCTATAAAATGAGGATCGCAATTTTCATCATAAAATATGTTTGGTGATTTTATATCACCATGAATAAATGTTAAATGAGAACCTGTAGAAAACCTTTTTTGTATATTTGAAAAATCACCTACAATTTTATCACAAATGTTAATTTGTGACTCTAATAACGATGATTTCCAACGTAATTTAAATGTATCTATTCGTTCATTAATGAATGTGCTGAGAAATGGAGAAAAAATAGGATCCGTTGTATATTTTAATTCAGGAAATTGCATTTTTAATGGTTTATTCCAAAATTTACTATGCATTTTTGCCATTTGATCAACAATTTTTAATGAAATGTTGATTGATTCTTGGTTAAGATTTAGGTTTACTTTATACCCCTTTTCAAAAAGATTTTCTAATACAATACCAAGTGTTTCAAAATGTTCATTCTTAATGATTTGAATAAATTCCGGAATTTTTATTGGTACCAATTTTGAAATGTTTGTATAAAAATAATATTCCCGATTATATAAATCCAATTGTTTGGCCATTGTGGATAAACCATTTTCTTCTTTGTTTTCATATTTTATTATTAATGAATATTTGTTATTTTCTACCGTATGTATTTTAAAACTAATTACATCTGCTATAAAACCCCCTTTTAATTTTATATTATCTAATATGATGTCTTTTATGTTATATTGTGTTAAATGAGATTTTAATAAAGAACATAAAAAATGATCATGACCCTTTCTTGTTTGCAAGAGGTTATCAATGTCAATATCTATAAAATTTTTAATAGATAGATCACATCCATATTGTTGTAGTTCTTCTGAAGAATAACTAGTCTCTAATCCAATTAATAATCTTGGTGTAACTGTTTTACCACTAATAATACCTGTAGTAGAATCTTCAAAAATGATACATTTGTTATTTGCTATATTATATTTTCCTATTGCATTTGAATAAGGTTCTCCATCTGGTTTACCATTTTGACAATCTTGACTTGCTATTATAAAATCAATATGTGGTTTAATACCAATATACTCTACTATTTTTTCCGCAATTGGTCGATTACAATTAGTAACAATACATACTTTATGTCCCAATTTTTTCAGTTTTTTAATAAATTCAATAGATCCATTAACAGGATATACTTGATTTATATATTTAATAAATAATCGATCTTTTTCTTCTGATAATTCTTCTATGGTAATAGGAACATTAAATAAAAGTGAATAGAGAACATATGTATCATTATTACCTCGAATATAATTTTTAAAAATAGTTGAGGTTAATTGAATATTATATTTTTTTAATATTGTATCCCATACTTCATAATAAATATCATCTGTAATAACTAAAGTTCCATCTAGATCAAATAAAAATGCATATGTATTATCTATATATTGAGAAATTGCTGTTGGTGTTCCTAATGAAATTACATGTTGATAATTTAATTCATGTCCAATAAATTTAGTTTGATTGCATATCATTTCAGAAATTACACATGATGTATAAGGTTCTCCTTGAAAGGTAATATTATTCTCCAAAATATAATTACAATATTTATATAATTCATGAATATCGGTAAAAGCATAAGCTCCAGTATTTGCATTATCTGAAATTTTCTCCTTTTCTTTAATATTTATAATTTGATTGGAGATATCTAATTCAATATATGAATAAATTGGTTGTTCTTCAATATTTTTGGTATAAAATACCATATTATTATCCGATTCTCTAAATATCGAAAGAATATCTTCAGTGTAAAATGTATCACAATCCAATATTATCGATTTTTGATAATATTCACCATTATTTATTATTTGCTTTAATCCAATAGATAATGTTTCAACAGCACCCTTTGTATCTTGGATTCTTATAAATTTTATAGAAGGATTTTTTTGCGATAAAAAAGGTACAAAAGAATGACAATCGAGAACCTCATTATAAATAATAAATATATGATCATGTTCTGAAACGTGTATATTATCAAGAACATATTCAATCATTGTTTTATCTAGAATACGAATAAGTGGTTTTGGAATAGTATATCCATTTTTTGAAAATCTCTCACCTTTCCCACCTAAAGGAATAATAATATTCATATATATTTGAAATATGTATTTTTATATCATATTTTTACTCATTTTTATATAATATTCAGAAATATAAATATATATTTATTATAATGTATTAAAAATAAATACTTTATAATTATATCCATGGAAAATCTAAAGACAATATTGAGTAAATTAAAAACACTAGGTGCAAGTGGAATAAAAATTTCTTATGAAGATGAAGGTGCATTATTAAATGAAATCATTACTATGAGATATTTAACTGCGTTGGTTGGAATGGATCTAGCTATTAAAATTGGAGGTTGTGAAGCAAAAAGAGATATAGTTGATTGTTTAAATTTAAATTGTGATATTATTGTTGCACCAATGTGTGAAAGTAAATTTTCATTACAAAAATTTTCAAAAGCACTTCAACAATATAATTATTCTGGTAAAAAAGGTGTTAATATTGAAACAATAAATTCATATAATAATATAAATGAAATGAATGATAATTTTAATCTTATTGATTTTATTACAATAGGAAGAGTAGATTTAGTTTCTTCTATGGATAAAAATAGAGATTATGTAAATGACGATCACATATATGATATAGTGTATAACACATTTAAAATAGCAAAAGCAAAACAACTGGATTGTTACTTAGGAGGTGCAATAAGTATAGAATCAAAAGACTTTATAGGTAAACTTATAAATGAAAACCTGTTAGATAAATTTGAAACAAGATATCTCATATTTGATACCACAAAAATAAATTTTGATAATTATGTACAATTAATTTATTGGGCAAATGTGTTTGAGGTAGAATGGTTAAAAATAATTAGTGAAAGATATAATGTATTATTTAAGAAAGATATTAAGAGAATAGAAATGATTGAAAAACGTATTCAAGATAATGTACTATGAAAAAAATAATAATATGATTATTCTTATTTTTTATTTCACTTTTTTATTTCATCATTATTTGACTTATTCGTCCTCTTCCCATTCAGCACCCATTGCCAAAACACTTGCTCTTAGTTGTTCAAGTTTATTTTCTTTTTCCTTTTCGGCATCTTTTTTTGCTTTTATAATTTTTTCTTGTTCTTCCACTATTTTTTTATGTTCTGATATACGAACGTTTTCTTCTTGTTTTTTTGCAATTGTTTCTGCTTTTAATTTTGAAAATATTGGCATAACAAATGTTTCAAAACAATTTTTGAAAGCATGTTCCAGATCACGTTGTTTCAATAATCGTTTTAATGTTTCATTCATGCGAATTGGTTGTCCTACAAATTGTTTATATTGAACAAGTGTATATGGTTCAAATAATTTTGACACATCAAAATAATAATCATTCATAGAAACTTGGTGTGTGAATACTTTTTGTGAGAACCCATTTACATCTGGACAATATTGATTATTTATATTGAAATAATCTTGCAACTTGAATGATAAGTATGTTGTTTTATCAGATTGTGATAAAACAACAAATTTTGAATGTTTAAATGCGTGGTGTTGAAACATAGTAGTTGTTGTTGTTAATTGTTGATATGATATATTTATGACTATTTATAAAAAAAGTAAATCAATTTTTTTTGATATTTTTTCAGATTGTGATTTTTATTTGTTCAGGAAAAAGGTTAAAAACATAATTATATTTTATGTAGATGAATATTTTTAATTGTTGTGAAAAAGAATTACAACTTCAAAGTTGTAAAATAAATGAAACCACATTTTATTATACTATGGATACAAGTGATGAAATAACAATAAAATCATATAATAAAAATTATAATGTTATTTATAAAAATGATATTGATCAAATAATGAACATATATAATGCTAATGATTTTATAATTATTGATAAAAATGTGTTTGAATTATATAAAAACATATTATCAAAAATAGATCAAAAATATTATTATATTTTTAATGCAATTGAAGATAATAAAAACATTCATTCCATACTATCAATTATTGACTTATTATATGAGTTAAAAATGACTAAGAAAAATAAACTGATAGTTATAGGAGGTGGAATTACACAAGATATTTGTGGATTTTTATCTGCTATTTATAAAAGGGGATTATCATGGGTATATATACCAACTACATTATTATCTATGACAGATAGTTGTATTGGTAGTAAAGTAAATATTAATTATAACACTAAAAATTTATTAGGATTATTTTATGCTCCTGATCAAATAATTATTTATGAACAATTTTTATCTACATTACATCATGATGATATTATATCTGGGTTAAGTGAAGCATTAAAAATATCTCTTATTGGTGGATATAAGACTTATAATTACTTTATAGAAAATATGAATAGTGGATTATTTTTGAATATAATCAAAATGGCATCTGTTATAAAAAAAATGATTATTGAAAAAGATGAACTCGAAAAAAATGAACGAAAAGTATTAAATTATGGTCATACTTTTGGACATGCTTTGGAAATTGTATCAAAATATGATATACCTCATGGAATTGCTGTATTATTTGGAATGATAATGATAAATAAATTATTTTATCATGATAAATATGATGATATAAATAAATATATGTTTGATATGATTCCACAAAAATTTACACAATTGAATTTATCATATGATACATTTATAGATTGTATTTTAAATGATAAAAAAAATGATGGAGATAATATATGTTTTATCATATTAGAAAATATTGGGGAAACAAGAATTATTTACAAAAAGTTGGGGGAAATAAATGATAAATTACAAAATATTTTTCATACATTTTTTTAGTTATATAGTATAAGAATAGTAAATGAGTATCGTAAATATATAAAGATTAATATCACTTTTATATAATGAAAACAATTTTAATTTTTGGTGCAAAAGGTTCAATTGGTACTTATCTTTTTAATAAATTTAAATTAGAATTTTCGGTAATTGGAACAACTCGTAATAAAACTATAATAGAAGATGATATTATTTATGTAGATAGTCTAAATATTGATAATCTATTAACTATTAAAAATGTAGATGCGATTGTTTGGGCATCTGGTGATAATTGTAGTGATAATATTATAGATTTTAATATACATAAATTTGAAACTATCATAGATGCAAATATTAAATTTATATTAAATACAATACATATTTTATTGACAAATAATAAAATTAATAAAAATGCAAAATTAGTTATAATTAGTTCAATATGGGAAGAATTGACACGAGAAAATAAATTGTCATATACAATATCTAAATCTGCATTATCAGGATTAGTAAAAAATATATCCTATGATTTATCAAAAGATAATATATTAATAAATAATATTTTACCAGGCATAATTGATAATGAAATGTCAAGAAAAGCATTAACCGTATATCAATTTAATACTGTTGCAAATACAATGCAATTTAATAGGTTAATAACATTAGATGACATATTTAATACAGTATATTTTTTATTAATTAACAATACTGGAATAACAGGTCAATCAATTAAAGTCGATTTAGGATTTACAAACATAAAAAGGATATAAAATATTCATATTTAATTACATTAATTATGAAAATAAAAGTCAGTGATTATATTTCCGAATTTTTTTTTAAAAATGGGATTAATACAATATTTACGATTACTGGTGGATTTGCAATGCATTTAAATGATTCGTTTGGAAAACATGGTAGTTATCAGATTTTATATCAACATCACGAACAAGCTTGTGGTTACTCTGCAGTAGGTTATGCTAAAGCAAATAATAACCCATGTATTGTATGTACAACTGCTGGTTGTGCTGCAACAAACACAATTTCACCTTGTCTAGTTGCTCATCAAGATAGTATGCCTATTATTTTTTTATCTGGACAAGTAAAATCATCAGAATCTATCAAAAAAATGAATAATGAAACAATGAAATTGAGACATTATGCTGGTGCTGATTGTGATATTATTTCAATGGTTACTCCAATTACAAAATATGCAAAAGAAATATTAGATATTTCTGAAGTTATGACTATATTAGAAGAAGCATATCAAACGTTTATAACAGGTCGTCCGGGGCCTATTTGGCTATCTATTCCTGTAGACATTCAAGGATCATTTATTGATATTCATGATATAATAAATTTGAATGCATGTCCTATTTCAAATCTTTATCAATTAGAAACCACATTACATATCAAAAAAGAAAAATATACAGAAGATTTTAGTGAAATTGATAATTTATTACAAAAATGTAAAAGACCTTTAATTATTGCTGGTAATGGGATAAAATTAGGAAATTGTATCGATAAATTTTATTATTTTTTAGAAAAATATCAAATACCTGTTGTTGTTACTATGTTATCTACAGATATTATTGAAACGACCCACCCATTATTTTCAGGAAAAATTGGATTAATTGGTGATCGATATGGTAATTTTACATTATCAAATTGTGATCTTGTATTATCATTTGGCTGTCGCATGGCACAAGGACTTATAGGATATCGGTCTGATTGGTTTGCTAGAGATGCAAAAATAGTATATATTGATAATGACCCAAATGAAATACAAAAGGAAAATTTGTATTATACTTTAAAATATTGTATAGATTTAAATGATTTTTTTGATCAATCAAATGATTCGTTTATGAAAAATGATTTTAGTAATTGGATAGAAAAAACTCAACATTGGAAAAGAAAATGGATATATGAAAAACCTATTTATGATGACAATGAAATAAACCCATATTATGTACTCTATCATTTTTTTCAAGAAGCACCTGAAAATAAAATAATAGTAGCATCTTCAGGATCTATAGTAACAAATTTATGGCATATGGTAAATATTAAAAAGGGTGATCGATTTATATTAAGTAGTCAAGGTGATATGGGGTTTGAACTACCAGCCGCAATTGGTTCTCAAGTGTCTTGTCCAGATAAAACTGTTATTTCAATTGTAGGAGATGGGTCATTTCAATTAAATATTCAAGAACTGCAAACAATAATTCAATATAAATTACCAATAAAGATTTTTCTTTTTAATAATGGTGCATATGGTGCAATTGAAATTACACAAACCAATTTTTTTAAAAATAAATTTGGTGTAGATCAGTCATCTGGGTTATCTTTCCCGAATACTGAAAAAATTGCATTTGCATATGGTATCAAATATATTGCAATAAAAACAAATGATGAGATTTCTGATAAAATAAAGGAGTTTTTAGAATATAATAGTGTTCCTATTATATTAGAAGTATTCTGTTGTATTCAAACACGATATCCCAGATTAAATGCAATTAAAAATGATGATGGAACTTTTTCAAATCGTCCTTTTGAAGATATGGACCCCTTTTTAAGTCGTGAAGAATTTCAGAAAGAGATGATGATTGATCTAGTATAAATCATGCATATCTAAAATAACTGGATGTATATCAAGAGATAATAATTTATTCTTTATTCTATCTGAATTTATTATTGTTGTTATTAAAATAACATCAAATGATTGGATTTTTTGTACATATTCTTCAAATGGTATAATGAAAATTGTATCAATTTGTTTATTTTTATATGATGAATTATCATCAATTATATTTACAATATTAGTATTTTTAATTATATTATCAAATATTTTAAATAAAAATTGACCACATCCATAAAGATATATTTTAGAATATTGGTTTAATTTATTAAATTGATATTTTTCTATTGATTTTTTACCATTTTCTATATAATTTAAAAATGATGTATTTACCACGTTTTTTTTGAAAATACCTCTAATAACATAATATTTTGAACTATTTAATAAAAAATAATCATCTTCAATTGAAACACAATAATATCCATGATTTAATAATAATTTATTTAATGCATATTTTGAAAAAAAATTAATATGTTCTATATTTATTTCTTGCAATGGACATATATCTGTAATTTCATTATAATATTCTGCATTTGGAACTTCAATATACAAATATCCATTTTCTGTTATATATTGGGAAATATTATTAATGAATGTGTTTATATCATAAATGTGTTCTAATACATGTGATAATAATAAAAAATCATATTTTTTTGTCGGTGGTGACATACCAATATCAAACAAGTCAACTAAAAATGAATCTGATAATAAATTTGATATGGTTCCATTTCCACTACCATAATCAATAATTGATCTTATATTCTTATTTTGACAAAAATTTTTAATATAATTAGCACACTGATCATCTTTATTTATTGAAATATTATAATTTTTATAATTATTAAATTTACTATAATAATTATTATAATCATCTTGTGTATTATTTGCGTCTGAATAATAAAAATTACAATCCTTACAATAATAAATCTTCATATTTGAATTTAATGGTATATCATTAACCATATATAAATTAATATTTAATATCAATTCATTTGATATCATATTACAAATACATGTACGCATAATATATAATTATATATATTATGTTTAAATATATTAAATATAAACACAATTAATACTTATAAAATGAATATTAAAATTGTTTATTTTGCGTATTTAATTCCAGAAAAATGGGAAGACATTGTTATTGAACAACTAGATGCATTATCTAATATTGTTTCATTATATGAAATCGCAACAATTTACATGAGTGTAATTGATGATACAGAAGGACAATTAGAATTAGAAAAATTAAAATTATTAATATCAGAAAAATATAATAAAATTCAATTAATTAATACATTTTCAGAAAATGTATATGAATATCCTGGAATAAAAACAGTTTATGAAATATCCACACAATCAGATAATGAATATATCTTATATTTTCATTCAAAAGGAATAACGTCAAATCAACATGATGTTCGAAATCTTTTATTTCAATACACAATTCAAAATTATCAATCCATAATAGAAGAAATGGAAAAAGACTTAGAAATAGATACTGCTTCTGCTATTCCTTGTGTAAATGGATTTGGATATTATAATTTTTGGTGGGCTAGATCAAGTTATATTCATAAATATTGCAGTAAACCAGAAATAACAGATTTATATTTAAAATATGGTAGATTTACTTGGGAAATGTGGTTAGGAAACCATTTTTGTAATAAACAATTTGTAAAAACATATAGTCCAATTCTAAAATATAATTATGTTTATGAAGAAATCGGTGCAGGGTTTGTAATGCAATTATTTATAGACAATCAAGTAGATATAATTAATAAATTAGAAAATCCTATTGAATTTAATAATATTATAACTCCTTATAACAAACCAATGAATGATATTGCAGATAATAATTTAACTGATAAAAATACAGCACATTCATATTTTGATACATATGAGAAATTATTTTCGTCCATTCGAATAACAGCTAGAAATATTTTGGAAGTAGGAATTTTTTGGGGTGGAAGTATTCGATTATGGAGAGATTATTTTTCAAATGCACAAATTTATGGTGTAGATATTTGTAATCTGGATTTTATACAAAAAGAATCTATAAAAAATGATAATCACATTACTTTATTTACAAATACAAATGGATATGATGATACATTTATTAACGAAAATTTTATAAATAAAAATATAACATTTGATATGATATTAGATGATGGACCACATGATTTACAAAGTATGATTGATCTTATAGTTAAATATGTGCCTTTATTAACTGAAAATGGAATTATGGTTATTGAAGATGTACAAGATTTTCAATGGACTGAAACATTGAAAGAATATGTTCCTAATGAGCTAAAACAATATATTCAAGTATATGATTTACGTCATATAAAGGGAAGATATGATGATATTTTATTTGTAATAAACAAAAATATATAAATGAATTATAATCAGTGTAAATATATCAAATATAATGGTACTTGATATATTGATTTTACTAAGGATTACTACTAATAAATTCTTTTATTTTATCACAAACATAATCCACATCTTCTATTGTCATTCCATGATGTGCTCCTAATAAAAACCCTTCTGCCATAATACGATCTGCATTCTGAAAAACTGTCAAAAAATTTCGATACACTGGATGTCTTGTTATATTTCCAGCAAAACAAACACGAGTTTGTATGCTATTATTTTCTAAGAAAGTAAGTAATTCCAAACGATTTTTATACATGAATGGAATAGCTAACCAATCACTATCAAATGTATTAATTGGCAAAATTAATTCTGGAATATCTTTAAAATTTTCCAAATATCTTTGAAACAATTGTTTTCGCATAGATCGAATTTCTTCAAGTCTAGATACTTGTACCAAACCAAATGCTGCATTGATTTCACTTGATTTCATATTGTATCCAATTGCACCATATAGGAATTTATAATCATATGGTATTCCATCAATTTCATATTCAAAACGTGTTTTCACATCTTCTGAATTATCACCTATTCTACCCCAATCACGAAACATAGTTGCACGTTTTAATAATTTTGCATCATTTACCATCAACATTCCTCCTGATCCAGCAGCAGTAATTAAATGGCTTGAATAAAAACTAGTAATAGAAATATCAGTATCAGGTGTAAATGTAACTGTATCTGCTGAATCTTCAAAAAGAATAATATGTTCAGGTACTTTTTGACGTATTGTTGCCCAATCCGGTTTTGATCCAATCAAATTTGGTAACATTATCATTCTCGTATTTTCCGTTATTTTTTCCAAAATTTGATCTATTGATGGAACATATGTTCCTAATTGAACATCGCAAAAAATAGGTGTTAGACCAGTTTGTATAATAGGTGCCACTGTTGTAGAAAATGTACATGCTGGTGTTATAACTTCACTACCTTTTGGTAAATCTAATGCTGAAAGTCCCAATAAAATAGCAGAAGATCCACTATTTACAAAAAGACCATGTTTTTTACCAAATTCTTTTGCAACCTTTCCTTCAAATTCTATAGTTCTAGGACCAAACCCAGCTAACCAACCATCTTCAAGACATTCTGTAACTGCCTTTATTTCTGCATCACCATATGCCTCTCTTCTATTAGGTGCATACCATATTTTTTTTTTATAATATACATTATCAACTGTATTTTGTAATCCTGCAATATTTCCAATATCCTTTACAAATGGAATAACTGTTTTTTCACGCAACCAATTTTTAAATTTAGACCATTGTTGTTCAACTAAGTGAATTGTATTTTTTGCAAAACATATTTCTTCTAATCCATATGCAATACCATATAGAGGTTCACTTGTTTCTTTAAGATAATCTGCAATACACATATTTTTAATCCATTCTTCTTTTGTCATATCGTCGCGTTTATAAATTACTGAAATACAACCACACATTGCTGCCATTATACTTAAAAATGTAAGAGGATCGTATGATATGAATATTTCTTTTTCATTAAATATTTTGATAAGTTCTTCCTGACTTTCCTCTGAAATTAAAAATGAATTATTTGAATGTATATTATGAATATTTTTATGAAGGTGCGATTTTCTCATTGTATGACAACTACCTGATCTTTCTAACTGATGATTGATCAAATAATCATTAATATGTATTGTTGTTAAATTTTTATGAATTTCTGAAGTATTTAATTTTGTAAATTTACTTTCATTATTAAAAAAATAAACAAGATCAGTTTTATTCCATGACAAATACTTATCACTACTACAAATCATACCAAGAGGTGCTAAAATCCATCGCATAATATATTTTGCATATAATGGGTTTCCTTCAATTGTTTCTCCATAAATAACCAATGTATTTTCAAGATTATATTCTTCATTTAAATCTTCTGAAATAAAGACTTGTGTAAACGACTTATTATAAATATGATTTATATCTGGATTATGATTATGAATAATAACATTTAAATATTTACTAAGTTCTTTTGCTAATTCAAAACAACATGTGATACCACCACATGAATAATTAAAGTTACACCAATGACATGGCATTATTACAACATTTTTAATATTATTCATTAATAAATAAATTTATATAAATATATTTATATTTGTTTATTACTAATTATAAATGAGAATATTAATTACTGGAGGTGGTGGAAATTTGGCGACTATAATAAAAAATAGTCTACATGATAAATATGATATTTTGAATCCATCCCATAAAGAACTGGATTTATTAAATATTCATCAAATTTCTACATTTTTTAAGAATCATTCTTTTGATATTATCATACATACTGCAATTTTAGGAGGACGGCGAACAAAAGAAGATGAAAATACAATCTTTTATAAAAATATATTAATGTTTGAGAATCTATTAAAATTTTCAGATCATTTTAAATTAATTATCAATTTGGATTCTGCTGCTATTTATGATAGAAATAGTGATATTTTTAATAGAAAGGAATGTGAATTATTAACAATACCCACTGATTATTATGGGTTCTCAAAATATATTATTTATAATCGATCATTATTATTTTCGAACATTATTAATTTTCGAATTTTTAACATTTTTCATAAAGAAGAAGAAGAAAACAGGTTTATAAAATCATGTTTTTTGGCAAAATCGAATAATACAGATATTACTATTTTTGAAGATAAATATTTCGACTTTTTTTATGAAACCGATTTTGTTCGTGTTATTGAATATTATATAAATCATATTGATAACATAAATGATTTACCTAAAACATTAAATCTTTGTTATAATGAAAAATATAAACTATCAGACATTGCAAAAAAAATTGGTATTGATGATTTACATATAAAAATTATATCCGAAAATACAAAAAAAAATTATTCTGGAAATAGTGATATGCTATATTCTTTACCATTTGTGTTTGATGGTTTTGAAAAGAGTCTTGAAAAATATGTAAATTGAATAACATGTTTCAAAATATATATACATGTAAAATATATATTTTGATTCAAAGATTATATATAACCTTAGGCTTAAGCCTAAGCCTAAGCTGCTAAACGTAGACCACCAACAAGGTTAACACCAAGAGCACCACCAGCACCAGTTCTAGCACTTTGTCCCATGGAAGGGATAAAGACATCAAGAACGCTAAATGTAGCAGCAGCTGTTAGGGCAATGATGACAACCTCCTCGACATTCAAAGATTTCTTAGGGATAGCATAAGCAGCAATTGCTACAATGATACCTTCAATAATGTATTTAATAGCACGTTTAATAAGTTCGCTAAAATCTAATCCACTGCTCATTCTATATATTATATAAAATATAAAAAATCTATAAAAATGCTAAATATATAAATACGTTAAAAATACATAAAAAAATACTCTTTAATATTCTATATAATGTCTGGATTTGAAAGAAAAATATTAGAGAATGGTCAAATAAATGCTAAATATATTGATCTATGTGATGAAGATCAACCAATTGCTGGACAGAAATTCGCTTGTCTTTCTTTTATTTCTCCAGAAAAGATTCTAAAGAATCGTCAACTATGGATATTTGAGCAATTTGTTAAACAATGGGATTTTAAGAAGTCTATGGATAAATTCTTTGATTTTCTACAATTTGCTAGTTATAAATATGGTTTAGAGATTGAAACATTAATGAATGATTACACCGAATTTATTAAAGAAGAAGGTCCTAAATTAAAGGATACAGGAGTTGAAGATGATTATAATAACTTTTTGGATAAGAACGAAGATGATTTAACGCAAAAATTCCAAAAGGAAAATCATTTTCAAACATCTGTACGTGGATTGAAAATCCGTGGTGTTTTTCCTACTCAAGAAGAGGCTGAATTACGCTGTAAAAAAATCCGTGATTCAGATCCTAATCATGATATTCTAGTGGGTCCAGTTGGTATTTGGCTTCCATGGGATCCAGATGCATATAAGACTGGTCGTATTGAGTTTATGGAAGATGAATTGAATCAATTACATCATGAAAAAGTTAAGAATGAAGAAAAGGCAAAGGAGGAATTTGAAAAGCGTGTGAAAGAAACAAAGAGAAAGGCTATTGAAGAGAATATTAAACTGGCTAATAAGACTGGTAATGTTTTGACACAAACCATTGATGAAGAAGGAAATTTAATTGGTGTTAGAGAGACTGTTGATTTTGAAAGTCGTGAAGTTGCAACTGAGGAGGAAACAAAGGCATATAATGATTCAATCCTATCTGGTTCGTCAGAGAAATAAATATTACATTTTCATTTATATTTTTTAACATAAAAAATATAAAATCAGCTATTGTATTATTATAAAAAAGATATGAATGTATCTATAAGTAAAGTTCAAGAAACACTTGACTATTTTTATCAAAAAAAGAAAATACCTCATATTATTTTTCATGGTCCTTCAGGATCAGGGAAAAAAACAATTGTTCATCAATTTTTGGAAAAAATTTATGGAAATGATAAATCCAAAATGAAAAATAATATTATGTTTGTGAATTGTGCTCATGGAAAAGGTATCAAATTTATTCGTGAAGAATTGAAATTTTTTGCAAAATCGAATATTCAAATAAATAATGGTATTCTTTTTAAAACTATTATTTTATTAAATGCAGATTGTTTAACAATTGATGCACAATCTGCATTACGTAGATGTATTGAGTTATTCAGTAATAATACACGATTTTTTATTATTGTAGAGAACAAGGAAAAATTACTTAAACCTATTTTATCACGTTTTTGTGATATTTATATTAATGAATCATACAATGATATCACAAAACAGTCTGTCAATTTACATCAAGTACAGTTAAAAAAAAATTATCAATTAGATGAATTTGAAGAGAAGCGACGCATACAATTATGCGAAATTTTAACAGATATTTCTAGAGATACCACTACTCATAAAGATTTAGTCAAAAAGGTAGAACAATTATATGAATATTCATATTCTTGTTTAGATATAATTGATTGGATTTCTAAAAGTCCCCTTTTTGAAGATCCAGAAAAATCAGAAATAACAATGGTTTTTTATAAAATAAAATCGGAATATCGTTGTGAGAAAATGCTGATGTTTTATATTTTTGACTATGCAATTTTGCGTATAAAAAAAGATTTGAAAAATATTAGCGGTATATAAGATGGACGATTTTGTGATTTCGAATTTACATGAAGCTCGAAATGAATGGTGTAGCCGCTTAGTGAGCATTTTCACACCTTTAGTAATTGAGGGTGTGCGATCCATTTTTAATGAGTCATGGAAACTTTGCGAAAGCACTGATGAATTGAATAAATATTTAATGACGTTCCAGAATTTACTATCACGCATTCCAAAGTGGAATTCTATTATTGTTGAAGAAGAGAGAAAACGAATTATTACTCGAAGTGGTTGTAATTATTTAGAAGATCTCATTACATGTGTCCATATTATTCAATTAAAAGTTCTCACATGTATTCGTGTTGGAAATAAACAGAAAAAAATTGATATCTCTATTCCTAAATTAGATCATTTTATTCATAAAGTGTATATTCATGTTGCTCGTAAGGTCTATACAAATGTATATCTTTTTGAAAAAAATATTACTCCATTGCAAATACAAAAGAATAGTCGTGAATTAGAAATGATTGTTCAAGAATGTATTTTAACTGCAATACGTGAGTCAATTCCTACAGAAGATATCATTCGTGCATATATGGATGAGTCAGTAGAACAAGAGGAAGAAGTCATAATTGAAAATATTAATGAACCTATCAGTGATGTTTCTAATAATTCTATGTCTGAACCATCAAATGTATCTCTTTCTGAAGATCAAATAGAATCCTTCAATGAACCTGAAATTCCTAGCGTAGTACCATCCATACAAAATATTGATGATGCACCAGTTCTAACCAAATTATCTTTTAATGACTATGATAGTGTAATGAATATTGATAATGGTTCAGTTGAATCTATCAATGCACCCAAGACAGTTGAACGATTAGAAGAAATTAGTATGGAAAGAGCAATACAAAGAAAATTAGAAGATGATGATGAATTAGATGATAAAATACGAATTCATACGGATAATATATCTTTGGAACCTTTAGACATTATGGATATTAATAGAGGTGGAAATTCTGATGAGTTTGTCTCATTAGATGATATTGTTGAATTGATGTAAATGCGTCATAAAATATAATATAATATTTATCTATTTTTTATTAGATAATGGAGAACCTTTTTCTTTTTGCAATTTTCACAACCATTTTCTTTGTTTTAGCAAAAATTGTTGAGATGAAATATATTGATAAAACTTGGAAACCATTACGCGTAATCATACGTGATGCTATTATTATTTTTTCTTGTTCGTTACTTGCATCATATGGATATTTTTATATGAATGGTACGTTTAGTGATTTTCTGAATATTCTTACAGAAAATAAAGTATTAAAAACCGATGCGACACAAATTTTTACAGATGTTCCATCATTTTAACCCTTTTATCAGATTAATTATTAATATCTAATTATATTATATAAAAATGGATTCTATGCCTACTGCACCAATGCCTCCTGCACCAATACCTCCTGCACCAATACCTCCTGCGACTCCTGCACCAATGTCTGCTACTATGGGTGGAAAACGCAAATACAATAAATCCAAAAAAGGAGGTAAATTAAACAAAAACAACAAATCCAAAAAGGGTGGTAAATCTAAAAAATCCAAGAAATCTAAGAAATAAATTATTGTTTTACATTTATAAAATATTTCATAAATGTAAAATTATGCATATAATATTTCTACTATTTTTTTCATATACAAAGGTTCATCAGAACGATCATCATAACTACTTTTTGCTCTATAAAAAATAATATCTTTCTGTTTTATAAATTCCTTAGTTTCTTCAAAATTTTCCAATGAATCTATTTTACCATATTGGAAAGGAATAATCGATATATTTAATTGATTCATCGTAAATCCTATATCAATATCATCCATATTTTTAAATGATTCAGCAATTTGTCTATTTTTCAATAATAATTGACAAACATCATTACTCATAATAATTCCCATTCCACCAATAAAATAAAATAAAAAATTATGATTTTTTAAATGATAATATGGACCTATATGACCAGTGTATATATTATGTTTTGGTAATATTTCTAAATATGATTGTAATTTATCAAAATCCCATATACTTGATAAATTTGTTCTAACTATAAAATCATAATGTATTTTATTGTCTACGTATAAAAAATACTCCATACTATTAAGTGTTTTTAATAATATATTTTCAAGTGATTCTTTACCTTGTAAATAAAGAGTATTATTATCAATAACTGGACATGTTATATCCAAATGATTATTAAATTCTATAAAAAAACAATGAATATTAGGATAACGATTCATATAGGACAACCATACTTTTTTATTCTCTGCGTAATGAGGTAAACTATCATTTGAAATTATCAAAACTAAAATATTCATTAATAAAATATATAATCTTTATTTATATATTTTATTCTCATATATATTCAGGCAATCCATCAATATCTATTACAGATATACCTTTTATTTCTTTCTTTTTACATTCAAACTGTGAAAAATATGAATATTTTAATTGTTCTTCAGGTAAATGGCGATGTACTGTTCTTGTAATCATTTTATACAATTTAAAATTTGGATACCTTTCTTCTCCTGATTTTTTATATAAAACATTTTTATCTTGATCATCACTTACCCATCGAATAATGGTAGCTTCTAAGGCATTCTTCTCTGTATTTCTATTTAATTCATCCTCTATATCTAAAATGTAATCATAAATTGAACAACCTAATCTACAAATATCAAATGAATAATTTGGATCAATTCTTGGTTTTTTTTCATCTAAAAATGGTTCACAATTATATTGTGTATGACCATCTCCACCATTAGAAAAACTATCACTACAAAAAAGATGTCCATTAAATCTATAAATTGCCCTGCCAAAATCAATTATTTTGAAAATTCGTCCATATGTTGGTACACGATAGTATTTTTTTTTATACATATAACAAATATATTCAATATCCGTATTAATATACATAATATTTTGTGTATGTAAATCATTATGTGTAAAATGATATACTTTTTGATAGATCAAAAGAGTCATTATTACTTGAAAAAGAGCACTTGCTGATGTATCTAGATCAAGAATTTTTTTTGAAAATAATTCGTCTAGTGTTCCATCACATTTTTCTTGGCAAATTACTTGAACAGGAAAATTGTAGAAATATGCATTTAATACAGGATCAGGTTCAAAAGATGTACTTTCATCTTCATCGTTTTCATCGTTTTCTTCGTTTTCTTCGTTTTCTTCGTTTTCAACGTTTTCTTCATTTTCTTCGGTTTCATCGTTTTCTTCATTTTCTTCGTTTTCATCGTTTTCTTCATCCGAATAATTTAATTCACTATTTTCATCATCATCAATATTTTCCAATTTCATTTCACTCTCTTCAAAATTGTCTACTTCAAATTCTTCTAAACATTCCATTGAATCATTTCCAACATCCTGTATATCTTGTCCTAAAGAGATTGTTGATATAACTGTATCGTTATGTATATTGAGTTTTCCACGATTTGAACGTGAATTACCAGCAAATAACACATTATTTTCTTCTTCATTATCTTCATCTATTTCATATAGTTTACCTTTGTTCTCATTAAAATGATCTGATTCTATTAAATAATCATAATCATCAGCAATATTCATTCTATATTTTTCTTGTATTCCTAAGAAGGAACCATAATATTCCAAACCATGTATGATATTATGTGATGATACAAGTTGTCCTGATAAATAACAGAAGAAATTATCTACATAAGATGCATTATGTATTGATGTTAACTTTTCATGATATTCGCTATCGCTATTTGTTGATGGTAGTCTGCGAATCTTATCATAAACATCTTTATATTTTCCAATTAAAAATTTTAAAGGATCAATTAATGGTGCGAATTTTGTAAATATACTTTTTTGAATAGGTTCTTTTGATTGTAAAGAATATACATTCTGACAATCGTAAATTTTATAGGGGTGATTTAATGAAACTGGGTTCTCTAAATTTACATTTTTACCATCTTTAAATAGAGAATAAATAGGATGATAATATTGAATATTTTTTATATGAAAAGGGGAATAATTATCTGTATTTGAAGAACATGATTTATCTAAAGATTCTAGATCTAATGGTTCTATGACATCAAAATCAATATTATATTTAGACATTTTTCGTATAACATCTTATAATTCTTTATTTTTCAGGTTTTAACGCTTTCTATTGAAGGGTTGCGTTGTAAATTCAGCTTAAAATTCAAATATATTTATATAGTATCTTTATGACATTAGAATTAAAGAAATTTGATATGCGTAATATTACTTTTAAACCTGATGAGAACAAGGGACCTGTCATTGTTATGATTGGACGTCGTGATACTGGTAAGTCTTATTTGGTAAGAGATTTATTGTATCATCATCAGGATATTCCTATAGGAACTGTTATTTCTGGTACAGAAGCTGGAAATGGATTTTATGCTTCACATGTTCCAAAGTTATTTATTCATGAAGAATATAATTCGGTTCTAATTGAAAATATATTAAGACGTCAGAAAGTTGTATTGAAACAAGTTGCAAAAGAAATTGAGCAATATAAACGTTGTTCAATAGATCCTCGTGCTTTTGTTATTCTTGATGATTGTCTTTATGATCAGAGTTGGACTCGTGATAAATTAATGAGACTTCTTTTTATGAACGGTAGACATTGGAAGGTAATGTTGATCATAACAATGCAGTATCCGCTTGGAATTCCACCAAATCTTCGTACCAATATTGATTACGTTTTTATTTTGAGAGAACCATATGCAACTAATAGAAAAAGAATATGGGAGAATTATGCATCTATGTTTCCAACATTTGAAGCATTTAATTCTGTAATGGATCAGACCACAGAGAATTATGAATGCTTAGTGATTAATAATAATGCTAAATCGAACAAATTGCATGACCAGATTTTCTGGTATAAAGCTGAAGGTCGACCAGATTTCAAGTTAGGATCGAAAGAATTCTGGGAAATCTCTAAGGGTCTTACAGATGATGATGAAGAAGAATATGATCCAAGTAAGGCCAAGAAGAAATCTGCTGGACAACAGATAACGGTGAAGAAGGGAAAATGGTGAGAATATTTGTAATAATAATTGTAAAATAGCATCTTTTAACCCTTTCCCTACACTTCATAATACAAATAATCCACATATATTAGTGCTACTACGTAGTGTATAAGGGCACTTCATATATGATGTTATTTTCTAGGCACTTCGTAGTAACAGTTCCGACTTTTATTGGAAAGTGACCCAATGGGTCACTTGTCCAAGTAAAGTGTTAATGCAAATTAAAGCCAAGAATTACATAAAACCTACTGCAAAGTTAAAGTTAAAGACTAATCAAAAGTCAAAGAAAAGTAAAAAATAGAAAGATAAATAAAAATAAAAATAAATAAAAAAATATATTCATCACATCGGCTCTACCTAAAATACAGATACTCCAGATGAAAACACATTTGTATGGTCAAACATTTCGAGCGAATCGCCATATGCTTTATTTGTAGAAGTTATTGAGCATCTTGACATATGTTGTTGTTGTGTTTCAATATTTTTATAATCAATACATTCTAAAAGTTCTACACATTTATTTGTGCTATTTAATCGATTATTTTCGTCTTTTCCAACTTTGATTGTTGATAGAAAGAATACTTTTTCTTCTTTTTCTACTTCTTCTTTTTCTACTTCTTCTTTTTCTACTTTTTCTGACAATTCACTTTGCTTAATCTCTGTTTTATTTATATTTATCATTTTTTTTACCGCCATTTGATATTTGTGGTCCTCCTCGCTACCATGCAAATAGAATCCATCATCATGTACAGGCATTCGCCCATGTTTTAAGTAAAACTGAGAGAGCATTTCTTCTTCATGATTATTTCGATGCATTTTCTCCAGTGTCTCAATTGTATTTCTGAAATCATCGAAATTTTCAAACATTACTTTCCCCATTTCTGCGGGCGAAACAATATATTCTTTAAGAGCCAAAATACGTGTTTTATCATTTTCTGTTAGAGAAAGATCATAGAAAAATTCAATCATTTGAATCAATGTTGTATTGACACATTTTTTGAAATTCGCGATAATATCAATTCGTCCAGGACGTATTAAAGCATGATCCAATTTATCAATATAATTACTCGTCATAATGACAATTCTACCAGGGATTTCCAAAACACCATCTAATATATTAAGTAAAAACGAAAGATCCAGTCCCTCAGATCCACTTTGTACTGGATTATTATATGTATCTGGTTTATTTGGATTCGTTTTCACACTGTTTAACGCAGTTATATCAGGTTGTTTCTCTTCTTTTACTTCAACTGGTTTTTTCAAAGATCGTTCCATAACCAAATCACTTTGACAATCAATATCTTCCAACACGTATATTCGTTGATCTAATGGAATACTATATTTCTCAGTTTGTCCTGTAGATGTATTCAATACACTAATCACTTCATTGAAAAACAGATTTTCAAATTGTGTTTTCGTAATATCATTATTCAAATTGATGTTTATAATATGACGATTCGTTTCATTCGCCAAACATTTCACACTTGAAGTCTTACCAGCACCTGCTTGACCAGATAATAAAAGTCCAATTGTATATGGAATTCCCTTTTCATCATACCATTTTTTATTCTTTATGAAAAATTCGACACGTTTTTTAACAACATCGATTTCTGGGCCGAATAAATTAGAGAACTTACGATTTGTCTGGAATTTTTTCATTGTAAAGACCGTAGTTGATGGCAGTTTCGAAAAATCTTTATTACCATTAGAATCCGCTGGTAAATTCATCGGATGTTGATTGAAATAATAAATATGATCACCTAATTTGTTTTTCAGTTTCAATTCATAATCATAAGAGAGTTTATTCAAAAATGTACGTAATTCATGTGTCGTCTTCGTATATGAAAATAATTCAATCGTTTGTTCGAAGTCTACTGGGGATTTATCAGTTGTCGATTCTGACATTTTATTTTCTTTTAGATTGATAAATAAATCATCACAAATTTCAATAACATCTTTCTGATTCAATATGAAATTCTGTTTCTTATATGTAATATGTTTCGTATTATTATTATTTGTGATATAATCTAATAGTGCTTGACCGTAAATGTTCTCATGATCCGATATTTTGATTTGGATCGTAATAGAAGATGATTTTATACTATCTTTTGAAGTCGCCATATTTTGTAATAGGTCTTTCGTATTTTTGAGTTTATTATTATAATATTCATTAAATTTATTTATAGCTAATGGAGCAACTGTCTTACAAATAAAATCGATTAACCCTGTAATTATAAAAATATAAAGCATATTCATGCTGCTATTATCTCCAGCACTTTTTTCACCATTCATTGATTTCATCATTGTAATTGTCATTAATTGTGATTTCAACATTTCCATCATATTATTATTTTGTGGCGGTGGAATAGCATTCATATACGAATAGTTTATTAATTTTTATATTATTTATAATATATATATTATTTATAATATATTTAAATAAATTATAAATAATTAAGTCATATTTAGGTGATTTGTAACAATTATGTATACATATATTATACAATATGGATAGATCTCCTGAAGAAAGAGGTCCTGATACTGGTAAACTCGAAATCAAACATATTTTAAACTTTTTACTATCAAATGGCTATACATTTAAAGGAACACGAAAAGCAATTAATGAAGGATATGAATATCCAGATGCAGCAATTGCTGATTTCTCAAAACGATTAGAATTTTCCGATACAGATGGAAATTATGTATTAGATGGTTCATTAGACATATCTATTCAATTCGAAAAACGTGCAGATTACGAAAATTTTGAAAAAAATGAAGATGAAGATGATATATATGTAGGAAATCCAACAAAGTTTATAAAAAAATTGATAAAAGAAACATCTGAAAAACAAGTGTCTGGAGGTAGATCCAAAAGACGAACACTAAAAACTAAGAAGATATAGTCATTTATTTATCATATTTATTACAATTACATCAACATTTATGTATTTGTATCCAACTTGATTACCTCAATATTTTTTGTAGTAGGTTCGGTAGATACCCTCTTTTTTGGATATCTATGATCATATCCTGAGATACGTTCTTTCTGTATGATATCCCAAAAATTAGTTATTTGAGGAAGACATTCTTGAAACCATTGATCATTACGACGAACAGTAATTAATGAATATTCATCAAGATACCAATAGATTGTATTAAAGAGAATATGTTCTGTATGTTCATTTTTGGTTTTTTCTATCCATTGTTGAATATCATCTTGCTTTACTGAAAATGGCATATAAATATAATATGGATTGTTACTCATTGTAATCTCTCTTTTAATGAAATAAAGAATAACACCTTTTAATTCATTCACATCATCCTGATAAAATTCGGTCTCTTCATATTCTTTAAAACGTGTTTCTAAGAAATCACATACATCTAAATCACATACTTCCATTTGTATTTGCATTTGTATCCAATATGCTTCACTAGGAATTCCATCAATATTACGATTAACTATATTTTTAATTTCAAGCATTCTACCATAATATGGTGAAGTATCATCTGTTATAATTCCATCTGGTGATGCTCCTATGAAGGAATATTTTGAATGAGGAATACATCCAAAACATTCTACTTTGGTCTTTGTTTGTTCTTCATAAAACATGAGTGACAAAGGTTCATATTTAACACCCCAATGTGTAGCTAACATAGTATTTACATAGTTTGTCCCACTTTCCATTACAATTGGTTTACATTTTTCAAATACTAGTTGGTTTTGTACTGCATTTGATCCGAAAATTTTGTATAAATTACTGGCTGTTATCATATTATGTCTTACAATATACCATTCAGCAGATCTTTGTTCTGGAATGGTTTTATTGATTTCACGTAATTTATATATTTTTTCATCAACCATATTTTTTACAAAATCATCAGCCAATCCAAATGTATCTGTGTAATATTCATAATCAATATGTGATTGTTGTCTTAAAGGATATATTGTATTTTGTTCAAACCAATCACTAATCGTCATTTCTGTAAATTCGAGAATAGAATCATAATCACAATCACTACATAATATATCTAAAAATGATTCAAATATTATGGTTGTAACTTCTTCAATTAGATTTTTATAAAAATCTGGTTTTGAATGATTTTTTATTTCCCTTTTTACATATTCTTCGGTTAATTCATGAATAGTATCATTCAATTGATTTTTCTCTGATATTGATATAGTATTAATAAATGAGATCTCGTTATCATCAGATGATGATTCTGATACTTCATTTTCGATTATAATTTCTTCAATATCAGACATTATAAATATATTATAAAATTGGTTTTAATTAATTTTTTTCTTCAATTTTATCATTTTCATCCTCATTTTTTTTCTCAGAATTTCTGTGGGGTGTAAGAGATTTAATTGTAGAAATACGTTTTGCATCAATATTTTTCAGAGTATATGCCTTTGTATTTGCATTTAACGTAAGAGCTGGAATTTGGGTAATTATACTTTTTTCTTTATCATATACTACATCCTTTGTTTTTTGGAGTTTGTTTTTATCTAAGCAATCATTGAAAAATAGTTTCAATGTCTTTATTTCTTTAATAGGAATATTATGATCCTTTCCATATTTTTCTGCAAAGGAGTGGAGTTTTTGAAGTTTGGCAGTTTTATCAAGTTTATTCCATGCTTCTGTTTTATTATGTTGTTTTTCCTTTTCAAGAATAGAATCTATATTTGAATATTGAATTTCATTTGATATATTCTTATCATCTTTTTGGATAATTGATTTATATTTTACAGATTGTAATACTGATGTATTTTTTGCAGTATTATCATCTTTTACATCAGTTGGATTTTGCGTTTGATTTTGGGTTGTTGTAAACATAATATAAATACTTTTCTTTATATTATATCATAAATAATGTTTATTATGTTTTTATTTATTATATATTTTTTTATCTATTCTTAAAGGTAATGTTTGTATTTTTGCTACGTGTTTTTTTTGTTGATTTCCAACCACCTTTTCTTTTTGATTCTGTGGTTGCAGCTGCTTTTTCTGCAGCTGATTTTTCTTCGTTATTTATTTCAATCGAGGTTTCGGAATTTGGTTCAACAACGGTTTCATCATTGAAATTATTTAATATTTTCAATTCTTCTTCAGTAATGACATCTTCTTTATAAATATCATCATCACTTGATTCAGTAATTACCTGTGGTTTAGATTCATTATATAATTCAACCATGTTATTTCTATTTTCATATGTATTAATAGTTTCTGATTTCAATATATTATTTTTTAAACAGATATTTTTGGTAGTATTGAACTTTGATAGTTGATCTAAATATTCTAATGTACCTACTGCAGATGCAGCATTGCTTTTATTTATCATATCAATAAATTCTTCTACTAACAATTTAAAATTAGTTTGATTTACAAAACTAATTCGTTTATTTACATCGCCCTTTATCTCAATCATATATTGAATAACATTTGTTTTAAATACATCTAATATTGATGGTTTAACACCATTTACTTCTTTTATATTTGCATTTATTATTTTTATATTTTGTAATATTTGTAATTTGTCTGCAAATGTAACGGTAATCATATCATATATATTTTGGGCTTCATTTATAAATTCATCATAATAAATATTATTAGATTTGTTATTTGTAAAATCAGTGTTATAAAATAGCATTTTCAAAATGTTTATATCAATATATGGTATTGGAGGTGGATTATTTGCTAGTGGAGATATATTAAATACACAAAAAATAGAGATTATAATATCATTATAAAATTGTGTTTTTTGTTCATCTGATGTTTTTCCTAACTGTTCACAAATAATGTTAAAAATAACAGATGTTGTTTTATTCATATCTGTTTGATCATATTTAAAACATTTATTAAATCCCAAACAATAATTTTTCAAACAAATATCAATAAATTGAGGAGATATATTAATAACATCTTTGTTTTTCTGAACAATTATATTTCGTATCATATTTCTCAATTGTAATAAAGAATCATTTATAAAATATCCTTCTATTTTTCGTCGGTTACAAACATATTGTGAATATTCTAATCTGACACTATATTCATCATAAATTTTCTTTGTTTTATCAATCATGTTTGATTTTATCATATTATCTAATAGGTTTGGTAATTCTTCTATTGTAAATAGATTAGTCTTTAATGATTCTGAAATAACTTGTCTAAGTAATTCCATTTGTTTCCATGTTTTTGATTTTTTTATTTGTGTTAAAAATGATTTATTCATTTCTGCAAAATTATCATCTAGAATTTTTTCAGTAATTGTAAATACAAAAATTTTATTTTGTAGTTTAATAAATGTTTCAGTATTTTTTACTGTACCGTATTTTTCTTGTATTTTTTGTAATATATTATCATATTCATTTTTAAAACCATCTATTTTATTTTTCATGGCACCTTGATTTAATTTTTTAATGTTTGTTTTAAACATGGTATTGAAGGCTGTTGTATCATTATTAAATTCGGTTTCTAATTTATCATTTATAGTATTATTAAACATGTTATCGTTATAAATATTTAACAATTTTTTAATACTATCTTCACTAGGTAATGATTCAACTATATTATTAGATTTCTCTAATAATGAATTTGCAATATTCATTGTTTTTTTCAAATTATCATTTTCTCCATAATAGGATTTTAATTCGGGTGTTAATCCCCAATCTTCACGTACGATGGGTTGTTCTAAATTGTATAAATCTACATTCTTTTTTAAATTTTCATTAATAATACCTGTTATATCATCACTATCTATAGGATCTTTCACACCTTCTGTTTTACTTGGTTCTGTACTATAATATCTTTCATCGGTATTATCTCTTTTGATATTTAAAAAAGATTGAATTGTTGAATTATTACTGCAGTTAAACATATTTTCTACACCAGCAAAATCGCCAACAATGATATTGCCTTGTTCTCCATTATCATTTAATAATTTTACAAAAATCAATGAATGACTTCTTGAACTTTGTGGATTATTTGTTGTTGCTTTTACAAAACGATCTGTATCAACTAAATGTATGATTACACTTCCAATATGTGTATCCTTTTCAAATTGCTTTTCTTTACTCCCTCCATCAATTCTATATTCATGTGTTGATTTGGTTGATGTATTTTCATTTAATAAAAAATCATTATTTTTATAAGTAAAATTAAATGTTTGTGATTTTTGTTGTTTTGGTTTATTTAAATCATGATTTGTTTCAAAAGAATCATCAGTAACATATAATTCAACACATGTTACTTCTATTTTATTAAAAATATTATCTTTTCCAAAACGATTACATAAATGAATTAATATACCATTTTTTTCATCATCATTAGAACCTTTATTAAAATAAATTAACGATGAAGTTTTACCTGATCCACTTGCTCCATATCCTATCATAAATACTGGTTTCTTTTGAACTACAATTTTATCATAAATTACACTCATTTGTTGAGCAATCTCATTATTATTAAGATTTGGTAAAAAAATACGAGTAAAATCTCCAAACATATATTTTTTATCATATGTTAAACTATTTGAATATTTTGTATTATACTCTTCTGTATATTTACCTCTATTACGTTGCGTATTATCTTCTGTATAATATGGAAAATTGTCATTGTTATATTCTAAAAATAATGTATTAAACGAATAATTACCTTTGTTGTTATATTTGATATTAAATCTTTTATTATATTCAGAATATGTGTGAGCATCATTTCGTAATTTCAAATAGGTAACAATATTATTCGAACTATTATTTTGCAATTTGGTTTCTAGAATTTTGTAAAATCCATCTTTATTTGCAGGATTTTCTAATAACAAAAATATGTTTTTTATATTTGCTCTTTTTGATAAATAACATTTATTTATATGATCAAAAATTGTATTTAAAATAATGGAATATAAATGTATAATATGCGGATTATCTTTGTATAAATGTTGATTATTTACTAATCGTACTAAGATGTCAATAAAATTGGTGATAAATATTACATTTTTATTGTTAGAAGTATTTGTAAATACAGTTTTAATTTTATTAAAATTAGCACTATCTTTTTCATATTTTTGTGTTAAATTAGTAAATGTAAAATCATTATAATCATATGTACTATATTCTGGATTATTTAATCCAAATAAAATTCTATATATTTCTTTTCGACCTTCAATTGAATCTTCCATTTTAAAAAAGTCTACATCTACATACATGATATGAAGCAGCTGATAATAAATTTCAATTTGATTTTTAATTGTGGTATTATTATAATATAATGTTGTATTACATATTTCAATAAAATCATCATCTTTTAAAGATGTCAATTTATAAAAAATAGGGCGTTTAATAATATTTGTAATAATATTTATATATTTGTTTATAAATTCACTCATTTGTGCAATAACTTCCATTTTTTTTGATGAATCGAACCCTCCACCACCTTGTGTAACTCCACCACCTTGTGTTTTATGAATTATGGCTGTATTATTTATAGGTTCGTCTCGAATAATTTCCTTTGCCCAAATAGGGAATTGATCTAGTTTTTCTGTTTTTGCATTTACAAATTTTTGCATTTTTTCTATGTCTTCAAGATTTACATATTCTTGTTGTTTAAATTTGATTTTGTCTTCTATATTTTTTGATGTAGATGGCTCTATTTTAGGTACGACTATTTCAGGGGGCTGTTTTATAGTTTCGTCTGTATTGGATTCCATTATAGATGATGGTGCAACTATTGGTTCTTGTACAACTATTGGTGCAACTATTGGTACATTAACAGTTTGTAATTGTTTATCTTGTGGTCCGGGTATTTTTCCTTTTTGAACTTGTGATATAGTTATTTTTTGACCTTGTGGTCCGGGTATTTTCCCTTGTTGACCTTGTGATATAGTTATTTTTTGACCTTGTGGTCCGGGTATTTTCCCTTGTTGACCTTGTGATATAGTTATTTTTTGACCTTGCGGTACAGATAGTTTTCCTTGTTGTCCTTGTTGTACATTAGTCTTTTTATCTTGTGTTTGAAGTTGATATTTTACATCTCTAAATTTTGATGTTGCAGTAGGTTCATATAATCTACTCTGAACACCACTATAATCTGCTAGTTTACTTTTTGGTATTGTATTGGTTTTATTGGGTTGTGAAATGGGTTTTGAAACAGAAACCGGAATAAATTGATTTAAATATTCCATAATATCTGTGTCAACATCTATTCGTATTTCATTATTCCTTTTTTCATTATTTTTTTTTAACATTTTTTCCTTCTCACGATTTGCTTTTATCAATTCTACAAATCGCCTTTTACTTTCAATATCCATATTTTTAAATAATTCTAATAATTCTCTTTTTTCTTTACGTTCAATATTTAATTGTTCAGATGTTCTAGAAAGTAATTGTTCCTTTTCTTCTTTTTCCTTTTTAAGTTTTTCAAATACATTTTTATTAGCATCAATAATTGCTGCTGGATCTTCCAATAATTTTATTTGTTGATAATATTTTATAAATGCTGATAAAAAATCATTATTTATTTCTACCTGTGATATATTCTTTACATTAATATCTTCGATCCGTCTACTAACATCATCATTCTGATTGAGGTTATCATTTAAATCTTCTGTAATATTATCAAAAGCAGTTTCATTGATTGATTTTTTAGATATTTCAAATAGTTTTTTATAATGAAGTACTATGTGTTTTAATTTTTCAAAATTGTTTTTTATTTCTGGTTGTGTATTTCCAATAGTGTTGTCTATTAATTTTATATGAGTTTGAATTTTTTCGAAAAATTGTGAATCGAATGGTATTAAATTGATATTTGATTGATTTGCTTGTAGATATGGATCATTTATTTTTTTTATTTCAGTAATATTAATTAAAATATTATCTTGATCTTTAATTTGGTTTAACTTATTTAATTGGTTATCTATATTCTCATTGATTTTTGTAGTAATTTCATTTGTTAAATTTTTTACATCTGGATTGACAATACTATTTATTATTTGTATATATTCATCTTTATTTTCAATTAAATTCTGTATTTTTTCAATTATATTTTTTATTCCTTCATCTTGGCTGGTTATTCCTGTAAGTGTTGTTAATATAGTTTCTAATTTTTGTTTTAAAATATTTTCAATAAGTGATTTGTTTGCACCATCTGGAGCTGTTAAAATTTCTTCTTTTTTATTATTTAATTCTGTTTTTATTTCATTAATAATAGTGTTTATGTTTTCATTTTTTATGATTGGAATAAATTGTTCAAATTCTTGTAAAAATATTTCAATTTTCTCTATAATAATTTTTGTATCATCTTTTGTATTATATTCACTATTTTGTATAGCATTTAGTTTATCTACTAATCCATATAATTCATCTAATTTAGATTGAGTTTTTGTTTCTAATTCGTTATATTTACTTTTTATTTCATTTAAACTATCATCATATGATTTGATACTATCAAGTATATTAGCATTATTTAGATTTTGTGATAATGAATCAATTTGGTTTTTAGTAGATTCTAAAATTTCTTTATTCTTTGCTTCAAGATCTGTAATTTTTTGTTGTGTTTGTTCATCATCTTGAATTCTTTTTGTTTCAAATTCTTGTATTTTTGTAGTTAATTCTTTTATTTGATCATTTAATATGGAATCTATTTCTTCTTGTATTGGTTGTGGTTCTAATGGTGTCTCTGATGATGGTGTGACTAATGGTGTCACTGGTTGTGTTTCTGGTTGTACTTCTGATCCTGGTTGTACTTCTGATCCTGGTTGTACTTCTGGTACTGTCACTAATGGTGTCTCTGGTTGTACTTCTGATCCTGGTTGTACTTCTGATCCTGTCACTGATGGTGTCTCTGGTTGTACTTCTGGTACTGTCACTGATAGTGTCTCTGGTTGTACTTCTGATCCTGTCACTAATGATGTCTCTGGTTGTACTTCTGGTCCTGTCACTAATGATGTCTCTGGTTGTACTTCTGGTCCTGTCACTAATGATGTCTCTGGTCCTGGTACAGGTATTGTCAATATAAGATTTTTAATATATTCAGAAATATCATCTTTTGGAATAAGGTTCTCATTTGCATCTACACAATCAGTACCAACAATATTATATTTTTTATATTCATCACCTTCTAATAGTAAAATATATTTTGAGTTAAAACAATTATCAAAAACAATATATGATGTTGGAATATTATTTATATTGTTGCTACTCATATATAAATATTAATATATAATATTTATATATTTAATCATAGTAATTATGAATAACAATAGAATTATTCAATTACCAGAATCTGATAACAAAAAAGAAATAAAAACAAAAGAAAAATGTAAACGTATTATTGTTGAAGATCCTATTTGGAATTTCACAGAGAATGAATTAGAATATCAGACTATTTTTCTAGAGGATCCACCCAAATTGTTAATCCAACAAATAAAAAAAAAACTAGCCAGTTATAAATCACAGGATCTTGAAAAAGATCTTTATGACCCTATTCATTTTATTGATCTTTCGAATACTCTTCAAAAACTCAATAGTTGTTCGCTAAAATGTTTTTATTGTGATATTCAAGTTTTATTAATGTATGAATATGTTCGAGAACCTAAACAATGGACTTTAGAGCGATTAAATAATAACTATGGACATACTATTGAAAATACTGTAATTGCTTGTTTATCATGTAATCTTCGTAGAAGAACAATGCATTTTGATAGATATTTACAGACTAAACAAATGACACACATTATTAAAAAAGATGAACATTTATAGTTCAATGGTTTCATCAAATAAAGGATAAACATCATGATCATGTGTAATTATCATTATACATTTTTTATATTTCCGGAATTTTTGTAAAATAGCTAGTACCTCATTTTTCAAATCATTATCTAATGCGTTTGTTGGTTCATCCAATACCAAAATTTCAGTTGGATTAATAAGACCACTAATTATATTGACAACCTGACGCTGGCCACCTGATAATTTCTCACCCAAAGCACCAGATGGTCCATTGACAATATCCACATTTTTAAAAAGTTCTTTAATTTTCGAATATTCCATGATTTCTTTTAAATGTTTATCACAAGATTCTTCATTTTTACATCCATAAAATATATTTTCGAGAACCTTTTTATCAAAAAGCCGTGAATTTTGATTAACATAGGTAATATGTTCTCGAATAAAGTCAGGATCTAATGTTGAAATATTAATATCATCAATATATATATTTCCACTAGTTGGTTCATATAATCGGAGAACCAATTTCATAAGTGTTGATTTTCCCTTTCCAGACAAACCTACGATCCCAATTATTTTATTTTTTAAATATATTTCTTTTGTAAAATGGTGATATATTTGTATTTCAGTTCCTTTATATTTAAATGACACATCTTCAAACCGGATCTTATCAAACGTCATGGATTTGTTCTCAAATAGATTACTAGTTACATTTAATTCTTTCAACATTTGTTTAATGGATACATCATTTGTAAATGCATCATCAAATTCTGAGATCATATTCATAATTCTTCCAATAGATTCTACATTATCTGGTAAACCAAAAATAACATTACTAATACGATCACGATATAAAAGTGTGATTGTGAAAAATGTGATAAATGTGGTTGTTGATAATAATTTTTTAGATTGTAAATAAATAAGATATCCCAAAATACTGAATATATTAAGATATGAAAAACTGTTAGCAATAAACATATGGTTATTCATAAATCCTAAATAATCGTTTGTAATTTTTATTACTTCATCTGTCTTTTTCTGAAAAATATCTATTTCTACTTTGGTTTGTCCACGATAAATAACTTTATCTATATTATTTAATAAATCAAGTAGATAACTATTAAGTTGACCTACTTTTATTTCTTGTTTTCTTTTTTCAGAAATAATATCACCTATAAAGTAGGATAAATATATAACAATCAAAGCATTAAACAAAAGGAAAATTAATCCTAGAGTCAAATTTTTATATAAAAAATATCCTGCAATTACCGATATAAATGCAAGTGATGGTATATATGTTCCTATAATGTCATTAAATGTAATAAATCCTGATGCTGAAATACGTGTGATATGATTATAAAAATTAACAAAGTTTGTATTACTCATATTAATATTATTAAATTTTAAGATAATTTCTAATATTTCTTGCTTTATCCATTCAGGTAGTTTAGATAAAAATATGGTTTGAAAATATTTATAAATATATAAAATAGACACAAAAATAACGGTAATACCTATAAACAATTTATAGTATAAATATACTTCGGCATTTGTTCCATTATTAATACTTTGAATAATATTTGCAGTAATACTAGAAATAACATTAGTTGCAAATATAGAAAGTGCTATAGAAAGTATAACAATACAACTAATATTAAACCATTCTTCTTCTATAAATTTTTCAAATAGATAATATAACAACTTCATAACTTGTAGATATTAAAATATGTATATATTTTTTATTTTTCGAATATAATTATTCCGGTGGGTAATAATTATATTTGAGGGGTAATAATTATATTTGAGGGGGGTAATAATTATTCAAACATGTCATTATTTGAAATGTCTATATCATTATTTGAAATGTCTATATTACTATTTGAAATGTCTGCTGTTGTAAAATATGTAAATGTATCATCAAAAAGATACTTTTCATTTATAGAGACTTTATCAATATTAGAGATTGATTCTTCATATGATTCTACTACATTTTCTATCATTGATTGTATCATTGTTTCTACTATAGATATTTCCTCTTTTGAATCACCAATTGTTTCTACTTCATCTAAGTCTTCCCCTAAAATCATAGTAGAACTTCGTGGTCGATACACAGAAGGTTCTATCCCAGGAACATTATCTAAAACAATATCATTATGTTCAATAATACTATTTTCTATATTAGATAAACAACAAAAATATGAAAACATCTATATATAAAACAATAT